>JGI26253J51717_1000844_pt1 | contig 12862 bp, 6 predicted proteins | sample SaaInlV_100m_DNA_6_FD_51717 | JGI IMG/M metagenome (IMG submission 51717)
AATGCTTCGTAAGTTCCCGTTGAGGCACCCGATGGACAAATGGCAGATGCACTTAATTTTTTTGAATAAACTTCAGCTTCAATTGTGGGGTTTCCTCTGCTATCAAAAACTTGACGAGCTCTAATCTTTAAAATTTTACTCATTTATTTTTTAATCAAATTATCTATTTCGTGTAGCTGAGATAGTAATTTTTCTAATTTATCTAACGGAACCATATTAGGTCCATCAGATGGAGCATTATCTGGATCTTGGTGTGTTTCAATAAAGACACCTGCAACACCTACAGCTACTGCAGCTCTTGCTAAGTATTCTACAAACTCTCTTTGACCACCACTTGTTTCACCTAAACCTCCAGGTTGTTGCACTGAGTGCGTAGCATCAAAGATAACTGGATATCCATTTTTTGCCATTATAGGAAGTGACCTCATGTCAGATACAAGTGTATTGTATCCAAAACTAGCACCTCTTTCGGTAACTAAAATATTATTATTACCAGAGTCAGCAATTTTTTTTGTAACATTAACCATATCCCATGGTGCAAGAAATTGACCTTTTTTAACATTTATAATTTTTCCAGTTTTAGCAGCAGCAATTAATAAATCTGTTTGCCTACATAAGAAAGCTGGAATTTGTAATACATCAGCATAAGGAGCTACTACAGAACATTGCTCAGCATTATGTATGTCTGTTAAAATCGGAACATTTAATTCTTTTTTAATCTTATCAAAAATAGGTAAAGATTGTTCGAGACCCGCACCTCTTTGACCCTTTAAACTTGTTCTATTAGCTTTATCAAATGAGGTTTTATAAATAAAACCCATATTAAATTTTGAAGTAATTTCTTTGATTTTACCCGCCATATCCATGGCATGTTGCTCGGTTTCAAGTTGGCAAGGACCCGCAATAATGCAAATTTTATTATTATTTGCGATTTCAATATTTCCACAATTTACTTTAATATTTTTCATTTATAATTTTTTGCAGCCTTGATAAATGATGAGAATAAAGGATGTGGTGCTAAAGGTCTAGATTTAAATTCAGGATGGAATTGAACTGCTATAAACCAAGGATGGTTTTTTAACTCAATAATCTCTGGCAGTCTTTTATCTGGAGATAGCCCTGAAAAAATTAAGCCATTTTTTTCAAATTGGTCTTTATAGCTTATATTAACTTCGTATCTATGTCTGTGTCTTTCTTGGATTGATCTTGATTTATAGATTTTTTTAATTAATGAATTTTCTTTTAATTTAGCCTCATAAAGACCAAGTCTCATCGTACCACCTAGATCTTTATCTGTTCCTTTTATTAATTTTCCATCTCTATTCCATTCTGTAATTAAACCAATAATTGGAGTACCGGTGTTTCCAAACTCACTTGATGTAGCTTTTTTAATTTTTAACTTATTTCTAGCAAATTCAATAATAGCCATTTGCATTCCAAAACAAATTCCAAAAAAAGGTATCTTTTTTTCTCGTGCAAACTTAATTGCTTCAATTTTACCCTCTGTACCTCTTTTGCCAAATCCTCCTGGTATTAAAATTCCAGAAACTCCCTTTAATTTATTTTTTATTTCAGAAATTTTTAAATTTTCAGAATCTATTCTGACTAAGTTAACCTTTAAATTGTTATCAATACCACCATGAGTTAGTGCTTCATCTAAGGATTTGTAAGCATCCTTAAGGTCAACGTATTTACCAATTATTGCAATATTAATAGATTTTTTTGTTTGTAAAACTATTTTTGTAATCTTTTTCCAAGGATTTAAATTAACTTTTTTCCTTGATTTAATTTTAAAATATTCAAGCACCTGTTTATCTAAGTTTTCTCTATTGAAACTAATTGGAGCTTCATAAATAGTTTTAACATCAACAGTTTGAATTACATTTTTAATATCCACATTACAAAATAATGATATTTTTTTTCTATGATCTAATGGAATAGGTCTTTCCGATCTACAAATGATGATATCTGGTTGTATACCAAGGCTTCTTAATTCTTTTACAGAATGTTGTGTAGGTTTTGTTTTAATTTCATCTGATGCTTTAAGGTAAGGAACTAAAGTTAAATGAACAAATAAAGCATTTTTTTTCCCCACATCATTTGAAAATTGTCTGATAGCTTCTACAAATGGAAGGCTTTCTATATCTCCTACTATTCCACCAATTTCACAAATTACAAAATCTTCCTTTGAGGTATCATTTTTTATAAACTCTTTAATACGGTCAGTTATATGTGGAATAACTTGAACAGTTTTTCCAAGATACCCTCCTTTACGTTCTTTTTTAATTACATCACTATAAATTTTTCCTGTTGTGATATTGTCAGATTTTTTTGAAGATATTCCTGAAAATCTTTCATAATGACCCAAATCTAAATCTGTTTCGGCACCATCATTTGTCACAAAAACTTCACCATGTTGAAATGGGCTCATAGTTCCTGGATCCACATTTAAATACGGATCTAGTTTTCTAATTCTAACTTTGTAACCTCTTGATTGTAATAGATAAGCTAATGATGCTGAAGAGAGACCTTTACCAAGGGAAGAAACCACACCGCCGGTGACAAAGATATATCGCGCCATGGTAGTATCTTATAGACATTAAATATGAAAATGGAAAGAAGTATTTTATGTTAATTATTTATCCATTTTAAGAAAACATATAAATTTTCAATAGATATCAAATTCGTATTCTATCACTTTATCACGACATTTAGTTATTAGAAACAGTTGTCCCTCTTCCTCCGCCTTCCAATTTGCAAAGCCTAATTCATTTCCACTACTATCTTTTTTTCCAAGAGTTACTTTACCTCTCTGATCATATTTATCTCCATAATAATATGCATTGGGTGAAGCAGCATCAAGAACAGTATAACCAGTGTAGGGATTAGTCATCGTTTTAAGTGTTGATCTTGAATCTAATTTTGTCTCTTGCCCTCTTGCAGCGGCAAGCTCTCTAATTCTATCCATATTACCAAGTTGATTTACAGTAAGCTTGGCTAATATTTCTTCTGAAGTTGCATTTAAGTTCCTGTTATAGTTTTCTTCCTCCAAATTACCACAATCATATTCTCGAGATTGTTCATTATTCCACAAAAAATTAATTGTTGGGTTAAGCTCACACCACATTATATTTTCATAAACAGCTTTAACTATGGTTCTAAAATTACCTTTGCAAGCTGATTCTTTAGCCCCAGCTGTATACCCATTATAAGCAACAACCCCGACAGATGATAAAATACCAATGATGGCAACTACCACTAATAATTCAATTAAGGTAAAACCTTTTTTATTATTTATTACTTTCATTTTTAAAATTTATAATCGATTTGATGTATCTTTTTATATCAAAAGACGTCCATTTTAGGTTTAATAAACTAATGATATTTAAAAACCGCTTTCTCTTATAAGAACAGAGAAAACATTCCTGAAAAATCTTACAAAAGGACTGTAACGATTTCCTTCAACATGAACATATCCTGGTAGTTCAAATTTAATTCGACTTTCATTTACTAATTTAAAATCTGCAACATAATGTGCTGTTTCAGGTCGATATTGATATTCACCTGATGTAAAATTTCTTATTGCAATTGGACCATTATGAATTGATGCAAGTGCTATGTAAGGTAAATTATTCACTGAAGATAAATCTAGTTTATTTGATATTAAATGAATCTTTTTATGATCTCCATCATTTGGAATGAATACCGCAGGGGTGTTTTCTTGAAAACGGTCAATTTGTTCTTCTCTAATAAATGCTTTTACATTTCCTGTTCCATAATGAACAATTCCAAGCAATTGATCTAAATTACTAACCCACATTTCATTCGATAAACTAACAAGATCTTTTACTTTTCCTTTATTTGGTGCCTTAATTACCAATTTTTCTTTAGTTTTTGTTAATCCAGAAAGCTCACTCTGAAGAGCAATTAATCGTTGATTATAGGTTAAATACTCATCCATATTTCCTGAAGTTCCACTCATACGGTTAATCTTTGTTTTGGTTAACAGTATTTTTCTTCGTATTGAATTAATCTCTTGATCCAGTCCAGGAGAATAAAGTTCAATTAAATTCTGACCTGCTTCTACTTCTTGATCTTTTGTAATAAACACGGATTTAATCTTTGCAGGATAGGGTGAATATATTTTAGAATATTTTTCAGATATATATACTGCTGGAATTTTCATTGAAGATTTCCAAGGTAAAAACAAAACCATTAAGGTAATAATTAAAATACAGACTGTTCTAAAGGTTTGTTTATTTAATTTCATTTCTGATCTCATCATCCACCATTGTTTCATCTCTTTTATAATTGGTAACATAATGAACCAATAAATTTCAATCGCAAACAGTATTATACCAAGAACTTTAAATGCAAAATAATAAACAAGGAGTGCGATACCAATAAATAGAAAGAAACGGTAAACCCATGTTGACCAAGCATAAATTATAAATGTCCATCTTCTTGAAGGATTTATCTCTTCTGGTGGCTTATGATTAAAACCAAATAAAGTTTCTCTAACTTTCCATTTTGCAAGTGCAAATGATCGTGGTTGTAAATTTTCTGCTTTTAGCCAATCTGAAAAAATATAATATCCATCAAATCTCATAAAAGGACTGACATTTATTGCAATCGATGAAATCCAAGAAGTAGTTGCTATAAAAAATGCAGCACTTTTTAAACCACCCTCTGGTAAAATTCCCCATATAAAAGTTGCAATCAAAGCTAAATGTAATTCAGTTAAAATACCTGCAAAATTAATTAATAATCTATCTTTATGATTTCTAAGACGCCAAGCATCTGTGGTATCTGTATATAAAAATGGAAAAAAAACTAGAAAAGCTATTCCAATTGCAGACACTCTACATCCATGATACTTTGCAATATAGGCATGACCTAACTCATGAAGACATTTGACAAAAACTAGAGTGATAAAATAAATCATCAAACCTTTAAAAGAAAAAAAATATAAAAAAGTTTTTGCAAAATTTTCAAATTGTTGAATTACTAAAAAGAGACCAATAAACCCTAAAATATAAATTATATTTCTAATTTTTTTAGAACCTAAAAACTTTACTTTACTAAAAGTTCTGCCAAGCCACTCATCTGGTGTAAATAATGGAATTTTAAAAAAAAGATAACTGTGAATTAAATTCATTATCCAACTTTTTTTTAAGCTGTTTTTTTGTTGCATTAAATAAGGAACCCCTTGTCCTTGAGGTTGAATGATTAAATTATTTTGCTGTAAGAAACCAATAAAGCTCTTAATTTCATCTCCTGTAGTTTCAATGCCTTGTGAATTTATTTTCTTTTCAAAATTTTGAATATCTTCTCCACCTCTCCAATTTTTGATTAAACGAAATGCAGTTAAGCCAACAGTAAAATATTTATTTCTTACTGCATCATACAATAGCCATGCTGGAGATCCGTCTTCTCTACTGTTTCCTCTAAAAATTTCTAAATCTTGTCTTAGATAAGGAATTATCATACTCCAATTAATTGTCTGACAAAGGTTATCGGTTTTCTAAATAAATAATAAAATAAAGTAACTCTAGAACCATAGATTTTAGCTGTTCCTCTAAGCCCTATTCTTGGTATCTCTTCACCCTCAAAACTTGCACTTATTTGATAAGACAATACCTCTTCTGGAGATAAGGATGATTGGTAAGAAGCTCTTTTTAATTTACCTTTTAATGGTTTTATTGGATTGATATCTAAAAATACCTTCACGTCTGTATTTTCTTTTATAATCAATGAGTCTTTTACTGGTAACCATATCAAAAACTCCACTTTTTCAGGGTTAGCAATGGTTATAATTTTTTCACCCACAGATACGGGTCTTCCTTGCCAATTATTCTTTTGATCTACAATCGCTATTCCATCTTTATCAGCGTAGATTTTGGAATTTTTTAATCGTTCAGAGGTAGACTCAACTTCTGCTTTTTTTAAATCAACTTGTGCCATGAGTTCTGCAAGTCTTGCTTTTTCCTCATTGTTTGAGAAAGAAAATTGTCTACTTCTTAATAATTCTTTTTCTGCGACTTGCAGAGATTGTTTTGCAAGGTTAAAACTATTTTTTAAATCTGTATCTTCGATTTGTATTAAAAAATCACCAGAATTAATTTTATCATTATTATTTACAATTATATTTTTAACCACTCCATCAAACGGTGCAGTAATTAATCTAGGATTATTAGGGACTACTTCAACGGGAGCTGTACTAGTTATTTTAATTGGAATTACTAAAATAAATATTATGGATAAAATAATGATCCACGATCGTTTACCAGTAAAATTTTTCTTTAAAAAATCTTTAATAGAAAAATCTGTTAAGAAAGTATTATAAGCATGACCATAAGTAACTGATAAGTGTCTTGCAAGTTCTACTTCATTATCATTAAATTTTTCATTTCTAGTTGTGATTAAAAAACCTTGAAGGCCTCTTTGAGGTGAAAAAATTGGAATGAGTAAAATATTATCTGGAATGTTTTTGGGTTTTTTTATTTTTAAAGTTCTTGATATTTTGTCTACTTCAAGATTTTGAATTTCTTTTAGATTGGTATTTTTTTGGTCATTAATTATATTTTCTACAAATGTAACGAGAGGCGCAGTTCTATCTACTGTTGCAAGGTCTGATACTGCTTTTACGTGATATTTATCTGTAGGAGTTTTAAGTAAGAGATAAGAATTTACAAAATCAATAATTTGTCTTGTTTCATTAACAACAACAAAATTTAATTCATCTTGAGTTCTTGCTTCTCTAGATTTTTTTTCTAGACCAATTAATCTTGCTATCTTTATATTTTTATCTTCGTTCAAAACTTAACTATCCCACTCATTCCTGGAATTAAAGTCTCATATTTTTTGTTAAACTGAGCTTTTAACTCAATTGTTTGACTTACAGCATCAACAGTTGCACCTAATTTTATAACTGTTGCATCTAGAGTCTCCCCTGTTTCATCAATAGTGATTTTTACTTCATGTCCTTTTTTTAACCACCTCAACCAATTACTAGGTACCACTATGTCTGCTTCTAATAATCCGTCTCCAACAATAGACATTAACGGTTGTCGTTGTTCAATGCTTGTAAAAATACTTGTGCCTACTTTCATAACTTTACCATCGTATGGTGCAATAATTTTACATCTATCAACATTTAAATTTGCAATTTTTAGTTCTGCTTCGGCTTTTTTTAAAGCAGACACTGATAATTGATGTTGAAGTTTTCCAATGGATATCATTTCTAATAATTCATCATCATTCTCTAATTGAATATTTGCACTATCGTAGTTTGATTGGATTACATCTCTTTGTGCTTTATATAACTCACATTCAAAACTAATTAAGGTATCCCCCTTCTTAAAAGCATCTCCTAATAAAAAATTTATCTTTTCAACTCTTGCTGCTAGCTCACTTGAAATTGTCACTATTTGTGTTGCAGTAACTAAAGCTCTTGCGTCTCTATTTTCTTCATTCGATACTGTATCTGTTAAATCATTAGTTCCTTCACCAGATGCACCATCTGTAATTTCAGTAACAGCTCCTGCAACATCTGTTTGAGCTGTGATGGTAGGTGCATCGTTTGCTCCTGTGATTACTACAGTTACAGTTTGATCAACTGTTCCACCATTTCCATCTGATACTGTCACAGTAAATGTTTCTGTAACAGTTTCTCCTGCTTCTAAATATTCAACATCTGCATCTGCAACAGTATAGGTCCAGTTAATCTGTCCTGATCCATCATCTGTATCGTCTGCAACTGTTGCTGTAAGTGCTCCAAGGAAAGATCCACCTACTGCATCTGTAGTTCCTTCTGCACTTGATACCGTTACATTATCGTTATCAAGATCTGCAATAGTAAATGATCCTGTATTTTCAGCATTAGAAGCAGAAATAATCGAAAAAATAAATACGTATACGAATACCAATAATCTCATAGTTTTATAATTGAATTATAGTCTATTAATTATGTTGCTACCATATTCTTCCCAGTTGTCATGTTCTTTATTTAACTGGTCTTTAAAAGCAATAAATTTAGTATTTTCTATATCATCTTGGATTTGTGCATTATCGTCACTTCCAACGTCAACTGCTAAGTCTTTAACAATAATCTCACCATCTCTTTCAATAATTAATTTAAATTCTAATTTACCAACATCCTCTGGTGGATTGGCATTAATTTCACCTGTGATTGGATCAAACTCTACCCAGTCAGGGATAGCTGATCCATCTTTTAAAACTAATTTAGTTTTTTCAAAATTACCTAATAAAGTTTCGGGTACTTTAATTTCTAATGTTTCTCCATTATTAATTGTTTGAAGTTGATAAACTTGATCTGATTTAATTGTGTCTATGATATTTTTAATATCATTTGTATTATCAAGGTTTAAATCTTGAGTAATAATATTATTACTAGAATTTTGTTTTTCATTTGCATTTAAATTTTTTGTTTCAGTTTGATTAACTTCTCCACTTTCATTTGTATTAACAATATTAACATTTCCACTTTGATCAACCGATAAGGAAGCGTTTTGTTTTTTTGCTTGTTTGAAAATACCTTTATCTTCTCTAATTTCTTTAGGGTCTATACTAACAGCTATTTCTTTTTTATTATTTTGCTGATCGATTGCAATAATTGTAAAATCTACTTGCTCGACTCCTTCTGGAATATTAGTTGTGGTTTTTCCAGTTTGTGGATCTACTTTAATCCAATCAGGTAATTTTGAACCATCAGGCATTACACCTTCGTATCTTACAACTTGATTACCTAAATCAGTTGATACTTTAAATTTTAAATTTAACTGACCATCTTTTTCTTTAGCTTGTACTTTATCTAATGATCCATCTGTAGTTGTTAATGATCCTGTTTCTGCTACAAGATCAACTAGTTTAATTCCTTCATTGAAGCTCAATTTTTTTGTACTACTAATGCTATCTAAGGCACTTGCTGATTTCTCGAATGGTTTTGCTGTAGTTGGAATTTTTTCTAGTCTAATTGTACTTGGTTCATTTAATCTATCTGTTACTATTTGTTTTTTAATTTGTTTTTGTTCATTTTTAGTTAATTCTTGAACAACATTATCTCTTTGAACGGTAACCTCAATCATTGCAGTTGATGTTGAGTTGCCATCAGAAATTGTGTAATAAAATTTCTCTGTAACTGATTGCCCTGGATCTAGTAAATCTTTTATATTGCTAACTGCTACAAATGTATAAGTTCCGTCTGCATTAATTGTCATTTGACCATAATTTGAGTCAAATGCTGTTCCAACAGTTTTAGGAGTACCATTGTTTGGATTTTGACCTTGTCCACAGCCAACTATAGTTAAACTATCATCCGGATCTATATCGTTAGTTATTGCATTACCGGTTAAAGTTAATGATTGTGAAATGTTTAAGCTAACATTATCTTTGACTGCGTTTGGATTATCTTCAACCCCGTTGATGGTAATAGTTAGTATTCCAGTATCGGTTCCACCATTTCCATCTGAAACTGTGTAGACAAATTTTTCTTCAGCACTTTCTCCAGTATCTAAAGTATCAGCTGCATCTTGGTTCGCTCTATATGTGTAGCTACCATTAGAATTTACAGTTAATTGACCATAAGTGCCTGTAATTGTAGTACTTGAACCGCTTGAAATTGAGGTATTTGAACCATTTAAAGGTTTGATTAAAGTAACTGTTAAACTGTCATTTTCAGTATCACTATCATCATTTAATAAATCGTCCTCATTAGCTTGTACTCTTACATTGCTATCTTCAGTTACAGAACTAGCATCGTCATCTGCAACAGGAGCATCATTGACAGGTGTAACATTTACAGTCATGGTAGTTGCTGAACTATAAACGGTTCCATCACTTACTTGATAACCAAATGTAGTATAAGAACTTCCATTTTCATTGGCATCAGGTCTAAATCTTAAATATCCACTAGTAATATCTGATGCNGTAATTTCTTGGTTTTGTGTAACTGCTACCCAAGCAGTTCCATTATAATATTCTAAATTTCCATTTGTCTCTAATGTTGTAATTTTAACTATATTTAAACTTCCGCTATCATCTGGATCTGAGAAGTTAAAGTCATTTACAGTTAATGTGTAATTTTCATCTTCATTAGTTGAAATGGTTCCACCAGTTGATGTTGGTGCATCATTAACTCCAGTAACTGTTACAGTTATACTTGCAGTATCCGTTCCACCATTTCCATCTGATATAGTATAAGTAAAAACATCATCCACTTCATCAGTTGCATCTAATTCATCAGTAACATCTTGATCAGCAACATATGTGTAAGTCCCGTTTGCACCAATGGTTAAAGTTCCATAAGTTCCAATAATAGATTGTCCATTTAAATGAGTGGTGTTTGCTGTAACACTTTCTGTGTTGCCATTGGTATGAGTAATGTTGGTTATAACTAGTGTATCGCTTTCTGTATCAGTATCATTATTATCTATCACACCATTTGATGCATTTGATACAGTTGTAGTTGCATCTTCATCAACACTCGCAGTATCGTTTGTTGCACTTGGAGCATCATTAACAGCTGTTACATTTACTGTAATAGTATTGGCTGATGCACTATCTGCATCTCCATCATTTACTGTAAAATTAAAAGTAGTGTAAGGAGATCCATTTTCATTTGCATCAGGATTTAATCTTAAATATCCACTTGTAATATCAGATACAGTGATAACTTGATTTAAGGTAACGTCCACCCAAGCGCTACCATTATAATATTGTAATGCACCAGCATCTTCTAATGTTGTAATTTTTATACTTACTAATGCATCATCATCATCCGCATCAGTATATCCAAAGTCAGATGTTGAAAATACATATGGGGTATCTTCAGCTGTTGAAACTGTTTTATCAGATGCTGTTGGTACATCATTGATACCTGTTACTGTGATTGTAATATCTGCTGTTGCAGTTGCTCCTGTTGTATCTGTTACTCTATAAGTAAATACATCTGTCGCTATATCGCCTGCATCTAAATCATCCGCAGCTGACAGGTTTGCTACATAAGTATAAGTTCCGTTTGCACCAATAGTTAATGTTCCATAAGTTCCAGCAACTGAGGTTCCATTTGAATAAGTTGTGCCAGAGGAAACACTTGATGCAGAACCTCCATTTGGTGTTATTTGATTAACCACCAAAGTAGATGCTGTATCATCAGCATCAGGATCTGTATCATTATTTTGAGTTACACCGCTTGAAGCTGTGGACACTGTTAAAGTTGAGTCTTCATTTACAGAACCAGCGTCATTAACAGCAACTGGACTATCATTAACCCCTGTAACTGTTACTGTAATTGTTGCAGTAGTTGTTGTTGTTCCGTCTGACAATGTGTAGGTAAATACATCTGTAACTGGATCATTTAAATCTAGAGCATCTGTGCCAGATTGATCTGCAACATATGTGTAAGTCCCATCTGCTCCAATTGTTAATGTTCCATACGTTCCAACAATAGTTTGACCATTAGAGTAAGTAGTACTTGCGGTAACGCTTTCTGTATTTCCATTTGTGTGAGCAATGTTGGTAATCGTTAAAGTATCTGAACTATCAGGATCAGTATCATTATCATCAATTACACCACTTGATGCACTTGAAACAGTTGTAGTTGCATCTTCATTAACTGAAACAGTATCTGCTGTTGCAGTTGGAGCATCATTAACAGCTGTTACATTTACTGTAATAGTATTGGCTGATGCACTATCTGCATCTCCATCATTTACTGTAAAATTAATAGTTGTATAAGGAGATCCATTTTCATTTGCAGTTGGATTTAATCTTAATTTATTAGCAGCAATGTCCGTTGCTGTTATTACTTGATTTAAAGTTACATCTACCCAAGCGCTACCATTATAATATTGTAATGCACCAGCATCTTCTAATGTTGTAATTTTTATACTTACTAAAGCATCATCATCATCTGCATCTGTATAGCCAAAGTCAGAAGTTGAAAATACATAAGCTGTATCTTCGTTTGTAGTTACAGTTTTATCTGCAGCTGTTGGCACATCATTAACACCTGTTACTGTAAAGATTAATGTTGCAGTGTCTGTTGTTGTTCCATCCGATATTGTATAAGTAAAACTATCTGTTGCAGGATCTGAAGCATCTAAATCATCAGCAGCACTTTGATCTGCAACATAAGTATAAGATCCATTAGCTCCAACAACTAGAGTACCGTATGTTCCAGTAACAGAAGTTCCGTTTGATTGGTTTGTTCCTGAACTTACACTTGAATTTGATCCACCCGTTACTGCTATTTGAGTTACGGTAAAACTATCATCATCATCCGCATCACTATCATCATCCATTAATAGACTTGATCCTGAAGTTCTTGTAATTGTTGCATCTTCATTTACAGCATCAGTATCGTTGACTGCAACTGGTGCATCGTTTACTCCAGTCACTGTAATAATTAATGTTGCAGTATCCGTATTTACTCCATCTGATACTGTATAAGTAAAACTATCTGTAACCTGATCTCCAGCATCTAAATCATCTGCAGCACTTTGATTAGCAACGTAAGTGTAACTACCATCAGCACCTACAGTTAATTGACCGTAAGTTCCTGTTACGGTTTCTGGTGAACCAGAGTTGTAAGTACTACTTGCAGTCACTGCATTATCTCCACTTCCAGTAACTGCAATTTGAGTAACTGTTAAAGTATTTCCGTCTGCATCTGTATCATCTGCAACCAATAAACCTGAACCTGTGCTTTGTGTAACAGTAGCATCTTCATTGACACTATCAGTATCATTTGCTGCAACTGGAGGGTTACCAAGTGTAACTGAAAATGTTAAAGTTGTTGAAGAAGTTAATGAACCGTCTGAAACAACATAAGTAAAAACAT
>JGI26253J51717_1000847_pt1 | contig 12846 bp, 10 predicted proteins | sample SaaInlV_100m_DNA_6_FD_51717 | JGI IMG/M metagenome (IMG submission 51717)
CAAGCGAGCACTGGATGGCGACCTTGGGCCGAACACCGGTGGCATGGGTGCCTACTCTCCGCTTCCGTGGTTGCCAGCTAACTTCGTTGAAGAAGTGACCGAAAAGATTGCCCAGCCAACCATTGATGAACTAAAAAAGCGCGGAGCTGAATTTATTGGCCTGCTCTACTGCGGTCTGATCGTGACCGAGCGCGGCATCAAGGTGATCGAGTTCAACGCTCGCTTTGGGGACCCCGAAACTCAAGTTGTGCTGAGGCGGCTTCAGACAATCTGGCTGAGCTCTTGGCCGCAGCTGCTGCTGGAAAGCTTGACAACGCCCCTGTTGCAAAATTCTCAGAGGATGTTGCGGTGACCGTGGTGTTGGCATCAGAGGGCTACCCCGTGACCGCGGTTGAGGCTCGTGAGGTTACCGGCATCGAAAGCGCCGAGGCGATGGATGATGTTGAGGTTTGCAAGGCAAGCCCAACCGGCCGAGTGCTTTCGGTGGTTGGAACAGCAAAAACTTTTAGCGCTGCCAGAGCGCTTGCCTACGAGGGCATGTCCCGAATCAGTTTGCAGGGGTCTCACTACCGCAGCGACATAGCGCTGAAGGTTGCTGAGTAGATGGAACTTCCAGGCTTTAGACACGTCTATTCAGGCAAAGTCGTGACCTCTACCAGAGTGAAGATCAGAACTACGACCACCTGGTTTTAGTGGTTGCCAGCGATCGCATCAGCGCCTTTGACACTATTCACTCAAAGCCGATTCCGGGTAAAGGTGAGGCACTGACCAAGGTAACCAACTTCTGGTTTGATCACCTAGAAGTCCCAAACCACCGCAGCAGTGAATTGACTGTGCCGGCTGCGGTTCAGGGCAGAGCGATGATGGCCAAGAAGCTTGAGATGTACCCAATCGAATGCGTTGTCCGCGGCTACATCTCCGGCTCAGGTTGGACCGAGTATCAAGCAACCGGAAAGATTTGCGGCGTGGAGCTCCCTACGGGCCTGAAAAACGGCGATCGCCTGCCGGAACCAATCTTCACCCCTGCCTTCAAGGCTGAGGTTGGCCAAAAGGACGAGAACATCAGCTTCGACCAGACCGTCCAAATCGTGGGTCAAGAAATCGCGGAGCAGCTGCGTGAGCAAAGCCTCAGGATCTTCAATCAGGCCAGTGCTTTTGCCGAGAAGGCCGGCTTGATTCTTGCCGACACCAAGTTCGAATTCGGCAATGACCCTGCAACAAACACCCTGACCCTAGGTGACGAAGTTTGACCCCCGACAGCTCTCGCTACTGGGACCGTGATGCCTGGGAACAAGGAATTAGAGACCAGAGCTTTGACAAGCAAATTATTAGAAACTGGTTGCTTGCAAACTGGGACCTAAAGAGCCAACCGCCAGAGTTACCGGACGAGATCATTGCTCTGACAGCACAGAAGTACGAAGAACTTTTTAGGCGGCTAGCTGGTTGACTAGCGTAGGCTGGTAGCACTTAGGCGCGATGGAGTGCCGTGAATTTGTCCGGCAACCAAAGAAGCCAAAAATTTTGAACACACTAAAAACCAAGCTGACTGCGCTATTTTCTGGAACCGATCCTCGCTATCGCCCCAGACCAACTGTCAAAGAAGCGATCGCCAATCCAAGGCTGTTGCTGCGCGAGAGCCTAGCGGGACTGGTTGTTGCCCTGGCCTTGATTCCAGAGGCAATCTCCTTCAGCATCTTGGCCGGTGTTGACCCACGAGTTGGACTGTTCTCAAGCTTCGTGATGGCCATCACCACCGCGATTCTGGGTGGACGTCCGGCGATGATTTCAGCCGCAACTGGTGCGGTGGCACTTGTGATTGCCCCTGTGGCAAGAGATTACGGGCTGGATTACTTCTTGGCCACAGTCATCCTTGCTGGAATCTTCCAGCTGGTTCTGGGTGCGCTTGGGGCAGCCAAGCTAATGCGATTCATACCTCGCAGCGTGATGCTGGGGTTTGTGAATGCACTTGCAATTTTGATCTTCATGGCTCAGTTGCCGCACCTAATTGGTGTCCCGTTTGCCGTTTACTGGCTAGTCGCAATCGGATTGGTTGTGATGATTGTCATGCCGCGCTTCACCAAGGTGATCCCGGCACCACTTGTTGCAATCGTGCTGGTCAGTGCGATGGTTTTGGTTATGGCAATTTCAGTGCCACGAGTTGGTGACGAGGGTGAACTTCCAGAATCACTTCCGGAGCTATTGATTCCAAATGTTCCGCTGACCATGGAGACCTTCAATATCATTGCTCCGTTTGCCCTGGCAATGGCTCTGGTTGGACTCCTAGAGTCCCTGATGACCGCGAAGTTGGTCGATGAAATCACTGACACTCACAGCCAGAAAACCAGAGAGTCGCTTGCTCAAGGGGTCGGAAATATCCTGTCCGGGTTCCTTGGTGGCATGGGTGGCTGCGCGATGATCGGTCAGACCATGATCAACGTGAAGGCCTCTGGAGCCAGAACCAGAATTTCCACNTTCTTGGCNGGTGTGTTCCTGTTGATTTTGGTGGTCAGNCTTGGCGACATCGTTGCTCAAATTCCAATGGCGGCCCTGGTTGCCGTAATGCTCATGGTTTCTTTCGGAACCTTCAACTGGCACAGCATCCAGCTCTCGACTCTGAAGCGCATGCCCAAGAGCGAAACCACAGTTATGGTTGCGACCGTTGCCGTGGTGGTCTGGACCCACAACCTTGCAATCGGTGTGATTGTCGGTGTGATCGTTGCGATGATCGCCTTCGCCAGGAGAGTTGCCCACTTTGCCAGCGTCACCAGAAGCGTTGGCGGCGATGATGAAATCAGCGCGGCCCTATACACCGTTGAGGGTGAGCTGTTCTTTGCCTCGAGTAATGACCTGACCACGCTGTTTGAATACTCCGATGACCCGGATGAAATTGTTATTGATGTCACCAACTCACACATCTGGGATGCCTCGACAATTGCTGCCCTAGATTCGATCACCACCAAATATGAATCAATGGGCAAGAATGTCTACATCAAGGGAATGAACAAGGCCAGCGAACGGCTTCACGGGCGCCTAACTGGCAACCTTGGCCAAGAGTAATTACTGACTCAAAAACTTGACTAGTCTGGTGATGTGCTAAACACAAAACTCAGAGCAGAGCATGAAAAGTTGGGGGCCAGCTTTACCGAATTCGGTGGCTGGGAAATGCCCGTTCGCTATGGCTCAGACATTGATGAACATCACACTGTTCGCAACGGCTGTGGCCTGTTTGACATTAGCCACATGGCAGAGATTCGAGTCACTAGTTCCGCTGAGGACTTTCTCGACTTCGCCCTTATTTCTAAGCTCTCCGAAATGGAAGTTGGCCGCGCCAAATACACGATGATTTGCAACGATCAGGGCGGCATAATCGACGACCTGATTGTTTACCGTCTTGACCAAGATGAGTTCATGATTGTTGCCAACGCCGGCAACCACCACCAGGTCGTGGAAGCGCTGAAGCAGCGTCTTGAAAATTTCCCCGACACCCAGATTGTGGATGAGTCTGGAATTTGGTCTCTGATTGCGATGCAGGGCCCAAAGACCAATCAGATCCTTGGTTCGCTGGTAGATGTTGACCTAACCGAGTTGAAGTATTACTCGATTGCCGCTGCCAGGCTCTTGGACCAGGATGTGTTCTTGGCTCGCACTGGCTACACCGGTGAAGATGGTTTTGAGATTTTTGTTGCGGGCGACCCCTCCAAGATCTGGCAGCTACTACTGGCTCAAGACGGAGTTGAGCCATGCGGCCTAGCCTGTCGAGACACACTTCGCCTTGAGGCCGGCATGCCGCTCTACGGTCACGAGCTAGGCATCGACTACACGCCATTTTCAGCAAACCTGGGCAAGGTGATTCGGTTTGATAAGGATAAATTTGTGGGCAAACAAGCGCTCGAAAGCGCCAAGCACCCAGATCACCGACTCTTCGGCCTAGCCGGCCAAGGCCGCCGAGCAGCCCGTGCCGACTATGAAATTTTTCTACCCGGTGAGGATGTTGCAATTGGCAAGGTCACATCAGGGGCACTGTCACCAACGCTTCAAGAGCCAATAGCGATGGCGATGCTGCAAGTTGACCAAGGTTTAGAGGTAGGCGGCGAAGTTGAAGCCGATGTTCGCGGCACCAGAGTTCCATACAAGATTGTTCAACTACCGTTTTATAAGCGGGAAAGGTAATAAAGATGGCAAACCCAGCAGACCGTAAGTACACCAAAGAGCACGAATGGGTGCTGGTCGAAGGCGACGTGGCAACAGTTGGAATCACTAAGTACGCAGCTGATGCGCTTGGTGAGATTGTTTACGTTGACCTTCCGAAGGTGGGCTCCAATGCTGCCCACATGAAAATTTGTGGTGAGATCGAATCCACCAAATCGGTCGGAGAGCTCTATGCCCCGATGGATGGCGAGATCGTCGAGGTAAACAGTGCTTTGGATCAGGCACCTGACCAGGTAAATGATGACCCGTTCGGGGATGGATGGCTAATTAAAATTCGTTATACCTCTTTGCCGGACCTTCTTTCGGCATCCGAATACGACGCGCTAGTTGGAGAGTAATTGCTTTTAGATCACCATCAGTTCCGTAACCGCCACATCGGACCAAATAATGACCAGCAGCAGCAGATGCTGGATTACCTCGGCATCAAGGACTTGTCCGAGCTAATGGAAAAGGCCCTGCCTGAGGCCATTCACTACCGTGGTGGCAGCCAGCTTCCAGATGCAATCAGTGAGGATGAGGCACTGGACCGCCTTCACGAGATCGCTTCTAAAAACCGAATTACCCAGAGCTTTATGGGTCTTGGCTACTACGGGACCAGGACCCCGGGTGTGATCAAGCGCAACGTGCTAGAAAACCCAAGCTGGTACACCGCCTACACCCCATATCAGCCAGAGATCAGCCAGGGGCGGCTGGAGGCCCTGATCAATTTCCAAACGGTTGTCACCGACCTCACCGGCATGAAAACCGCCAACGCTTCGATGTTGGACGAGTCCACAGCCGTGGTGGAGGCAATGATGATTGCCAAGCGAAGCGCTGACAGCGAGTCGAATGTATTCTTCGTCGACAACGACATGTTCCCGCAGACAAAGGCACTGCTGGAGCACCGTGCCGAGCCGCTTGGAATTGTAATCAGCTACTTCGACCCCGCCGATCTAAGCCAGCTCGACCAGGAATGCTTCGGCGCAGTGGTTCAGTACCCGGGAGCCAGCGGCCGAATTATTGACTTTGATGGTCTGTTTGCCAAGGTTCATGAATTTGGTGGTTTGGCTCTTGCCAGCGCCGACCTAATGGCCCTTACTCTGCTAACCCCTCCGGGTGAAAAGGGTGCGGACGTGGTCTGCGGAACAACCCAGCGCTTCGGAGTGCCAATGGGCTTTGGTGGTCCTCACGCCGGCTATCTTGCAGTACGCGAGAAGCTAGAGCGCACTATGCCTGGTCGTTTGGTTGGAGTTTCGGTGGACGCCGAGGGCTCTCCTGCCTATCGCCTCACCCTGCAGACCAGAGAGCAGCACATCAGGCGCGAGAAGGCAACCAGCAACATTTGCACCGCCCAGGTGCTGCTGGCAGTCATGGCCGGAATGTATGCGGTCTACCACGGACCTGAGGACCTCAAGGCAATCGCTCAGGAGATCCACGACAAGGCCTCTGCCCTTGCCAAAGTTTTGGCAGAAGTTGGCTTCACGCTTCAGCACGAAAACTTCTTTGACACCATCAGGGTTGTCAACACCGAGGCCGAGAAGCACTACCAGGCAGCCAGGGCCAAGGACCTTACGGTATTGATGGTTGATGAAACCACCCTGGGAATTTCGGTGGACGAGAGCACTACCTGGGACCTATTGGCCGAATTGGCCGGTGCCTTTGGTGCCAGGGCGCCTCGTCCCGAGGACGCCTCAGACAGACTGAGAAACCACAGGACGTCCAGTTACCTGGAGCACCCGGTCTTCAACTCGTACCACTCTGAAACCGCAATGCTTCGCTACCTGAAGAAGCTTGCCGACTTTGACTACGCACTGGACAGGGGCATGATCCCGCTGGGGTCCTGCACCATGAAATTGAACTCAGTGACCGAAATGGAAGCGGTCACCTGGCCGGAGTTTGCAAACCTGCACCCGTTTGCACCNGCTGAGGACACCCAGGGCTACATGGAGCTGATAACTGAGCTGAGCAGTTGGTTGAGCGACATCACCGGCTACGAAGCAGTTTCGCTGCAGCCGAATGCCGGCAGCCAGGGAGAACTTGCGGGCATGATGGCAATTCGCGGCTATCACCGCTCCCGCGGGGATTTCCAAAGAGATGTTTGCCTTATTCCTTCATCTGCGCACGGCACGAACGGCGCCAGCGCTGTTTTGGCAGGGTTCCAGGTGGTAGTTGTTGGTTGCGACTCAGACGGCAACGTTGATGTTTTGGACTTGAAGCAGAAGATCGCAGAGCACCAGGAAACCCTTGCCGCGCTGATGATCACCTACCCATCGACTCACGGTGTTTACGAGGAGGCAGTGGTTGAAATCTGCGACCTGGTTCATGCTGCTGGTGGCCAGGTTTATATCGATGGCGCCAACACAAACGCAGTGGTGGGTTACGCGAAGTTCGGAGAGTTCGGTGGCGACGTATCGCACCTGAATCTCCACAAGACTTTCTGCATCCCTCACGGCGGTGGCGGACCCGGTGTTGGTCCGGTGGTGGCAAGAGAACACCTCAGGGAGTTCTTGCCAGGTCACCAGCTGGCTCAGGTCGAACTACCAAACTATGGACCGGTTTCGGCTGCGCCGTTTGGTTCACCGAGCATTCTTCCAATCTCCTGGGCATACATCCAGATGATGGGAAACCAGGGCTTGATGGACGCAACTGCGGTTGCCGTTCTGAGCGCCAACTATGTTGCCAAGAAGCTGGCGGATGCCTTCCCGCTTCTCTACACCGGCAAGCATGGCCTAGTTGCCCACGAGGCAATCATCGACATTCGCCCGCTGCAGGCATCTGCTGGCATTGCCAATGACGACGTTGCCAAGCGCCTCATCGACTACGGTTTCCACGCCCCAACCATGAGCTTCCCGGTTGCCGGAACTCTCATGATTGAGCCAACTGAGTCTGAACCGTTGGAAGAGCTTGACCGATTCATTGATGCGATGCTTGCAATCAGGGCTGAGGCTCAAAAGGTTCAGGACGGGCACTGGCCAGCCGAGGACAACCCGCTTGTGAATGCCCCACACACAGCAGGACAGCTCACCTCAGAGTGGGAGCACCCATACTCGAGAGAGACTGCAGTTTTCCCTGTTGCTGGACAGGCAAAGTCGAAGTACTGGCCTCCGGTTAGGAGGCTCGATGGAGCGTTTGGAGACAGAAATCTTGTTTGCAGCTGCCCTCCGATTGAGAGCTTCATAAAGAACTAGCTTCTTGGAACCAGGTGGTTCTTAATGATTTCTGCCGCACTCTCCAGATCGAGAGCATCCGCGGTAATCCCGAGGGTTAGGTCGAATGCCTCGTCGCTAGTCATGTTGTGAAGATGCCCGTTTGCAACAATGAGCCTGTTGAGAACAGTTGCCTTGGCGGCACTGTGGATAAGCCGGAGGCAATCAAGCTGTTGAACTACTGGGCCTTGAATTCCAGAAGCAGCTGGTAAGCGGCTTCGAGTTCTGAAGAAAGTTCGCGATCCGGCCCCATGCCTGGAACAGTCTGTCTCAGTACTTGGATCAAGGCGCCGGTTTTGGCAGCAGGCTTGCTGGGAGACCTGAGTTCAATAGCCCTGGCCGCCGCAGTGAGTTCAATAGCAAGAACTCTTCTGGTGTTATCCAGCGCTTTTCTAAGCTTCAGACCTGCGTGCCAGCCCATTGAGACATGGTCTTCTTGCATGGCTGAAGACGGGATTGAATCGACGCTAGCCGGGTTGGCAAGCCGCTTATTTTCTGACACCAGGGCGGCCTGGGTGTACTGGGCAATCATCAGACCAGAGTCCACCCCCGGATCATCTGCAAGAAATGGCGGCAGCCCGCGGTTTCTAGAGGCGTCTAAGAACCTGTCTGTTCGGCGTTCCGAAATTGATCCAAGGTCAGCAAGTGCGATTGCCAAAAAGTCGAGCACGTAGGCAACCGGTGCGCCATGGAAGTTACCGTTAGAGGTCACCTCGCCGTCTTCTAGAACTACCGGGTTGTCGATAATCGCTCTAATTTCTCGGCTGGCCACCAGCCTGGCATGCTCAATCGTGTCCCGAACTGCACCTGCAACCTGCGGGGAACAGCGCAGCGAATAGGCGTCTTGAACAACGCCATCGCCCTGGCGATGCGACGCCACTATTTCACTTCCCTTCAGTGCTGTAAACATGTTTGCAGCACTGATTGTTTGGCCCGGGTGTGGGCGCAAGTTTTCGTGGAGCTCTGCTCGGAACACCTGGTCTGTGCCCAGTTGCCCCTCAACACTCATGGCCGCAATCAAGTCGGCCTGGTCAAGAAGTTGGTCCGCATCGCTAAGAGCCAAAATCAANATTCCCAACATGCCGTCGGTGCCGTTGATAAGCGCAAGGCCCTCTTTTTCGCGCAGCTCCACCGGTTCGATGCCGGCCTGTTTCAACAGCTCTGGAACTTCGGCCTCAATGCCATCAGGACCGAATGCTCTTCCCTCTCCCATAAGAACAAGTGCGCAATGGGAAAGCGGAGCTAAGTCGCCGCTACAGCCAAGTGATCCATACTCAAGCACTCTCGGCGTGATTCCGGCGTTCAAAATTGCCGCATAGGTTTCTGCCACAATAGGCCTAACGCCAGTTCTGCCAGAACAGATGGTTTTGAGTCGAAGCGCCATCAGTGCTCTGACCACCTCACGGTCAACCACTGCCCCCATGCCAGCTGCATGCGAACGAATCAGTGACTTTTGAAGTTTCGTTCGGTCCTCAAGCGGAATGTGTCGCTGGGCCAAGGCTCCAAATCCGGTGGAGATTCCGTAGACCGGGGTATCGCCTGCAGCCAGGGCCTCAACTTCCGACCTGGTCTTGGCTATTGCAGTCAGCGCATCAAGCGAAATCTCGATCTTTGAGTCATTGCGTGCGATGTTGATTACATCCTGCATCGTCATGCCACTTGTGGTGATGATGGTTTTCAATTTGAAGTCCTTTCAAAGACTTTTTCGCCGGCGACATAGGTTGCGCTAACAATAGGAACACCGGGACGATAGGCGAGGTCTATGTAGGACTCAGCGTCTAACAGTGCAAAGTCCGCGCGCGAGCCAACGGCGAGCGAGCCAAGGCTGTTTTGCAGCGCTAGAGCACCACCTTTGGTGGCAGCCCAAAGTGCCTGATCAACCGTGAAGTGCANCTCCCGAACGGCAACCGCTATCACAAACGGCATCGAGGTGGTGAAGCTCGAGCCCGGATTGCAATCGGTTGATAGGGCAACCCTCACGCCTGCTTCAATGACNTCTCTGACATCCGGGTAGTTGGCTCTGGTTGAAAACTCGGCCCCCGGCACAAAGGTTGCAACGGTCTGGCCAGATGCAAGCAGTTTGATGTCCTCTGGGTTTAGGTGAGTGCAGTGATCCACAGAAGCGCAGCCCAGTTCCACCGCGAGCGAGATCCCGCCGATGTTTTTCAGCTGGTTGCTGTGCATTCTGGGGCGCAGACCCTTTGCTATGCCGGCGGACAGCACTTGCCTGGACTCCTCGACACTGAACGCGCCCTCATCGCAAAAAACGTCAATCCACTTGGCAATGCCGGCGGCTTGATCCAACATTGGTCCTGTGACCAGCGCTAGATAGTCAGTCCTGGAAATCCCGTCCGGCACAACATGGGCGCCAAGAAACGTGACGTCTTCGGTGAACTCGGATGCGANCTGCAAGGAACGAATTTCGGTTTCCAGGTCGAGCCCGTAGCCGCTTTTTATCTCGAAGTGAGTAACCCCGCTGGCGTGCAGTTCAGCAACTAGCTTCTTTGCATTTGCCCGAAGCTCGGCATCGGTTGCCGACCTGGTTGCCTGGACCGTGCTCCTGATTCCGCCAGCCTGATAAGAGCTGCCGGCCATCCGATGTGAGAACTCTTCATGCCGAGCACCGGCAAAAATCAGGTGCGAATGTGAGTCGACAAAGCCCGGGATACACACCTGGTTTTTGGCATCGATTACCTGATCCGCGTCAGGTGCCAACGCTTCAGCGCCAACCCAAGCTATGAATCCTCCCTCAACCAAAAACGCGTGATCGACAAGGATGCTCAACTCGCCGACATTGTCACCTGTGTCAACTAGTTGTCCGATGTTGGTAACTAGGGTTTTCATTGAATGCCCTACTCGGTGTCCAACATTGGAACGTGAACATGCTTCTGGCGGGCAACGCTTTGTGCTTCCGGGTAGCCGGCATCGACATGGCGAATGACTCCCATGCCGGGATCATTGGTCAACACTCGCTGCAGTTTTTGGGCTGCAAGGGCGGTTCCGTCTGCCACCGAGACCTGGCCTGCGTGGATGGACCGACCCATGCCAACGCCTCCGCCATGGTGGATCGAGACCCAAGACGCACCAGAGGCAACGTTGATCATGGCGTTTAGTAGTGGCCAGTCGGCGATTGCGTCGGAACCATCAAGCATGGCTTCACTCTCGCGGTAGGGCGAGGCAACGCTTCCACAATCCAGGTGATCTCTACCAATAACGATCGGGGCGGAAACTTCGCCGGTGCGAACCAGCTCATTGAAGGCGGCTCCCGCCTTATCGCGCTCGCCGTACCCAAGCCAACAAATTCTCGCCGGTAGCCCTTGGAATTCAACTCGTTTTTGAGCGAGGTTTATCCAGCGGTGCAGGTGCTTGTTCTCTGGAAACAGCTCCAGCACTGCCTGGTCGGTCTTGTAGATGTCTTTCGGATCACCGGACAGTGCCACCCACCTAAAAGGACCCTTGCCCTCACAGAACAGTGGCCTTATGTAGGCGGGGATAAAACCGGGGAACTTGAAGGCATCTGCAAAGCCACCCTGCCTGGCTTCGTCTCGAATTGAGTTTCCATAATCAAATACCTCGGCACCCTTGGCCATGAATCCGACCATGGCCTCGACGTGCTTGGCCATCGACTCCTTGGCTCGCTTGCTGAAATCTTCTGGGTTGCTAAGCGCTAGTGCTCGCGCGTCTGAAAACTCCACGCCCTCTGGGATGTAATACATCGGGTCATGGGCACTGGTTTGGTCGGTGACGATGTCGATCGGAACATCCCGCTTCAACAGCTCCGGGAAAATCGTGGCAGCGTTGCCGACCAGGCCGACTGAAATTGCCTTGCGTTCATTCTTGTATCTGACAACACGCTCGATGGCGTCGTCTAGGTTGTCGGCGATCTCATCCAGGTACCTGGTTTGAACCCGCTTCTGCAGTCTGCTTTCATCAATGTCCACAATCAGGCAGGTGCCCTCGTTCATGGTCACCGCCAACGGTTGGGCTCCACCCATGCCTCCGCAACCACCGGTCAAAGTCAGGGTTCCGGCAAGTGTTCCAGAAAAACGCTTTTCGGCAACCGCTGCAAATGTTTCGTAGGTCCCCTGCAAGATTCCTTGGGTGCCGATGTAGATCCAGGAGCCTGCGGTCATCTGCCCATACATCGTCAGACCAAGCTTCTCGAGTCTTCTAAATTCTGGCCAAGTTGCCCAGTCTCCAACCAGATTGGAGTTTGCAAGGATCACTCGAGGTGCCCACTCGTGAGTCTGGAAAACTCCGACCGGCTTTCCCGACTGGACCAGCATGGTCTCGTCATTCTTGAGGTGGGTCAGGGTGTTGGCAAGAGCGTCAAAGCTTCCCAATTTCTGGCAGCTTTTCCGTTGCCTCCATAAACAATCAGTTCCTCCGGATGTTCAGCCACGGAAGGGTCAAGGTTGTTATGCAGCATTCGAAGCGCTGCTTCTTGCTGCCAGCCCTGTGCCGTGAGGGTTGATCCGGTTGCTGCTCTGATCGTTCTAGGAGAAGANTTCATAGGAAAAGTACACCGCTGCGAAAGGGGNAGAACAATGCATAAATAGGNAGTTGTGTCTGGTATTTCAGACATAATNAATTCATGAGCAAAATACCNGCTGCGGANAGAACCCTGCGGCTGCTCATGGCCATGGCNGAAATTGGTCAACCGGTAAGNGCCGGCAGGCTCGCTCAGAAACTTGGCATCCCCCGGTCCTCCTGCTACCAGCTNCTTGAAGTGCTTGCAGGCCAGGGGTTTGCCCTTCACTTTGAACAGGANAAGAAATGGGGGCTTGGGCTGGCCGCCTGGGAACTTGGCAGCGCCTATAAGCGCCACGACCGGCTGGAGCGGCTAGCAACACCGGTTCTGAATCAGCTGGTTGATGACCTTGGTCAAATTGCAAACCTTGTTGGGCACCTCGGGGTGCTTGATGGAACCGACGTGCTCTACCTGGTTGAAAAGAGACCGGTGCGGTCACTGAAGCTGGTGACCGATGTCGGGGTGCGACTACCCGCCCAGCTGACCGCTTCCGGCAGGGCAATGCTCAGNCACCTGGAGCCCAAGCAGTTGCAGGCCTCTTTTAGAGGCAGAGATCTGGCAACTAGAACCAAAATCGGACCCACAAACATCACTGAGCTGGAGCGAATTTTGGAAATGGAAAGACGTCAGGGCTACTCGCTNGAGGTTGATGAAGTAACCATGGGCTACGCCTCGGTTGGGGTGGCAATCGTTGATCACCTTGGTCATCCGATGGCCGGCCTTGCAGTCACTCTGCAATCTAGAGTGCTCGAAAAGCTAGAGTTGGCACTACTAACTGAAGTTTTGATTCAATCGGCGAAAGACCTGTCTAGAAAGTTTGGTCATCATGAGTGAAGATCAAAAGTGGCCCAGGGCTGCCGGGCTCATTAGCAGCCAAGTTTCAACAATTGGGCTGATTGATGTCCCTGCCCACAAGACTTC
>JGI26253J51717_1000854_pt1 | contig 12793 bp, 15 predicted proteins | sample SaaInlV_100m_DNA_6_FD_51717 | JGI IMG/M metagenome (IMG submission 51717)
AAAGCCATCCATATAACCATCGTAATTAGAATAACTACAGAGGCTAATCGCGTTTGGCTTCGACTTTTTGTGTCAACGAGCTTCAAATATGGTCTCCAATTATAATCGGGCCTTTCAGCCCAATCTTATTTTTTTATCAATATTATGTTACTATTTTTTAGTAGTTGATTTTTTTGGCTTTTTAGCTGCTGGCTTCTTAGTTGCTGCTTTAGCCGCTGGCTTCTTAGTTGCTGCTTTAGCCGCTGGCTTCTTAGCTGCTGCTGTTTTAGCCGCTGGCTTCTTAGCTGCTGCTGTTTTAGCCGCTGGCTTCTTGGCTGCTGCTGCTTTAGCTACAACTTTAGTTTCATTTACAACTGGTGCATTTGCACCGAATATTTTTTGTAATGCCCATCCCAATACTAAGAAAATACTAAGTGAAATCAAAACAGCAGGAGCCGTTTCCATTCCGGAAACTAGTTTTGAACCAATAAAAACACTTGCTATAGCGGATACCAACCACCAAATTGGTGAACTCGGGTTTGTTTGGTTATTATTGTCTTTTTTTGTCATTTCAATACTTTCCTATTTTTGAGCCTACGATTGTGTAGAACTTGATTTAGTTGACTTTTTTTTAGCCAATAGTATAGGCACTTCATTACCTTGAATCCGTTTAATAGTATCTCCATATTCAAGAGCGCGTGAAACTGATGAGTTTGTTTCATATTTACCTGAATTAAAGTCACTCAAAGTTGTTAAACCTGAGAGTGGTTCAGAAGCATAACGTCCATTTTGCGGGCCTGGAGTAGGCACCTTACCTTTTAATAATTGATTTAAGATATTTCTAAAACTTGCTTCAGTTAAATCTTCATAAAAATCTTTACCAATTTGTGCCATAGGAGCGTTTGCACAAGCTCCTAAACATTCTACTTCTTCCCAGCTTAATTTTCCATCTTCTGACAACTCGTGGGGTTTTTCAGAAATTATTTCTTTACAGATTCCAATTAAATCCTCCGCACCACAAATCATGCAAGATAAAGTACCACACACTTGTATGTGAGCGACCGAACCAACTGGGGCTAATTGAAACATAAAATAAAATGAGGCAACTTCCAAAACTCTAATAAATGGCATTTCAAGCAACTCACCAACAGCTTCAATTGCAGGCTTTGACAACCAACCTTCTTGCTCCTGAGCACGCCATAAAATTGGTATGACCGCAGATGCTTGACGACCAGAAGGGTATTTTTTCATTTGATTTTGAGCCCACTTCAGGTTTTCGTCTGAAAAAGTAAAGCTATCTGGCTGAGTTGTATGAAGTCGGCGTATAGACATTATCGGTCAATCTCTCCAAATACGACATCTAATGTGCCGATTATTGCGGCAACATCAGCAAGCTGGTGGCCCTTACATAAATGGTCCATTGCTGCCAGATGCAGATATCCTGGAGCACGGATTTTAGTTTTATATGGTTTATTTGATCCATCAGATACTAGAAATACACCAAATTCACCTTTTGGGGCCTCTACAGCAACATAAACTTCTCCCTCAGGAACTTTGAAACCCTCCGTGTAAAGTTTAAAATGATGGATTAACGATTCCATGGACGTTTTCATGTCTGATCTATTTGGAGGGGTCAATTTACCTCGTGCAAGTACATCACCTGTGGTGCTTTCGAGTTTATGAATAGCTTGTTGAATTATTTTTAGACTTTCACGCATTTCTTGCATACGACACAAATAACGATCATAACAATCACCATTTTTTCCAACAGGAATATCAAATTCAAATTCGTCATAACATTCGTATGGCTGTGCTCTTCGTAAATCCCATGCCATGCCAGATCCACGAACCATCACACCCGAAAATCCCCAATCCAATGCTTCCTGTTCAGAAACAATAGCAATATCTACATTTCGCTGTTTGAAAATTCTATTTTCTGTAAGCAAACCATCGATATCTGCTAAAACTTGGGGAAACTCCATGGTCCATGCCATTATATCATCTAAAAGATCCTGGGGTAAATCTTGGTGGACCCCACCTGGCCGAAAGTATGCAGCATGCAATCTTGCACCAGATGCTCTTTCATAGAAAACCATAAGTTTTTCTCGTTCTTCAAAACCCCACAAAGGTGGAGTTAAAGCACCAACATCCATAGCTTGAGTAGTGACATTTAGTATATGGCTGAGGATACGACCAATCTCACAATACAATATGCGTATTAATGAAGCGCGTCTTGGAACTTCAATACCAGATAATTTTTCAATAGCTAAGCACCATGCATGCTCTTGATTCATTGGAGCAACATAGTCTAATCGATCAAAATATGGTAAATTCTGTAGATATGTTCTACTTTCCATTAGCTTTTCAGTACCACGATGTAGAAGACCTATATGTGGATCACATCTTTCAACTATTTCGCCGTCAAGCTCCAAAACTAATCGTAAAACACCATGCGCTGCTGGATGTTGTGGGCCAAAATTTATATTAAAATTTCGAATTCTTTGTTCACCAGTTTGAACATCATTAAAACTACCATCAGCCATTATTTTGCCTCCACCTTGTCATCTCCGGGTAGAATGTATTGAGCCCCTTCCCAAGGTGACATAAAATCAAACTGTCGGTATTCTTGTGTCAATGTAACTGGTTCATAAACAACCCTTTTGCCAACTTCATCATACCGCAATTCTGTATAACCAGTTGTCGGGAAATCTTTTCGCAATGGATGACCACGAAAACCATAATCAGTTAAAATTCTTCGCAAATCAGGATGCCCCGAAAAAAGAACTCCATACATATCAAAAACTTCGCGTTCAAACCAATTAGCCCCCGGGTGAATTTCACATATTGAAGGAACCATTCCATCTTCAGAAACCTGCAATTTCAGACGAATACGCATATTAGTATACATTGACAAAAAATGATAAACCATTTCAAATCGATTTTTCCTAGAAGGATAATCTATTGCTGTAATGTCAATAAGAGTTGAGAACCTCATAGCTGAATTTGTTTTCAAAAACTCAACAACAGTGACAATCTTTTCTAATTTTACATTTAAAACCAGCTCACCAAAATCATTTACACCAGATGCGGTTACGGCATTTGGTAGTTTTGAAGCAATTACTTCGCCTAAGTCTGTTAAAGTGTTTGACATTGGGTTATCTCACTATTGTGCCTGTGCGGCGCATTTTTCTTTGCAGCTGCAAAATTCCATATAACAGTGCTTCGGCTGTTGGAGGACAACCTGGAACATAAATATCCACAGGAACAATTCTGTCACATCCGCGCACAACTGAATATGAGTAATGATAGTAACCGCCACCATTCGCGCATGAACCCATAGAAATCACATAACGTGGCTCAGGCATTTGGTCATAGACTTTGCGCAAAGCTGGAGCCATTTTATTGGTCAAAGTTCCTGCAACAATCATAAGATCTGACTGACGAGGTGATGCTCTAGGAGCAGTGCCAAATCTTTCTAAATCATATCTTGGCATTGCACTGTGCATCATCTCAACAGCACAACAAGCAAGCCCAAAGGTCATCCAGTGCAATGAACCTGTTCTTGCCCAATTTATGATATCTTCAGCACTAGTTAGCAGAAANCCTTTGTCTTGCAGTTCACGGTTAAGTGNNCTTGTTGCCAANTCTTTNTTAGCACCCGCTGTATTGAGAGAAGTACTTACTCCCATTCCAGAGCTCCCTTTTTCCATTCATAGGCAAAACCTATTGTCAAAACTACTAAGAAAATCATCATGGACCAAAAACCTAACATACCTTGATATTGAAAAGAGGTAGCCCAAGGAAATAAAAATGCAACTTCAAGATCGAATATTATAAAAAGAATCGACACAAGATAAAATCTTACATCAAATTTCATTCGAGCATCATCAAAGGCATTAAACCCACATTCATATGCAGAAGTTTTTTCAGCATCTGGATTTCTAACAGCTACTATAATTGCAGCTAAAATAAGGACTAGACCTAAGCCTGCAGCAACTCCTAGAAAAACGAGTATAGGTAAATAATTCATAAGCAAATCTTGCACGGCATTCCCCTGGAAGGTTAACAGCTATCTCTAAATTTGCCGTTTCATACCCTTAGTGTCCGGTGGCGTCAATAAATTCAGGATAAAAAAGAATATTTAAAATGGTTATTATGCGAAAATTTTAGCAACAGTTCTTTAAACAAATTCAATCTTAATAAATTATCAAAAAATATTAACTCTCAAGTACTTGATAGGAAGTAATCTTTTTGACTTCTTCTTTGATTATTTTACAAATTGTATCACAATCTTCCAAACTGAACGTCAATGGAATTCGCATGTCTAATAAGACCGATAAAATTTTGTCAGTTTCTGGCAAATTCTGTTTATCAACATATCTCCAACTGTCATGTTTTGATGTAAACCCAACTGGAATGGAAGCTCCAAACCACTTTAATTGTACACCTCTTAAATCGCATCCTAACACAAAATCCTTTATTTGATTTTGTGTGAATTTTGGTAAACAAAACTGAAAGGACGATGCCACAAAATATTCTTTAGAAGGGCGTGATGTAAGGCTTATATCTTCAACTTGATTTAAACCAATTTCTAAAGCGCGATACCTTTTATTCCATCGCTCAGCTTGTATTGATAAATCTGCAAGTTGTGGCCGTAAAATTGCAGCTCTTAAATTGTCCATTCTACCAGAGCAATTTGGAGTATCCAAACGAACATTCTCAAAAGCTTCAACAGGAGCACCGGCCAAATGACTTTCATAGAGCATATATGATCCTGACAGCATTGTAGCCTTAGCCATTATTTCAGCATCATCAGTTACAAGAAAACCACCTTCTCCAGAGTTTATATGTTTAAATGTTTGTGTCGAAAAACAGCCAACAACTCCTGAGCGACCACTTGGAACACCGTTCCAATTAGCCCCCATTGTGTGTGCACAATCTTCAATAACTTTTATGCCTGCTTCATTAGTAATGGATATGAGAGCTTCCATATCTACCAAGTGGCCTCGCATATGGCTTAACATCAAAAATTTTGCATTAGTTGATTTTATTTTCTTTTTTAAATCATCTAAATCCAAGACAAGGTTTTTTGTTATCTCAACGAAAACTGGTCGACCTCCTGCGCCCTGAATTGCACCTGGAACTGGTGCCAAAGTAAATGCATTTGTTAAAACAATATCATTTTTTTGGATGCCAGATGCACGCAAAGCAGTAGTAAGAGCATATCCACCTGAAGCAACTGCCAAACAATATTTAGCACCACAAGAATCAGCAAACTCTTTCTCTAACAAAACCGTTTCAGCAGTTTCACCTGCTACGACATTGTAGCGATGCAATCTACCATGTCGCATCACTGCAATTGCTGCTTGAATTGCTTTTTCTGGGATAGCCTCTTGTTGGGTAAAACTACCTGTAAATTTTAAAACCATGGTTGCCTCTTTAAAATTATATTCTCTTATTAAATATTAATTCACATCTTTTTAAAGGATAGTATCAATTAAATCAGGTAAATCGAAATATGCATCCAGCATTGCCGAAGGTTTCATATCTTCAACACCACTTCCTTCGGGCCCAAAAGAAACTAAGATGCATGGCAAATTAGCATTTTTTGCAGTATTATAATCAGTGGCAGTATCTCCTATTAAAATAGCCTTTGTTCTACTTCCACCCATCCAATCAATTGTTGTCCAAAGGTGCAGCGGATTTGGCTTACGAATAGACAAGGTGTCTGCACCAGCATAGCTAAAAAATAGTCTCTTATGCCAAGGCTTTTTAATAATTTTTCTGCTAAAAATTCTGGCTTATTAGTACAAACTCCCAATAAGTAACCCCTTTTTTTTAGCTCCAATAATGCTTCGATAACACCTTCGTATAATACTGTATGCACATCAATATTATTTTCATAATGTTTTAATAAAAATGAATATTGCTCATCTATTATACTTTCATCAAAACGATTTGCCCTTTCAAGTCCAAGCTTGAGCATGGCTCGCCCACCTTTGAATGCAACTGAAGCATCTTTAATAGGATCTAACATTTCTTTCAGTCCAAGCGCTTCAAAACAAGCATTAGCAGCAGAAATTAAATCTTTACTAGTATCAGCAAGGGTGCCATCAAGATCAAAAACCACACTTTTCATTAAAAAATCCTCATAGACTAGGTTTCAAATAATTTAGTAACAAATTGAAATACATTTTGAATACTTATCCCCTTTTGCAACATTAAAGAAACCTATAGTAAAGAGAAAAAATAGGTACAATCATTATGCAATCTGTTGTCATTATATTATCCGCCGGCATGGGCACACGAATGCAGTCAGACTTACCAAAAGTATTACATAACGTTGCGTGTGAACCACTTCTTATACATTCAATGCGAACAGCATCTCAAATTGATGCGCATAAAACAATAGTTGTTACTGGACATGGGGCGAAAGACGTTGCAAAAGTGGCAACGTCTTTTGATCCAAGTGCTGAAATAGTCAATCAATCTGAGCAATTTGGAACTGCACATGCTGTAGATCAAACACGCAATGCATTATTAAATTTTGATGGCGAAGTATTTATTCTTTATGGAGATACACCCTTTATTGAACCAAGCACTCTTCTTAGAATGTCAAAAGAACGGAACGATGGAGCAAAAGTTGTTGTCCTGGGATTTAACACAAAAAGAAAGAATAGTTATGGCCGACTAATCATTTCACCTGACGGATCACTTGAAGAAATAGTTGAATATAAAGATGCTAATACCGATCAAAGAAAAATAAGCTTTTGCAACTCAGGTGTGATTTGCACTGACAGTAAACTTTTATTTAATCTAATTGCTGAAGTAGAAAATAATAATGCTAATAATGAATACTATTTAACGGACATAGTAAAATTAGCAAAAAATAAAAACTTAAAATGCGCTGCAGTTGAGTGTGCTGAAAATGAAGCAATGGGCATAAATTCTAAAGTGGAACTAGCAAATGCTGAAACTTACTTTCAAACAAGAAAAAGAATAGAAATGATGCTTAATGGAGTAACGTTAATTGCTCCAGAAACTGTTTGGTTTGCTGCCGATACAGTTGTGGGACGAGATACTATAATTGAACAAAATGTTATCTTTGGCCCAGAAGCCACCGTTGAAAGCCATGCACTTATAAAATCGTTTAGTCATATTGAAGGCGCACATGTATCAAAAGGAGCAATAGTTGGTCCTTTTGCTCGGTTACGCCCTGGAGCTGAACTTGCAAATAATTCCAAGGTAGGTAACTTTTGCGAAGTGAAAAAATCGCAAGTTGGTGAAGGCGCTAAAATAAACCACTTATCGTACATAGGCGATACTAAAATTGGGGATAATGCAAATATTGGCGCAGGCACTATTACCTGTAACTATGATGGTGTTTCAAAACATTTTACAGAGATTGGTGAAAGTGCATTTATAGGTTCTAATAATTCTTTAGTTGCACCTGTCCGCGTTGGGGACAAAGCAATGACTGCTTCTGGATCAGTCATAACAAAAGACGTCCCAAATGGAGATTTAGGCATTGCTCGTGCCCCACAGGACAATAAAAAAGGCTTTGCTGTTAAATTTTTCAAACGGCTAAAAGCAATTAAACTTGCTAATAAAAAGGATCTATAAATGTGTGGCATTGTTGGCATATTAGGTAATCATGAAGCATCACCAATACTTGTTGATGCACTGAAAAGACTAGAATACCGTGGTTATGACAGCTCTGGCATTGCAACAATCAACGATGGAGTGCTGGAGCGGCGGCGTGAAATAGGCAAACTAGTAAATCTGGCAGATAAGCTTGTACACCAACCCCTAAAAGGCAAAATTGGTATTGGCCACACAAGATGGGCAACTCATGGTAGTCCAACTTTGGCAAACGCTCATCCTCAAAAAACTGGCAAAGTTGCAGTTGTACACAATGGTATTATCGAAAACTTCAAAAAGCTACGCGATGAATTAATTTCAAATGGCGCCAATTTTCAATCAGAAACAGATACAGAAACAATTGCTCAACTATGCATGAGCTTTATTGATGGAGGTGATGATCCTAAAATTGCCGCAAAAAAAACATTAGCCCGATTAGAGGGTGCATATGCATTATGTTTCCTATTTCATGGTTACGATAATTTATTAATTGCTGCTAGAAAAGGCTCACCTTTAGCAATTGGCCATGGAAACGGAGAAATGTTTGTTGGATCAGATGCCATTGCTTTAGCTCCAATGACTAATCAAGTTACTTACTTAGAAGAAGGCGATTGGGCAGTAATCACCAGGGAATCCCTGGAAATTCGTGATACCAATGGAACAAAAATCAAAAGATCAAAACAGACTTTAGATTTAAACACGCAAAATGTTGCCAAGGGAAATCACAAACATTTCATGGCAAAAGAAATTGCCGAACAACCCTCCGTATTAGCAGACGCAATTCAACACAATTTAAATACCAGTCGTGACAAATTAGAAATTTCGGATTTGGAATTGGATTTTAAAAATATTAATCGAATTACTTTAGTAGCATGTGGAACAGCTTTTTTAGCATGTAATGTTGCAAAGTATTGGTTTGAAAAAATTGCACGTATTTCTATTGACTTGGATGTTGCATCTGAATTCCGTTACAGGGAACCGCCTGTGGAAAAAAACAATTTAGCAATTTTTGTAAGTCAATCTGGTGAGACTGCAGATACTCTTGCAGCACTTCGTTATTGTAACAAAAATAAAATGAAAACACTTGGAATTGTAAATGTTGATGAAAGTACGATTGCACGTGAAGCCTCCATGTCGATGCAAATTCACGCAGGGCCAGAAATTGGCGTTGCTTCGACCAAAGCATTTTCTTGTCAATTAAGCATACTTTATTTTCTAGTGATTAAAGCTGCTAAAGAAAAAGGTATCATAGACAACAATCAAGAAGCAGAATTAGTAAAATCAATTTTACAATTGCCTTCAATAATTGTTGACGCATTGTCCTTAGAATCTGAAATTAAACTTGCCGCGCAAGAGCTATCAAAAGCATCTAACGCAATATTTTTAGGTAGGGGTGCAATGTACCCATTAGCCTTAGAAGGCGCTTTAAAGTTAAAAGAAATTAGCTATATTCACGCTGAAGGCTACGCTAGTGGAGAGTTAAAGCACGGGCCCATTGCTCTTGTGGACGAAAACATGCCTGTAATTGTATTAGCACCAAAAGATGAATTATTTGATAAAACTGTTTCTAATATGCATGAGGTTATGGCTCGTGGTGGCAAAGTTTTACTTATCACTGATACTGAAGGTGCATCTGAAGCTCAAGAAGGTACATGGAAAACTATTATTATGCCAAAGATATCAAATGATTTAGCACCAATATTATATTCTATTCCTGCACAATTATTGGCTTATCATACCGCTGTATCTAAAGGTACTGACGTCGATCAACCAAGGAACCTTGCGAAATCTGTAACAGTTGAGTAAGCACAACAATGAAAACCAGAGCAATTTTTAGTTGAAGTTAAAAGTTTAACTTTAGAATATTCTCTTTCTGAATTATTTTGACACACAAAGCAAAGAAGATGAAATGATTTCATTCACTGACGCAATAAAGCAGCTGCATGCGAAAGCTAATCCAAAAAAAGCTGCTGAAATGAAAAATTCAATTAAAATTGATCGAGTTTACCTTGGAATATCAAACCAAGAGCTTAATAATACTTATAAAGGTTGGCGCGCCAGTACTAGTACTGATGATAGAATAAGATTAGCTGCTGATCTTTGGGATTCAAACATATATGAAGCAAGAATAGTTGCAGCTAAATTGCTCACACAAGCTCGAATTAAAAACGACGAACAGGTGTGGGAAGAAATTGTCAGATGGATACCTAAACTAGACCATCAAACCATAGCGGATCACGTATGTGGTGCTGGATCAAGGCGTTTAAAAGAAAATCCAACAAGATTAAATCAGGTTTCAAATTGGGTAAAAGATGAAAACATATGGATGAGGCAATCAGTTTTAACACTCACAATGCAATGGACAAAATTAAATAATCCAAAAATAGCTGAACTAAGACAAAGAAATCAAATATTATCGTGGGCTGGAGAACTATCAAATGATAAAGAGTGGCTAATCCAAAAGGCTTTAGCAAATTGGTTATCAAGCTTATCAAAACATGATACTCCTGCAGTATTATTATTCCTTGAGACACATGGGGCCAAAATGAAACCATTTGCTATTAATGAGGCCTGTAAATTTTTATAATCCCTATTGAAACAAACAATATCTGAGAATAGCATATTAATATGAACAATATACCTAAACTAATTGACCCATTCAACCGTGCCATAACATATCTTCGAGTGTCGGTAACTGATCGGTGTGATTTTAGGTGTGTTTATTGTATGTCTGAAAATATGAATTTTCTACCAAAAGCAGATTTATTGACACTAGAAGAACTTGATAAGATGTGCACTGCATTTATTTCTCAAGGAGTCGAAAAATTACGTATAACCGGGGGTGAACCCTTGGTTCGAAGAAATATAATGGAGTTTTTCAGTTCAATTTCGCGACACCTTAAGACTGGCGCGTTAAAAGAGCTTACTTTAACGACTAACGGGTCACAACTCCATCGCTTCGCCGAACAATTAGCAGAAATAGGCATCAGAAGAATAAACGTTTCTCTTGATACACTTAATGAAGAAAAGTTTTCTCAAATCACTCGATGGGGTCGATTAGTACAAGTATTAAACGGCATTGACGCAGCATTGGCGGCTGGTATCAAAATAAAAATTAATACAGTGGCTCTTAAAGATTTTAATGAAGATGAGTTAGAGGAAATAGTAAAGTGGTGTGCTAATCGCAAAATGGACCTAACTTTTATTGAGGTTATGCCCATGGGAGATATAGGAAACGAGAATCGTCTTAATCAATACTGGCCTCTTTCTGATTTGCGAAAAAGGCTAACAAAAACTTGGACACTTAAAGATACTGATGAACAAACTGGCGGGCCAGCCAGGTATGTAAGAGTTAATGAAACAGGACAAAAAATTGGCTTTATAACACCCATGACACATAATTTTTGTGAAAGCTGTAATAGAGTCAGATTAACATGTACTGGTGAGTTGTTTCAATGTTTAGGTCAAGAAGACCAGGTAGATTTGCGAAAAGTTTTACGTAAAAATTCCGAAATCGAACCATTGATAAAAGCAATCCATAACGCAATATCTAAAAAGCCAAAAGGTCATGACTTTGATTATTCTAGACAATCAATTTCAGGGCAAATGTCTCGTCATATGAGCCATACGGGTGGGTAATTTTTAAATTGCATCAAAAAAAATTAAAGCTACCTGTATAAAGTAAATAATTATCACTAAGCTTTGAGGATAGTACTCTATGGTTAAAATTATTAAAACTGATGCCGAGTGGCGACTAAAGTTATCTGAACTTGCATATAAAGTAACGCGCAAACATGGAACTGAGCGCCCATTTAGCAATGATAACTTTCCAAAAGTTAATGGGATATTTTCATGCGTATGCTGTAAAAATGCTCTTTTTGATAGTAATTCAAAGTTTGATAGTGGCACAGGTTGGCCATCATTTTTTGAGCCTATTAATCCAAACAACATTGAAGAAAAATCAGACCGAAGTTTATTTATGAGACGAACTGAGGTGCTGTGCTCTAAATGTGACGCTCATTTAGGTCATGTTTTCCCAGATGGTCCACTTCCAACTGGGTTAAGATATTGTATGAATGGCATAGCAATGGTATTTGAAGAAACTGAATAAAGGCTTTTATTGGCCTAATAGTGTTCCAGCATCAGCATTACCTAAGTTGCCAAATATTTGTGACAAAATTCTGGGCCCTTTCACTGGCGCAGATGTTACCCTGCGACTCAACACAACAACTCTTCCATCTTCCAACGTAAATTTCTCAATATTTTCAACAAGATTTTTTTCATCAAAGGATACAACTATCATATCTCTTGATACAACTTTAGGTTCATAGAACAAGAAATTCTTAATTTTTGTTGAAATATAAAAAATAGCTCCATCTTCTAACACGCCAGAGCCTGATGGTGATCCAAGCAGTTCTGTGACTGAATTACGTGTGTCTTTACCAACCACAACACTTTTTAAATCAGTATCTAATGGCAAATATCCATGGTCTTTGTATATTGTGCTGCAACTTGCCAATAAAAAAGTAGAAAAAATTATAGTTTGGTATTTAAAAGCAAATTTTGACATTCGAGTTATTCATCCTTAATTGATCATTAGATCCAATACATCGTGTATCATACACATTTAATTGATTTGTAAAGTAACAACTAAAATAAGCAAAGGAATTCGCACAATGAGCGATATTTCAGAAAAATTGTCAATAAAATCTCATTTAATAGTAATGTCTCAACTATCACAGAATAGAATTCATAAATTTTCAATAAAGTTTGACAATAAAGACATGTTAGATTGTCAAAATTTATTAGACTTACGTAAAATATCTAAAGTTACTATTTCCGGCGAGATATCCGCAGAAGGTTCTCAAAACTGGTTATTAAATGCAAAAGTGGGAGCCAGTATTACTCAAGCGTGTGTGGTAACCACAGATGATGTGAATACAAGAATAGACCAAGATATTGTCAGACACTATTTTGCTGACCTAGAAACACACGAGGAAAACTTCTCAGGCGAAGAGGATTTAGACGCTGATGCAGAACACATACCTGATGAAATTAACCTCTTAGATATTACATTGGAGACGATAACTCTCAATATCAATGATTTTCCACGAAAGGATGGTATTGTAATTGAACCTGTGTTATCAGCTCCAGAAGGTGTAAAACCACTGAC
>JGI26253J51717_1000863_pt1 | contig 12739 bp, 14 predicted proteins | sample SaaInlV_100m_DNA_6_FD_51717 | JGI IMG/M metagenome (IMG submission 51717)
TATTCTGAGGATCGTGGTAGGCAATGGATTGTTCCAATAAAGGGAGTGATGGTGTTTGGGTTTCCCCGGTTAAATCTTGGGCATGGACGTTTAACACAAAGGCAGATACCAAGCTTACAAAAGGCAAAGAAATTCTCATATAGGTTTGTTTTCCTACAAAGATACCACAATAAGTAGGCTATACTCTACCTTAAATTAAGCAATAAGCTTATTATAACTACTGCTGAAGGTTGTTCTTTACCAGTCTTTTTTTACTGTACTTGTTAGAAGCGGTATTGGGTGGTAGTGGTTTTACAACTGTTTGCTTTTTTACTACACCAGGTGTTTGCGTCAAAGTTTGGGTATTGCTTTTTAAAGACCCACAACCCACCATTAGACCAAAAATTACTATGGAAACAAATGCTTTCATGACTTTTTTTACTAAAAATAAGACTTACTGATGAAAATGTCAAATTTTATATTACATTTGTATATACAATAGTTGTATAAACATTTAGTTTTTTATTATGAAAACAGTCTTACATACTTCAGACAGCAGGGGAAATGCCAACCACGGTTGGCTGCAATCTCACCATACTTTTAGCTTTGCCGGATACCAGCATCCAGAGCGGCATCATTTTGGCGTACTCAGGGTGTTGAATGACGACACCGTAGCAGGAGGCATGGGTTTTGGCACTCACCCCCATAGAGACATGGAAATTGTTTCTATCCCATTAGAGGGAGACTTAAAACACCTAGATAATACCGGAACTGAGGCCCTGATTAAAAATGGCGATATTCAGGTAATGAGTGCAGGAAGTGGGATTGAACACAGTGAGTACAACGCCAATAAAGACAAAACGGTTAAATTTTTACAAATCTGGATTATACCTAAAGTAAAAGGGGTCACTCCCAGGTACCAACAAATTACTTTAGACCCAACACAAAGCGCCAACAAACTTCAGCAAATACTCTCTCCAAACCCAAATGATCAAGGGGTCTGGATACACCAAGATGCTTGGTTCCATTTGGGAAGCTTAGAAAAAGGAACTAAACTAAAATACCGATTAAAAGACCCAAAAAACAATGGAGTGTATACTTTTGTTATTCAAGGCTCATTGGAAGTCGCTGGNACACTTTTATCACACAGAGATGGATTAGGGATCACCGAAGCCAATGAATTTGACATAAAAGCGTTTGAGGACAGTGAAATTTTACTCATGGAAGTGCCTTTGGGATTACCTAGGCTATAGTAATACTTAAACTTCTGGAAGCCTAAAAAGGTTTTACCCAAAATTTATTCTATTTTTGGGTAAAACCTATATATGAAAACGGAACAAAATTTTAAAAACCATCCCATACTAATCAAAGGATTTCACGGTTTGTTATTTTTAAGCATACTCGCCCTTTTTGGCGGTGGTGTGAGTTACTTATTATTGGCAGAAGAAGGACACGCCTACCCTGCTACCTTATTTATTTTAACCTCTTGGATATTTGTTGTCATGATGTGGTACACCAGACAATTCCCCTTAAAAGCACAAGACAGGGCTATAAGAGCAGAAGAAAGCTTGAGACATTACGTACTCACCGGGAAATTGTTGCCCACAGAACTTCGAATGGGACAAATCATTGCCCTCCGCTTTGCGCCAGATGAGGAATTTTTGCCATTAATAGACCGAGCAATTAAAGAACAATTGACCCAAAAAGAGATTAAAATGGCTATTAAAAACTGGAAACCAGATTACAACAGGTTGTAGTTTATAAAGCCGTTCAATTTCATTATAAGAAAAAACAATAGGTTTTATTCTTTTCATACCTAAATCTAATATAACTTGTTGTGGTCTAATAAAAAGTCACAGCAATTATGGAACATTATTCAGGAAATGAGGGCGCGAAGTGTCCTTTCTCACAAGGAGCCATTAAAAGTGCCGCAGGAAAAGGTACCTCAAACAAAGATTGGTGGCCCAACCAACTCAATATTAATATACTCAGACAACACGGCAAAGCATCTAATCCTATGGATGAAGGCTTTGACTATAAAAAAGCATTCCAAGGCTTAGACCTAAAAGCGCTCAAGCAAGATTTATACAACCTCATGACCGATTCTCAGGATTGGTGGCCGGCAGACTTTGGACACTACGGTCCTTTCTTTATTCGCATGGCTTGGCACAGTGCAGGAACCTATAGAATAGCAGACGGACGTGGTGGCGGAGGAACCGGCGCACAGCGTTTTGCCCCTCTAAATAGCTGGCCAGACAACGGAAACTTAGACAAGGCAAGGCTCTTGCTTTGGCCCATTAAAAGAAAATACGGCAACAAAATATCTTGGGGAGATCTAATGATTCTCGCAGGAAACTGTGCCTTAGAATCTATGGACTTTAAAACCTTTGGTTTTGGGGGTGGAAGAGAAGATATTTGGGAACCTGAGCAAGATATCTATTGGGGCTCTGAAGGAAAATGGCTGGAAAACCAAAGGTATTCTGGGGACAGGGATCTAGAAAACCCACTCGCTGCAGTGCAAATGGGTCTTATCTATGTGAACCCAGAGGGACCAGACGGACACCCTGATCCTTTGGCTTCTGCCAGAGACATTAGGGAAACTTTTGGAAGAATGGCCATGAATGACGAAGAAACAGTAGCCTTAATCGCTGGAGGTCATACCTTTGGTAAAACACATGGAGCGGCTAATCCAGACGAATATGTAGGCCCAGAACCTGCTGGAGCACCTATTGAGGCGCAGAGCATGGGATGGGAAAATAGTTTTGGCACTGGAAATGCAGGAGACACCATTACCTCTGGTTTAGAAGTTACCTGGACCACTACCCCAACCAAATGGAGCAACAATTACTTTGAAAATTTATTTGGATACGAGTGGGAACTCACTAAGAGTCCTGCAGGAGCGCACCAATGGAAACCAAAAAATAATGGTGGTGTAGGAACGGTTCCAGACGCACATGACCCAAATAAAAGTCATGCTCCCATGATGCTTACCTCTGACATTGCCCTGAGAGAAGACCCTATCTATGAAAAAATTTCGAAACGCTTCTATGAGAATCCCGACGAATTCGCAGACGCTTTTGCTAGGGCTTGGTTTAAATTAACCCACAGAGATATGGGGCCTAAATCGCTTTATTTGGGAGAAGAAGTGCCACAAGAGACCTTGATTTGGCAAGACCCTATCCCAGCAACTTCTGGCCCAATAATCAACGAAACTGACATTAAAGCGTTAAAACAACAATTGTCCAATAGTGGCATAACCAATGCAGAAATGGTGCAAACTGCATGGGCGTCTGCCAGTACTTTTAGAGGCTCGGATAAAAGAGGTGGTGCCAATGGTGCAAGGATAGCCTTGGCACCACAGAAAGATTGGGCCGTAAACCAGCCGGAGACCCTAGCAAAGGTACTAGACAAATACCGTGAAATCAAAAACGCTTTTAACGCAGCACATGCTACTCAAGTATCTTTAGCAGACCTAATTGTNCTTGGGGGAAGTGTAGGAATAGAACAAGCGGCAGCTGCAGCAGGGCACAAAATAGTCGNGCCTTTTACTCCGGGAAGAACAGACGCCAGTCAAGAAGAAACAGATGTGCTTTCTTTTGCAGTACTTGAGCCACAGGCAGACGGGTTTAGAAATTATGTAAAAACCAGGTTCTCTGTTTCAGATGAAGAGTTACTATTAGACAAAGCACAATTATTGACCCTTAGCCCTGTTGAAATGACCGTTTTAGTTGGGGGAATGCGCATGCTAGACACAAATTATGATGGAAGTACCCACGGAGTTTTTACTAAAAACAAAGGGGCTTTAAGCAATGATTTTTTTGTACAGNTTTTAGACCTAAGCACCAAATGGGAAGCCGCAAATGAAGAANAAGACCTCTTTATGGGAAGGGATAGAAAAACGGGCGCCCTTAAATGGAGTGCTTCTAGGGTAGACCTTATCTTTGGTTCTAATTCTGAATTGCGCGCATTAGCTGAGGTGTATGCTTGTGATGACAGCCAAGACAAGTTCTTATGTGACTTTGTCGCAGCTTGGACTAAAGTAATGGAGTTGGATCGTTTTGATCTTAAATAAGTAATCAGGTGGTTTGCAAACTGGTTATTAAACCGCCCAAAGATTGTAAGGCCTTGTTTTTGGACAGACCAAAACAAGGCCAATTACAAGCCTATTTGGCCCAACAACTCTCCTATACCCCTTTTGTTTTTAACAGTGTCCTTGGGGTTTTTATTTTTACTAAAAAAACCCAAACCACAGAAACCTTATCCCTTTGGGTGAACCATTTTTTAGAGATGGAAAAACTCCACCCAGAGCGACTCATTGACACCTCAAATGACCCTCGGTTTTTCAAAAGGGTCACAATGGGTGTATTGGGAAACGAAAAGGCATCGGCCTTGGCCTGGAAAAGACACCTCAACAGTTTTATCTTTCAAGTAAATCCATATCAATTCAAAGGATCCGCTGGCATTAAAGTATTTCAAAGAATACAAAAATCCGTCTCCAAACAAGGCAGTGCTTCCCAAAAAAAATACTTCAAACAACGCCTTAAACTCCTTAGAAATAGGGTGTCTCTAAGTGCTATAGAATCTTTGTGGAAAGGATGATTTGTGTATCTTGTCCATAAATTTATCATGAGCGCATTTTTCAAAAACAAAACCATTTGGATCACTGGAGCCTCTTCTGGAATAGGCTTGGCATTGGCCAAAGAAATCTCTTCTCAAAACTGTACCTTAATTCTTTCTGCAAGAAGAGAAAAAACNTTGGAAGAAGCTGAGGAACTCTGCCATAAAAACGCCCGTATTCACCTGCAAATACTGGATCTTGAAGACTCGGAAAGCCATAAAAAAAAGGTGGCAGAGGTGCTTGAAAAAGTGGGGGCTGTTGACCTTCTCATTCACAATGGAGGAATTAGCCAGCGTTCACTTGTTAAAGACACTGACTTCTCAGTAGACAAAAAACTCATAGACACAAACTACTTGGGCACGGTCAGTCTCACTAAAGCAATCTTACCCTCCATGCTGAAAAATGGACGCGGACACTTTGGGGTAGTCACCAGTCTTACCGGTATAATTCCCTCGCCATATAGGTCTGGCTATGCTGCCTCTAAACACGCATTGCACGGTTTTTTTGATTCCCTAAGGGCTGAATTAGAAGACAGTGGTATTTCTGTTAGCTTGTTAGCGCCAGGTTTTGTTAAAACACAGGTCTCCGTAAATGCCTTGGGTCCCAACGGAGAGGCTATAGGTATTATGGATCAGGCACAAGCCAATGGGATTAGCGCGGAACAATGCGCCAAAAAAATAATCAACGCATTAAAGCATGGCAAAAGAGAAGTCTATATAGGCCGTGAAAGTTATGCGGCTTATGTGAAAAGGTACTTCCCAGGCTTGTTTGCCAAGCTCATTAAAAGGGCCAAGGTACGTTAGAGTTTCTTGACGTATTCTGTAATAAGTACAATGGTTTGTCCGCCCACTTTGCCTTCAATATATTGGGCATTTTCTCTATCCAAAGAGATGCGCCTTACCGCAGTCCCTTGTTTGGCAACCATACTGCTGCCTTTTACTTTTAAGTCCTTAATAAGCACCACTGAATCTCCAGCTTCTAAAACAACACCATTTACATCTCTGTGAATGACCGCATCTGGTTTTTCTTCCCCATCTCCAGCAGCGGCTGCCCAGCTTAAAAGCGCTTCATCTAGGTACATTTGCTCCAATAAACTTGCAGACCATCCAAAAGACTTTAAGCGGTGTAACATGCGCCAAGCAAATACTTGCATGGCAGGCACTTCACTCCACATACTGTCATTTAAACAGCGCCAATGGTTTTGATCTCTCTCTTCTGCGTCTGCTTCTGAAATACATTTTTCACAAAGTAGTAGTTGGGCCTCTAGGCCACTCGTGGCAGATGCTGGCAGTTCATACACCACTAATTTTTCTGTAGCATTACAACATTCGCACTGCTCATTGGCTCTTTTCAAAAGAGATTTATCTATGCTCATCAGGTAAGTTTAAAGAGCTAAAATACATATATCTAAGCCTTTTAAGGGTGAAAAGAAACGTAGAATGGTTCTATTTAAAGAATCTGGCCTTAAGCCAAAAAGAAACCCTGACCAGAAGTATGAGTGCAGGCACTTCTACCAAAGGGCCAATAACACCCGCAAATGCTTGGCCTGAATTTAATCCAAAAACCCCTATAGCAACGGCTATAGCCAACTCAAAATTGTTCCCGGCTGCGGTGAAGGCCACCGCTGCAGTTTTGTCATAGGTTCCTCCTGCTGCTTTGGTCACAAAAAAGCCAATCACAAACATGAGGCTAAAATAAATGAGTAACGGAAATGCTATTACTAGAACATCTAAAGGAATAGTCACAATGAGCGCCCCTTTTAATGAAAACATGACCACAATGGTGAACAATAGCGCAATAAGTGTCCCTGGAGAGATGCTAGGAATGAATTTTTTCTCATACCAGTCCAGACCCTTTAGAGGTACTAAAATTTTTCTACTCAAAAAGCCCATCAAAAAAGGAAACCCTAAATAAATCAGTACAGATTCTGCAATAACACCTATGGATATGTCTACTATAGCCCCTTCAAATCCAAAGTATGGCGGCAAAACGGTAATAAACAACCAAGCATAAAAAGAATAGGCAAATACCTGAAAAACACTGTTCAAAGCCACCAGTCCTGCACCGTATTCAGCACTTCCTTCTGCCAAGTCATTCCANACGAGTACCATTGCAATACACCTGGCCAAGCCAATTAAGATGAGNCCCACCATATATTCTGGATACTCTTGGAGGAATGTTAATGCCAATACAAACATCAAAATAGGACCTACCACCCAATTTAATAAAAGGGATACCCCTAAGATTTTTACGTTTTGAAATACTTTAGGCAAGAGGGCATAATTGACTTTGGCGAGTGGCGGGTACATCATTACAATGAGTCCAATCGCTATGGGAATATTAGTTGTTCCTACACTTAAATCATTAATAAAAATAGGGAAATAGGGAAATAAATACCCAATCCCCACACCCATACCCATGGCTAAAAAAATCCAAAAACTTAGGTATTGGTCTAAAAAGGATAATTGCTTTTTCATGGCTTAGGAAATTCGAGAAAATACATATTTAAGTTCTGTGGCTATCTGAATACTGCGCTCCCTGTAAACCCTTTCTTGCTGTGGACTGCCATCGGAGATTTTTGGGTCTTTAAAGGTCAGTCCAATTCGCTTTTCTGCCCCAGCAATAAAAGGACAGCCTTGGTCTGCTGCGTCGCAAGTCATAATGGCCGCAAAGTCTTTGGAAGGGTTTAAAGGATGATCTATTTTTTTTGAAAAACCTATGAGCGGTAGTGACCTTTCCGAATAGTGAATAGCATAGATGGGGTTTTCGCCCTCAGCGGTAGGGTAAATGTCAAAACCTTGTGCTGCTAAGGTTTTAATTATCATAGGATATAAAGCGGTTGCTTCAGTACCCCCAGAATAACACAACACATGAGGCACTTTATGATAGGCCGCCATAGCCTGGGCCCAAATTTGCGAAAAATGACTTCGCCTAGAGTTGTGGGTGCAAATAAAATGAAGTTTTACTAGTGCTTGTGCCGTTTTCTTTTCTTGAATAAAAACGACCAATAGGTCTAAGATGTTTTTTCGCTCTTCAGAGAGCGTATTCAAGTCTAAGGCCTCAATAGTTTTGTATAATAGGGTGTTCATGCTATTTATAATTAACAACATCCACTCCCTGGTGTACATGCGTTCTTGTTCATCTCTGAAAGGCTTAGTTTTGGTTTGTCTGTAGGAATGCCACAGTTGTCTTTAGCCAAACAATCGGTGGCCTTAGCGGTGAGCAAAAAATGACTTCCATGAGTGGCTATCCCATAGGTTTCTATGGTTTGTCCCTGAAATTCAACTTCAATAGGAAGGTCTCCAATAGCCAAGGCTTTTTGCGCCATCTCTATAATGGAAATTAGTTTTTCAGGATGAAGTCTGTGGTCGTAATCTTCGGCAGACCAAAGTTGAAAATTAACCACTGAATTAGAACGCATAGTTCCACCACAGTCTACAAAGTCTCTAGTCACTTTCCCTACTTCAGTGACATGAAAATAAGGAGGCACAAAGGTGCCATTGGGCAATTGAAACCCAATTGTTTCCATTTTTTTTAATTCGTTTATAAATGCTAATAGTGTCATGGTATATGTATTAAATTAACAACAATCATTGGAGGTAGGCATTCCTGCAGCAAATAGACCGGCAAAAGTCTGGTTTGCCTGCTGCCAAGCCTCTGTGTCTATACAGTAACAAACACTGGTGCCTGAAATATTTCCCTTGATAAGACCGGTTTGCTTTAAGACGCTTAAGTGTTGAGAAATAGTGGGTTGGGCCAAACCAATCTCCAACACCAAGTCCCCACAAATACAGCTGTCCTGTTTAATTAAATGCTTTAAAATAGCAATTCTAGCAGGATGTGCTAAGGCTTTTGCTATTGCGGCAAGGGTATTGTCTTGATCCGTAAAAATAGCTGTTTTAGTGATTCCCATTTTTATATATTAATATATTGCAATATTACGATAAAAGATTAAAACACAAGAGGCTTCACCTTAGCTTATTATTAATTTATTACATTTAATGGACCAATACCTTTTAAATGAACAGAAATACATTTTTAAAGCAAAGCAGTGCATTAGCGGCACTCGCTTTAATACCGAGCAGTTGTGTGGTGTCATTTTCTAATACTTCTTTTCCTTTAGGACTCCAACTATACACGGTAAGAGATTTTATGGCCAAAGATCCCGTAGGCACCCTTAAAAAATTAAAAGCCATGGGATATTCGGATTTTGAGAGTTATGGCTTTGACACGGTGAACAAAACCTACTATGGGTATAGTGCCAACGAATTCAAGACTATTTTAGAAGACCTTGAATTGAGTACTTATACAGGTCATTATGGACTTCCTGGACTTATGGAGGCTTCAGAAACAGACTTAAAAAACTATGTAGACGCTTGTATTGAAGGGGCTAAAGCACTGGGAGATCACTATATTACTTGGCCAAAGCTAGGAGACGCATACCACACTTTAGAAGGCTACACCCTGTTGGTGCAAAAATTAAATGCAATTGGCGCTCAGGTGTCGGCCGCAGGCCTAAAATTGGCCTACCACAATTTTGGCTATGACTTTAATACCTATGGTGACAAAACAGGTATGGATTGGGTACTAGAAGAAACTGATCCAGATTTGGTTAAAATAGAAGTAGATTTTTATTGGGTCATGCATGCAGGCGTCATTTCCCCTAAAGCACTTATAGAAAAAGCTCCAGGAAGGTTTCCATTGTGGCATATTAAAGATATGGATAAAGTGACCAGAGACTATACGGAGCTTGGTAATGGGTCTATAGATTATACCAAAGTCCTTCCCAATGCCAAAACCGCTGGATTAGAGCGTTACTATATAGAACAGGGTGGGAATTTTGCGGTGAACTCCATGGAAAGTGTGGCAGAGAGTGCAAACTATTTCAAAAAACATATCCAGGGGTTCATTTAATTGCGAAATTACCCATAAATAACACCCTTAATTTTCATTTTGTTAAATAGCGACGCAAACCAGTCGCAATGTCCTTATAATGCCGATATTTATGAGGTGTTATAATGATAACAATCGGTATAATTTAAATTGACCCTCATGCAACAACAGCGCCTAGAAGTATTTAAAAAAACAGTGAATAATACGTTTAACGTATACAATAGCCTTTTTCTAAATCTCCCTTACCGCAATATTGAAAATGTAGGGATGCTTATTCCACTCCTATTAGACCAGAGCAAAAAAGGTTTGGAAGCTGGAAAAAACCCGCAGCAAATTTTGGAAGGTTTTTTTAAAGATTATGCCGGACTCACCACAGAAGAATCACAGATAGATTTTATGTTTCGTATTATCCAGTATGTGGAACGTCAGGTGGTGCTTTATGACAGTGTGGAAGATGCAGCATTCCCTAAGCTTCACAAGCATAGTTCTTCTCTGAGTATAAAAGATTATTTTCAAATTATTGATAAAAACAAGAGTTGGGATGAGGTAGCGGAGAAACTCTCCAACTTCAGTGCCCGTATTATACTAACGGCACACCCCACCCAATTCTATACGCCAGCTGTTTTAGATATTATGACAGATTTGCGCAAGCTCATTGTAGAGAATAATATCACGGAAATAGACAAGAGTTTGCAACAATTGGGGCTGACCTCTTTGCTAAACAGTAAAAAACCCACTCCTTTAGACGAGGCAAAAAACATCATACATATTTTAAGAAATGTGTATTATGACGCCATTGGAGACCTTTTTTCATATATTAAAACAAATATCCCACAAGTAGATTTCAACAATTATAATATTGTTAAATTAGGCTTCTGGCCAGGTGGAGATAGGGATGGTAACCCATTTGTCACTACGGAAATGACGGATCAGGTAGCAGATGAATTAAGGACCACGCTCATGAAGTGTTACTACAAAGACCTGAAAGCCCTGCATCAAAAATTAAGTTTTACAGCGCTTCAAGAGCCCTTAATAGGCCTTAGAAAAGCATTGTACGACAGTATGTTTGACGCTAATGCCTTAGTGCCTTATGACTTTTTGATTGGAGAACTCCAGAAAATCAAAGACCTCTTAGTCTCTAAATACTTTGGTTTATATTTAAAAGATCTAGACGCTTTAATAGATAAAGTCAAGATCTTTAAAACCCACTTTGCCACTTTAGACATAAGACAAGACCACAGCATTCATTTCAATAGTATCACGGCTATTTTAAAACATGCCGGTATTATAAAGGAGTCTTTAGAGGAACTATCCCCTGAGGCACTCACCGATAAATTACTCCATTTAGATCTAGAAGTGGCCCCTGATGAATTTGAAGATGCACTCGTTTCAGATACCTTAAAAAATATCAGAAACCTCAAAAACATTCAAGCCAAGAACGGTCAAGACGGTTGCAATAGGTATATTATTAGTAATTCAGAGGACAAATTTTCTGTTTTATTTGTTTGGGCTTTATTTAGGTGGTCCGGATACAAAGAAGCAGACATTCATTTTGACATTGTCCCCCTTTTTGAAACCATGCACGGCATGGACACTTCTGAACAAAGCATGCAAGAGCTCTTTCAGACAACTGCCTATATGCAGCACGTTAAAAAGAGGGGGAATAAACACACCATCATGCTTGGTTTCTCAGATGGAACAAAAGATGGAGGCTATGTGAAAGCCAATTGGTCTATTCTAAAAACCAAAGAAAACCTAACAAGCGTTTGTAAGCAATACGACGTAAGCGCGGTCTTTTTTGACGGCCGTGGTGGACCTCCAGCAAGAGGTGGTGGAAAAACACATAGATTTTATGCTGCACAAACCAAAGAAATTGCCAATAATGAGATACAACTGACCATTCAAGGACAGACCATTACCAGTACTTATGGTACTAGAGACCAGTTTGTATATAATTGTGAGCAACTCTTAACCGCTGGATTGTCTAACAATATTTTTGGCAAGGAAAACACCATTTCAATCGCCCACAGAGCGCTTATGGAAACACTGTCCGAAAGAAGTTTTACCAAATACGACGCTTTAAAACAGCATCCTAAATTCATGCCTTATTTAGAAAATAGGAGTACCCTTAAATATTATACCAAAGCAAATATTGGCTCAAGGCCAGGAAAAAGAGGCCAAAAAGCCAAATTAGAGCTCTCTGATCTAAGGGCCATTTCTTTTGTTGGTTCTTGGAGCCAACTCAAGCAAAATGTCCCCGGCTACTTTGGTATTGGTTCTGCCATTGCTTCTTTAGAGGCAGAGGGCAAACTGGGAGAACTACAGGAGATGTTTAAAGAAGTGCCTTATTTTAAAGCACTCATGCAAAACAGTATGATGGCTTTAGCCAAATGTTATTTTGAACTCACCAGCTATATGAAAGAAGACCCAGAGTATGGCGATTTCTGGCAGATACTTCACGACGAATACACCCTATCCAAAGAAAAATTACTCCTCATTTCTGGCTTAAATATTCTCATGGAAAAAGAAGCTGTTTCAAGAGAATCTGTACTGATCCGGGAAAATATAGTCCTTCCGTTATTGGTGATCCAACAATACGCCCTTCAAAAAATAGGGCAAAATGCGCCGCTAAAAGAAATCTATGAAAAGATTGTCACCCGATCTTTATACGGAAATATTAACGCGAGTAGAAACTCCGCTTAATAAAGAAAGCCATTCCTTAGGAATGGCTTTCTTTATTATTAAGGTATTACTGGACTTTTTAATTTAAAATAGTCTCCCTAGTTTTAATATATTTTGATGTAGTCTCTTTTAAGAATGAATCTAACCCATTTAAATCAATTAATGCATAATCTCTCTTAGAAAATGGACCTGGTTCAACATGTAAATGTTTGCGAGACCACAATGATAAATTCATGATCATTGGAAATAAATCTATTCCACTATCCGTTAAATAATAGTACTTTATCTTATTGTCATTTACGTCTCTTTTGAACTCTAAAATTCCATGACTCCTCAATTTTTTAATTCTATCTACTAAAATATTAGTAGAGATTTTTTCAGGAGATTTCAAGAAATCAGAGTAGGTGTTTATGCCAATAAATAAATCTCTAATTATTACTAAAGACCACTTATCACCAAAAATATCTAGAGCACTAGAGATTGGACAGTGTGATCTAAATTCAAAATCTAACATAGCACAAATCTTATTAAAATTATTTATTACAAAAATAAGAAAAATTTATACAT
>JGI26253J51717_1000886_pt1 | contig 12606 bp, 13 predicted proteins | sample SaaInlV_100m_DNA_6_FD_51717 | JGI IMG/M metagenome (IMG submission 51717)
CGAGCTTTCATTTTTCGCAACGTCGCCAATTGGGCCGCCGCTTCGGCGAGTTGAGCAGAGGCCCTGCCGTAGTCGAGCTCACCGCTTTGATTCGCCAGCGCATCTTCAGCTGCTTTACGAGACTCTTCTGCAGCGGCTTCATCCACATCAGCCGCTCGAAGCGCCGTATCAGCCAAAATTGTCACAACGTCTCGCTGCACTTCCAGGAAACCACCAGAGGCATAAAAAACCTGCTCCGCACCGCCCTGCTCAACTAAGCGCACTGGCCCGGGTACCAAGGCAGTTAATAATGGGGCATGGCCATAACAAACGCCTAATTCACCCTCAGAACCGGTAGCAACGAGCAACTCAACAAGGCCAGAGTAAATCTGAGCCTCAGCAGAAACGATGTCACAGTGAATTGTCATGGCCATAACGTGCTACCCCAGAAGATTAAAGCTTCTCAGCTCGTTCTACGGCTTGCTCAATAGAGCCCACCATGTAGAAGGCCTGCTCTGGAAGGTGGTCATATTCACCCGCCAAAATGCCTTTGAACCCGGCAATCGTATCTTTTAAAGATACGTAGATGCCTGGGGATCCTGTGAAAATCTCTGCAACGTGGAAAGGCTGAGACAAAAATCGCTCAATTTTTCGCGCTCGCGACACTGTGAGCTTATCTTCTTCAGATAGCTCGTCCATGCCCAGAATAGCAATAATATCTTTCAGTTCCTTATAACGCTGTAAGACCGATTGCACGCCTCGAGCCACGTCGTAATGCTCGGTTCCAATAACCAGTGGATCCAGTTGGCGAGAGGTCGAATCTAAGGGATCAACCGCTGGATAAATGCCCTTGGCCGCGATATCTCGACTTAGCACCACTGTAGAGTCCAAGTGTGCAAAAGTCGTTGCCGGTGAGGGGTCAGTCAAGTCATCGGCCGGAACGTAAACCGCTTGAATTGAGGTGATTGATCCTGTTTTTGTTGAGGTAATGCGCTCTTGCAAAACGCCCATTTCCTCCGCGAGTGTCGGCTGATAACCCACTGCAGACGGCATACGACCTAACAACGCCGAAACTTCGGTTCCCGCCAAGGTATAACGATAAATATTATCAACGAACAACAGAACATCGCGACCTTCATCACGAAATTTCTCCGCCATCGTTAAGCCTGTCAAAGCAACACGCAGTCGGTTTCCAGGCGGCTCATTCATTTGGCCGTAGACCATCGCCACTTTCGACTGGTCCATGTTCTCGATGTTAACAACTCCTGATTCCTGCATTTCGTAATAGAAGTCGTTGCCCTCTCGTGTTCGCTCACCAACACCAGCAAAAACGGATAACCCCGAGTGCTCGGTAGCAATGTTGTTAATCAGCTCCATCATGTTGACAGTCTTGCCCACACCAGCGCCACCAAACAAACCGACCTTACCGCCTTTAGCAAAGGGACAAACTAAGTCGATGACTTTAATGCCGGTTTCCAAAACTTCCTCAGAAGCAGCGAGCTCATCATATGCCGGCGCAGCTCGGTGAATCGCACTGCGCTGCTGCTCACCAATAGGCCCCTTCTCATCGATGGGGTTCCCGAGAACGTCCATAATACGGCCTAAGGTTTCAATACCAACAGGAACTGAAATCGGGGCTCCCGTATTCTCAACCGACAATCCTCGGCTAATGCCTTCGGAAGAACCCATGGCAATAGCGCGAACGACGCCGTCACCGAGTTGTTGTTGCACTTCGAGTGTCAAACCCTTCTCACTGACCGACAGCGCATCGTAAACCTGGGGTACGTTGTCGCGGGGAAACTCTACATCAATAACCGCGCCAATCACCTGTACGACTTTTCCACTACTCATCTTCCAGTCCTCTGTTTCTTTCGCTGTGTGGCCGCATCTGCGCCACCGGTTAATTCACTACAAAATCTTTTTAGGGTCAGCCAATGGCAGCTGCACCGCTCACAATCTCAGCCAACTCTTGAGTAATTGCCGCTTGACGCGCTTTGTTGTACACCAACTGAAGCTCATCAATCAGGTCACCCGCATTATCACTTGCGCTTTTCATAGCCACCATTCGGGCGGCTTGCTCACAAGCACCGTTTTCAACCACTGCCTGATAAACCAAAGACTCAACGTATCGAACCAATAACGCATCGAGCAATTCTCTAGCGTCGGGTTCATACACGTAATCCCAATGATGCGACAGACCGGCGTCTTCTGAGGGCTTAAGCGGTAAAAGCTGCTCTACTTGGGGGCTTTGAGTCATGGTGTTAACAAATTCGTTACTGACCAAATAAAGTGTATCGATACGCCCTTGAACGTAGGCGTCCAACATCTGCTTAACACCACCGATCAACTGATCAACCGTAGGCTCTTCACCTACATCCTTAACGCTAGCGACGACATTGCCACCAACACTCTTAAAAAACGCCAGTGATTTTGCCCCGATCAAACAAAGGTCAACTTCGATACCAGCTTCATTTTGCGGACGCATACCCGCGATGGCTGCCTTAAATAAATTAATATTCAAGCCACCACATAAACCTCGATCAGTGGAAACAATAATGTACCCAACGCGCTTAACCTCGCGTTGTTGCATGTAGGCGTGACGATATTCAGGCACAGCATTGGCAATGTGGCCCACTACGTCGCGAATACGACGTGCGTAAGGCTTACCAAGTTCCATGCGATCCTGAGCGCGGCGCATTTTACTCGCAGCCACCATCTCCATGGCACTTGTGATCTTTTGAGTACTTTGAATACTCGAGATCTTAGTGCGAATTTCCTTGCCAGCAGCCATAACCGATTACCAGGCCTGTGTTGACTTAAAGGTATCAATGGCAGATTTGAACGCAGTTTCACGATCGCCATTCCAATTTCCATCAGAAGCAATTTCGGTCATTAGTGACCCATGCTCAGCGTGCATATAGGCCAAAAGCGCGGTTTCAAAATCGCCGATCTTATCTACCGGAACGTCACCCAACTGATTTTCGTTGGCGGCGTAGAGAAGAACACCCATTTCTGCTACTGACAGCGGCGCATACTGTTTCTGCTTCATCAGCTCTGTAACGCGCTCTCCATGATCAAGTTGCGCCTTAGTGGCGTCATCGAGATCTGACGCAAACTGTGAGAACGCAGCGAGTTCACGGTATTGAGCCAATGCGGTTCGAATACCACCCGACAGCTTTTTGACAATTTTCGACTGTGCAGCACCGCCCACTCGAGATACCGAAATACCTGCGTTCATCGCGGGACGCACACCGGCATTAAACATGTCGGCCTCTAGGAAGATCTGACCATCAGTAATCGAAATAACATTAGTGGGGACGAAGGCTGACACGTCCCCCGCCTGAGTCTCGATAACGGGTAGTGCGGTTAGCGATCCGGTCTTACCCTTCACGGCACCATCAGTAAACTTTTCAACATAGTCGGCATTTACTCTTGCAGCGCGCTCAAGCAGTCGTGAGTGCAAGTAAAATACGTCACCGGGATAAGCTTCTCGACCCGGGGGACGACGCAACAGCAGCGAAATTTGACGATACGCCACAGCTTGCTTAGATAAGTCATCATAAATAATAAGGGCGTCTTCACCACGATCTCTGTAGTACTCACCCATGGTGCAGCCCGCAAAAGGCGCCAAAAATTGCATGGCAGCTGGATCTGAAGCATTGGCAGCAACAACAATCGTATGGTCCATCGCACCGTGCTCTTCGAGCTTACGAACAACCGCGGCCACTGATGACGCTTTCTGGCCTACCGCCACATACACACATTTAATGCCTGTACCCTTTTGGTTGATAATCGCATCGACCGCGATAGCAGTCTTACCAACCTGTCGATCCCCAATAATCAGCTCGCGCTGACCACGACCAATCGGCACCATAGCGTCAATAGCTTTCAATCCGATTTGTACCGGTTGGTCAACCGATTGACGCGCAATAACGCCGGGAGCGATCTTTTCAATGGCATCGGTTTCGTCGGTGTCGATACTACCGCGCCCATCAATAGGGTTACCAAGCGCATCCACCACTCGGCCTTGCAGGGCAGGGCCAACAGGAACTTCTAGGATTCGACCTGTACAAGCGGCAGGTTTGGCCTTCAGCGAGTTGCTTATAGTCACCTAAAATAACCGCACCGACAGAGTCGCGCTCCAAGTTCAGCGCGAGACCGAAAATACCGCCCTGAAACTCGATCATCTCGCCGTACTGAACCTCATTGAGGCCATGAATGCGGATAATTCCATCGGTTACCGAAACGATCGTACCTTCGTTGGTTGCTTGCGACGTAACGTCCAGCTGATCAATCCGTTGCCGAATGATATCGCTAATTTCCGAAGGGTTAAGTTGTTGCATGACCTATTCCTCTGTCAGGGTGTCAACGTGCCAGCTAGTTTATTTAGACGGCCGCGAACCGAGCCATCGATGACTACATCACCGGCCCGAATGACAGCTCCGCCCAACAAGGCTGAGTCTGTCTCTGAAGTTATAGAAACCGTTCGCTCAAAATGTCGCGACATGGCCTCAGAAATCTCATTGAGTGCATCGTCACTTACTGCAAACGCAGAGGTGACCAGTACATCAACCGACGCTTCTTGCGCCGCTTTTAGCTCTGCAAACAAAGCCGCAGTTTCGTTAATCAAATCTAGGCGCCCATTGGCCGCCATGATTCCTAAAAAACCGCGAACTTCTTTGCTTAATGCATCACCTAGCACTGTCGCAAGAACAGCGACGCGCTGATCAGCCGTCTTCGCAGGGTCACTGAGAACGGCACGCACCTCAGGTTCAATGCTTACAGCAGCGGCCATATTCAAACCGTCCACCCATGCATCAAGGGCCCCTGCATGACGAGCAAACTCGAAAGCAGCACGCGCGTAGGGCCTTGCTAAAGTCCTGGGCTCAATCATGGTTAGTGATCCGCCGTTAGGCTCTTTAAGAGCTCAGCGTGTTTTGCGGCGTCAATTTCACTGCCCAAAACCTTTTCAGCACCAGCCAAAGCAAGGCTACTTACTTGACTCATTAATTGCTCTTGGGCTCGCGCTCGCTCCTGTTCGACTTCAGCAGCAGCCGCCGCTTTTACCCGATCAGCTTCCGCTACCGCAGCGACCTTTGCCTCGTCAATTAAGGCAGCAGCACGTTTATTAGCGGCATCAATAATAACCGCTGCTTCACGTTTAGCATCGGCCATCTCTTCTGTAGCCCGCTTCTGTGCCAACTCTAGATCGTGGCTGGCACGATCAGCAGCAGCCAAACCGTCGGCAATCTTCTGCTGACGCTCTGCCATAGCCGACACGATAGGTGGCCAGACAAAACGCATGCAGAACGCCACAAAAGCCACAAAGGCGATTAGTTGGCCGATAAGCGTTAAGTTAATGTTCACGATGTGCTCCTGTTGTCACCGGGGGAACCGGTACGTTCGGTACCGGCAAACGCGTAAGGTGACTATTAGCCCGCAACAACAAAGATGAGGTACATGGCTATTCCAACGCCAATAATCGGGATAGCGTCAACTAAGCCAGCACCCAAGAAGAAAGTGCCTTGTAATTTAGGCGCCAACTCGGGCTGTCGTGCTGAACCTTCAATGAGCTTGCCGCCCAAAATGCCCACACCGATAGCGGCGCCCATTCCGCCCAAACCCATCATAATGGCAGCGGCAACATAAATCAGTTCCATGGTTATCTCCTGTTAGATCTAGCTTTACTTGGTTTAAAAAATTTAATCAGTGGTCTTCGTGGGCCATGCTTAAATACACAATGGTCAACACCATAAAAATAAATGCCTGTAGTGTGATCACCAGTATGTGGAAGATTGCCCAGCCAACCTGTAGGAGCGCAGCGGGTAATATCCACATCACGCCCACGCTAAACAACGCTGCGATCAAGATAAATATCATCTCACCCGCATACATGTTTCCAAATAGCCGCAACCCTAATGAAAAGGGCTTAGCAAGCAGGCCAACCACCTCCATGAAAAGATTGACGGGAATAAACAGTGGGTGGTTGAAGGGGTTGAGGCTGAGCTCTTTCACAAAACCAAAACCCTTTACCTTAATAGAGTAATAAAGCATCAATATAAATACGCCGATGGCCATACCCATCGTTATATTCGGATCTGTAGACGGCACGATCTTTTGATATTCAATTCCCGCAAGCTTCAGCCCTTCTGGCACCAAATCGACAGGTATCAAATCCATCAGGTTCATTAAAAACACCCAAACAAAAATGGTGAGTGCCAAAGGTGCGATCAGTGGGTTGCGGCCATGAAACGTGTCTTTCACCGTGTTATCGACAAACTCTACAACCATTTCGACGAAGTTGACGAGTCCAGACGGGGTGTCGGCTGACGCTTTTTTTGCCACCACGCGAAATAACCAACAAAAAATAATGCCCAAACCCACAGACCAAATCATAGAATCAACGTGCACGGCGTTAAAACCCATAGCGGCGATCTCGTCACCACCGTGNGCCGTTGTCCATAGCCCGGTATCAGATACGACTGTNCCGTCGTCCCGNACAAACCCTGCTGGCAACTTGCCATANGTTAGGTTAGTCAGGTGGTGGACGATGTACTCAGATACCGTCTGTTCGTGTCCGTTAGCTGCCATATTTGACCGTTTCTAGTCCTTTTTTTCGACTTCGCTTACCATTTAAGGTGCTGCACCAGCCCAGTTGCAATGGGCAGGGCCAATAAAACTGTCGCTGCCCCTGTAAAAACAGCGAAAGCATGAATCTCTGGTTTCAGCACAAACAAAAGCGCGAAACCTAAACCGCATAATGGTAATTTCACCAATGCCACAACCGTGGCGTATTGGGCTCCCCGTACTGATGCCACGTGTTTAGCTATCCACACGCTGGGAACCAGGATTACTGCACCGCCCAAAAGGACTGCTTTTGCAGCCTCCCAGCCCACAATAAAACCAAACGCAGCCGCACAGACCAACAAGCAAAGGGCGCTACACACCACAGCTGCTTGCAGTTCTTTGCGAACAGTCCCCATGGGGTCTTGAGGTTTAATTGTGACCAATAGACAACCCACCCCAAGATGACGCGGGCGCAAGTCTAGTCGAAAGGCCAATGGCCTTCAACTTGTTGTTAACTAATGAATCCGACTAAGGATACCGTCTAACTCGTCAAATGATGAATACGTGATGACCAGTTTCCCTCGCTCACCCTTTCCTTGAGCGATCGTTACGGAAGATCCAAGCCGACCCGTAAGCTCTCGCTCTAAACTCATGACGTCTGGATTTGCCGCAGTGTCATCCTTAACAGCCGTTGCCGTAGGCTTCTGAGCAGATTTAACCAAGCTTTCGGTTTGCCGAACGGACAACCCGCCTTTTAGCACCTTTTTTGCTACTTTTATTTGAGCGGTCCCCTCTAACGCCAGCAAGACCTTACCGTGCCCAGTATTCAGCCCACCGGTTTCAAGCATAGCTTTTACAACGGGCTCAAGTACTAACAGACGCATTAAATTAGCGATAACCGGCCTGGACTTCCCCACACGTTCAGCCACTTGTTGTTGACTTAGGGCAAACTCTGTTTGAAGGCGACGCAGTGCCTCAGCCTCTTCGATGGCGTTTAAGTTTTCACGCTGTATGTTTTCAATGAGCGCCATCGCTATCGTGGCTTCATCGCTCACATCTCTGATTAAGGCAGGTATTTTATCNATACCCGCAAGTTGACTTGCTCTCCAACGACGCTCACCGGCTATTATTTCCCACTGATCTTCAGCGATTGCCCGCACAACAATGGGTTGAAGGACCCCTTGAGAGCGAATACTTTCAGCGAGTTCTTGCAGCGATGCTTCATCGAACTCCTGTCTTGGCTGATATTTTCCCGGTTTAAGCCTTTCAAGAGGCAAAAATTTAAGCCCGGTGTTATCGGAGGACCGCGTTACCCCCTCTTGGTTAATAACAGCATCGTCAGAACCCCCTGGAGACATCCGCGGCAACTCGACTGCACCCAACAACACATCAAGGTCTTTGCCAAGCTTCCCGCGTTTCATTTTGTTACTCAATGGTGACTCCCTGCGCTTCTTCGACGTAACAACCCGTACTTGAAATTAAGCCTCAGCTTGTTTTTGTTTTTTTACAAACTCTCCGGCAAGTGCAGCATAAGCCCGCGCTCCTGACGAATAACGATCGTAATGTAGCGCTGGCAAGCCATGACTCGGGGCCTCGGCAAGACGCACATTGCGTGGAATGACCGTACGATAAACCAAATCACCGAAGTGTTTGTGTAATTGCGATGAAACCTCACCGGTTAAGGAGTTTCTCGGGTCATACATGGTGCGTAAAATACCTTCGATCTCTAGGGTGGGGTTAACGGTATCCGCTATACGGCGAATTGTTTTGAGTAAGGCCGATAAACCTTCAAGCGCAAAATACTCGCATTGCATCGTAATAATGACTGACTTTGCGGCCACAAAGGCGTTCACCGTCAACATGCTTAAAGATGGTGGGCAATCAATGAGCACTAAATCAAATTGCTCTGCTAACGCGAGCGCATCAGCTAAGCGCCTCTCTCGCTTTTGTACATCGAGGAGTTCAACCTCTGCTGCAGTAAGGTTCCTATTGGCTGGCACTAACCAGTAACCATTGTTGGCAGCCGGCACAATAACTTCGCTTACCGGGCGTTGATCCACCAACAAATCGTAAGCTGTCGCCTCAATTTCATGCTTATCGACCCCCGACGACATCGTTGCATTGCCCTGAGGATCGAGATCAACGAGCAATACACGCCTGCCCATAGCGGCCAAACTAGCGGCTAAATTAACGCTAGTGGTGGTCTTGCCGACACCGCCTTTTTGGTTGGCTACCGCCACGATTTTCATAGGTACACCTTTGATTCTGCCCGCTCAAACGCGGACACGGAGCTCGACAAGATACCTTGTCTCTTCAAGACCAGGAACTTCAAGTTCATGTAAAGCCACTAGCTCCGCTNAGTNATCAATCTCATTGAGCTCAGCATGCACACCTGCCGACTTCATGGCGAAAATATGTCCTTGNGGTGATAACAAGTGCTGACAAGAGTTAATCATTGAACTCAAACTGGCAAATGCTCGACTCACAATGCAATCATAACCCCGATCAACNTGAAAGTTTTCAACCCGCGTTTCTTTAATATCGACGTTCGTGAGAAGTAAGTCATTTTTTACTTGGAATAAGAACCGNGTTTTCTTTCCATTACCGTCTAGCAAATGAAAGCGTTGGTNAGGGAAGGCGACTGCNAGCGGNATACCTGGCAAGCCAGGGCCTGTGCCTACGTCTAAAGTAATGCCCNCGGGAATGTGAGGGCTAATTGCCAAACTATCTAACAGGTGGCGAGTAACCATCGCCATGGGATCGCGCACCGCTGTTAAATTGTAGGCACGGTTCCAACGATTAATCAGCTCTACATAAGCAATAAGTTTTTTTTGTTGTGCCGCAGAGAGGACCAAATCAAGCTGCGTCAATGCACGCTCTAGTTGCTGCGCTAGAGCATCATGCATTAGCAGCTTTTTTCATCCCATCCTTACGTTTGATATACACCAGTAATAGCGATAGCGCCGCAGGAGTTACACCAGAAATACGCCCAGCCCTAGCGATCGTTGAAGGTCTAGCAGCAGTGAGCTTTTGTTGAATTTCATTAGAAAGCCCCCTCACATTTGCGAAATCAATATCATCAGGAATTACAGCCGACTCTTGTCGATGGAGCTTAGCAATATCTTCTGCCTGGCGTTCGATATAGCCCGCGTACTTAATCTGCGTAGCGACCTGATCTGCAGCGTGTTCCGTTGTTACACAAGCGGTGCCAGACAATCCAGCAACATCATGATATTCCAACTCTGGCCGCCTCAACAAATCTGCTAGTGAGTACTCACGTACTAATGGCTTCTTTATTTTTGGTGTTAATTGCTCTGCCTGAGTAGAGCCTGGTTGGATATAGGTAGTTTCCAGCCGATGCAACTCTTCTTCAATCGTGGCTTTACGTGTCGTAAACGTGGTCCATTGTTCGTCAGTAACAAGACCTAAGTTTCGTCCGTGTTCAGTCAGCCTTAAGTCAGCATTATCTTCCCTAAGCAACAGTCGGTATTCTGCTCGAGAAGTAAACATACGATAAGGCTCTTGCGTTCCTAACGTTACAAGATCATCAACTAACACACCGATATACGCCTCGTCGCGGCCCGGCTCCCAGGCCGGTCGATCAGCGGCTTTTTGAGCGGCATTCACTCCTGCGAGCAAGCCTTGAGCAGCCGCTTCCTCGTACCCGGTCGTGCCGTTAATCTGACCAGCAAAAAATAAACCTTCTATCTCTCGAGTTTCTAACGAATGTTTTAGATCTCGTGGGTCGAAATAATCATACTCAATGGCATAACCAGGGCGTGTAATGTGTGCTGATTCCATGCCTGCAATCGAACGTACGAGGTTTAATTGGACGTCAAAAGGTAAGCTTGTTGAGATTCCATTGGGGTAGAGCTCGGTTGTCGTTAGTCCCTCTGGCTCCAAGAAAATCTGATGGGAATCTTTGTCTGCAAAGCGATGAATTTTATCTTCTATGCTTGGACAGTAGCGCGGCCCATTGCCTTCGATAACGCCTCCAAACAGCGGCGATCTATCGAGGCCTTGCCGAATAATGTCGTGGGTTTGAGTGTTGGTTTCAGTAACCCAGCAGCACATTTGCTGAGGGTGATCACTCCTATCACCGTATAACGACATAACCGGTCGAGGCTCATCGCCCCATTGTTCTTGCAGCGCAGAAAAATCGACGGTTCTGGCATCAACTCTTGGCGGAGTGCCTGTTTTTAAACGGCCAACCCGAGGACAGAGTTCACGCAAACGATCAGCCAAGCTAATTGAGGCCGCGTCACCAGCACGGCCACCTTCGTGCTGCGCCATGCCTGTATGCAATCGACCACGCAAAAAAGTGCCCGCCGTTAAAACAACCGTATGGCCTTTAAACTTGAGGCCGTTACGAGTCACTGCCCCTGAAACTCGATGTCCATCTAGCGTTAAGTCCTCTACGGAATCCTGAAAGATATCGAGGTTAGGTTGGTTAAGGAGTGTCGTTCGTATGAAGTTGCGATAGAGCACTCGATCTGATTGTGCGCGCGTCGCTCTTACGGCTGGCCCTTTACGGCGATTTAATACCCTAAATTGAATACCAGCACGATCCGCTGCTCGTGCCATAACACCACCAAGGGCATCAACCTCTCGAACCAGATGGCTCTTACCAATTCCACCAATAGCAGGGTTGCAAGACATTTGGCCGAGAGTGTCGATTGCATGGGTTAACAATAGCGTTTTCGCGCCTGTACGTGCCGCTGCTAGTGCAGCTTCTGTACCGGCATGTCCACCGCCGACCACAATAACGTCATAGTGTTGAATCAAAGCTGTCACGCTGTGTTGCTCTTTCTTTCGCTGAACGCGGAGTATAGATCCCTATTCTGCTTAGTAAAATGGGGTTTGTACCGTTATAAATCTGACGAGTGCTGAGTTTGGTCTGACGTAGGAAGTGTTTAGTTACTCACACCTAAGACTTTAGATATTTAATAATAGAATTATATAGTGAGTAGGTAAGTTACTTTAATGCTGTTGTTATTAGGGGCCCTCAAATCTGTGGAAAAGGCTTAAACCCCCCACTATTGTTGGCTTTCACCGCGGTATAAGCATTGGGTTAACGGCACTTGTCGATCGGTATATCCTCTGGAGTGGCAGTGGATAACAATGTGCCCATTGATCGGGGTAGATTTTACAATTACTACCCACAGGTTTGCAGATTGGTTGTTCACAGCAGAAAGGCCAGTGCTCCATTGTAGGTGTGAGTTTTTTGGGGTGGCCTTTATTTATGGGTTATCTCAGGGGGCTTCTGGGGACATCCACTGGGTGAGCTGTGTTTAACCTGCGAATATGCCTAGGCTTCTAGTGGAGTCATCTACACACTCCCGTTATCTACTTACCGATACAGAAGCTCGAGAAAATTTCTCCTAAGAGGTCGTCGCTCGTCAACTTTCCTGTTATGGCCCCTAAAATGTCGTGGGTTTTCTTTAAGTCTTCAGCAAGAAGCTCACCAGCCCGGGTTGCCAGGAATCGTTGTTTTGCCTCGGCTAGACTCGTGTGACCTTCACGTAATGCACGAAGGTGACGTTCGCGCGCACTGAAGCGATTTTCTGTTTGTTCGGTTATCCCTAGCTTTTCAAGAATAAGTTGTTTCAGTGCATCGATTCCCTCGCCTGTGTGAACAGAAACAGCGACAGCTTTACCTCCGTCTATAGGGCCTGGAGGTCTATCGGTTAGATCAATCTTGTTAATCACCTTTATTCCTGAGGTGAGAGCGCTGTTTGATACATCTTTGGAGCTATCGTCTATCACTTCCAACAAAATATCTGCTTGGCTGATGGCAGCTTCCGCCCGTCGTACCCCCTCTATTTCAACCGGGTCATTACTTGTTCGAAGCCCTGCCGTATCGATTAGCTCGAAGGGAACGCCACATATCACTACGGTTTGTTTCAATACATCCCGGGTCGTTCCCGCGATATCCGTAACGATGGCGATATCTTCCCCTGACAGAGCGTTAAGTAAGCTGCTTTTTCCGACGTTTGGTTTGCCAGCTAAAACAAGCGTTGCGCCACCTTGAAGAATTGCGCCTTCTTTTGCCTGCCGCAT
>JGI26253J51717_1000887_pt1 | contig 12602 bp, 10 predicted proteins | sample SaaInlV_100m_DNA_6_FD_51717 | JGI IMG/M metagenome (IMG submission 51717)
TTCATTGATGGAAAAGTTTTTACTGTAAAAGATTCTAGAACCGGTCCAATTTTTAACCCCGCTATTGGAGAACAAATAGCAGAAGTTGAATTAGCAAGTAAAGCTACTGTTGAAATGGCTATAGAGAGCTCTAAGAAAGCTTTTTTAAAATGGTCTAAAACCACACCTATAAACAGAGCAAGAATTTTAGCAAAATATAAAGATTTATTAATAAAAAATATGGAAGATATGGCTGTAATGGTTTCCGAACAACATGGAAAAACTATTCCAGATGCAAAAGGTTCTATTCAAAGAGGAATTGAAGTTGTTGAGTATGCAACTGGTATCACCGATTCTTTAAAAGGAGATCACTCTGCAAGTGTGGGAACTAATGTTGACTCTTATTCAATGAGACAGCCCTTGGGTGTTTGTGCTGGAATTACTCCGTTTAATTTTCCAGCAATGGTACCTATGTGGATGTACCCAGTTGCTATTGCATGTGGAAATACTTTTGTACTTAAACCATCAGAAAAAGATCCGAGTTGTCCAATTAGACTTGGAGAATTAGCTATTGAAGCTGGTATGCCACCGGGTGTTTTAAATGTTGTAAATGGTGATAAAGAATCTGTTGATACTCTATTAGAGAGTAAAGATGTTCAAGCGATTAGTTTTGTAGGTTCGACTCCAATTGCGGAATATGTTTATCACACAGGAACAAAAAACAATAAAAGAGTTCAAGCTCTTGGTGGAGCTAAAAACCATATGGTTGTGATGCCTGACGCAGATGTTAATAAAACAACAGACGCTATTATAGGCTCTGCTTTTGGGTCTGCTGGTGAGAGATGTATGGCTATTTCTGTTGCTGTTTGTGTAGGAAAAAAGACTGCTGAAAATTTAAAAACTAAATTATTAGAAGAAACACTAAAACTAAATGTTGGACCATACACAGACGAAAAAAGTGATTTTGGCCCACTTAATAACAAAGCTCACTATGAAAAAGTTTTGGGATACATAGATACGGGTGAAAAAGAAGGAGCTAAGCTTCTTGCAGATGGAAGAAATATGAAACTACAAGGGTATGAGAATGGATATTTTGTAGGTCCTACCATTTTTGAAGATGTAAAACCTGATATGAAAATTTATAAAGAAGAAATTTTTGGTCCAGTACTCAGCATGATGACAACAGATACTTATGAAGAAGCTTTAAAATTAGTCAATGATCATGAATTAGGAAATGGAGCTGCTGTATTTACAAAAAGTGGTATGATAGCAAAACATTTCACTGAAAATGCAAAAATTGGAATGATAGGAGTAAATGTTCCCATTCCTGTACCTGTTGCGTACCATAGCTTTGGTGGTTGGAAGAGATCATTATTTGGGGATCATTCTATGCATGGTCCTGAAGGAGTAAGATTCTATACTAAATTGAAAACTGCAACAGTAACATGGTCGGAAGATAATAGTGGTCCAGAGTTTACAATTCCAGTTCTTTCTTAATTTTTTTAGTTAAAAAACTTAAAAGTTATGAGTGATACAAATAGTAGAACTTCACCCAAAAGAATTTTAAACATCCTTGAAGAAGTTCTATTAGATCCAGACAATTTTACTGCAAAAAAAATATCTCACAAATTAGAGATTCCATTACCAACTGTTTACCGACACATAGAAACTTTGTGTGATGAGAAATTTTTAATTGCTAGCAGTAATAAGAAATATATTCCNGGACCAAAGATTAGAAATATAATCTTACATAGTTTGCCTTATGAACCAAACTTTACTCTTAGGAGATCTTATTTGAGAAAACTTACAACTGAAATTAAAGAAACAGTTAGTTTGTCAGTACCTATTGGAACAAAACTAGTGTATTTTGACAGAATTGAATTTCATTGGCCAATGCAGTTGAATCTGGAAGCTGGTGATCATTTGCCATTGCATGCTTCTGCATCTGGAAAACTTTATCTTTCTTCAATAAAAAAAGAAGACGCATTAAAAATCTTTAATAATATTAAAACACCAAAATCAGCAAAAAATACAATTACTGATATTTCTCAGTTTAAAAAAGAGTTAAATAAAATTAATAAGCAAGGTTATGCATTTGATGATGAAGAATGGTTTAATGGAATGGTAGGTGTTTCTTTGCCAATTACAAATTATAAAAATGAACTGTGTTTTTGTCTTTCTACTCACACAGCAAAGAGTAGAAAAAACATCGATGGTTTAAAAAAAATCTTACCTTCAATGCTTTCCCCTGCAGCAAATAATTTGAAGAGTGCTTTGTTTAAAGATTAGCTGTAACTAACATTTTTTTTAGTTCTGCTATAGCTTTTGCNGGATTTAATCCCTTTGGGCANGCATTAGTACAATTCATAATAGTATGACACCTATAAAGCTTAAGNTCATCAGCTACTTTTTTTAATCTCTCTTTTCTTTCGTCATCTCTACTATCAACTATCCATCTGTACGCTTGTAGTAATACAGCAGGCCCTAAATATTTGTCACCATTCCACCAATAACTTGGGCAGGATGTTGAGCAGCATGCACACATGATGCACTCGTACGCTCCATCTAATTTTTCTCTATCTTTTTTAGATTGAATAATTTCAGTTGTTTCAACTTTAGTATTAGTTTTTAACCAAGGCTCTATTGACTGGTACTGTTTATAAAGTCCATTTAAATCCCCAATCAAATCTCTTTTAACTTTTAAATGTGGAAGAGGATAAATATTTATATCACCTTCAATTTCAGAGTGAGGTGTTGTACATGCAAGACCATTCTTACCATCCATATTCATAGCACAAGAACCGCAAACACCATGAGCGCAAGATCTTCGATACGCTAGTGATGGGTCTATTTCACTTTTAATTTTATTTAATAAATCTAGAACTTTTGAAGGACAGTTGTCCATATCAACTTCATATGTGTCTACTCTTGGATTTTCTCCAGTTGAAGGATCCCATCTATAAATATTAACTTTTCTGATATTTTTCGATCCAGTCGTATCTTTGTAATATTTACCTTTTTGAACTTTAGAATTTTCAGGTAAATTAATTTGAACCATTAATAAACTCTCTCTTGTGGTGGAAAATATTGGACCTCGTTTGTTAATGTTGTTTTATGAACTGGTCTATAGTCAATTTTAGTATCTTTTCCGTTACACCAAGCAATAGTATGTTGCATAAATTTTTCATCATCTCTCTTAGGAAAATCTTCTCTAGCATGAGCACCTCTACTCTCTTTTCTATTATAAGCGGAATCAACTGTGGTAATTGCTTGTCTAATCAAATTATCAAATTCCAATGTTTCAACTAAATCTGTATTAAAAACTAAAGATTTATCTTTGACTGAGATTGACTCCATCCCATCATAAACTTTTCTTATTTCATCAACTCCTTCTTTTAAAGTCTTATCTGTTCTAAAAACTGCACATTTTGATTGCATGATCTTTTGCATTGAAAGTCTAAGTTCTGCGGTACTAGTTTCTCCATTAGCATTTCTAAGTTTATCAAATCTCGCTAAACATTTTTCAGTCTCAGTTTCACTTACTTCTTCATGAGGTGTGCCAGGCTTTACTAATTCTGCAGCTCTCATTGCTGCAGCCCTTCCAAACACAACTAAATCAATCAATGAATTTGAACCCAATCTATTTGCTCCATGAACAGAAACACATGCAGCCTCTCCGATTGCCATAAGACCTGGAACAGTTTTTTCAGAACCATTAACGGTTAAAACTTCTGCTTTATAATTAGTAGGAATACCTCCCATATTATAATGCACAGTAGGCACAACAGGTATTGGTTCTTTTGTTACATCAACGTTAGCAAATAATCTTGCTGCCTCTGTAATTCCTGGAAGTCTACTTTCTATAATATTTTTATCTAAATGACTTAAGTGTAAATGGACATGGTCTTTTTCTTTACCAACACCTCTTCCTTCATTGATCTCAATTGACATTGATCTACTCACTACATCTCTAGATGCTAAATCCTTTGCATTTGGCGCGTATCTCTCCATAAACCGCTCGCCCTTCGAGTTAACCAAATATCCACCTTCCCCTCTAACACCCTCTGAAATTAAAGTTCCATGACCATAAATTCCTGTTGGATGAAATTGAACAAATTCCATATCTTGTAAAGGAAGACCTGCTCTAAGTACCATTGCATTACCATCACCTGTACATGTGTGAGCTGATGTTGCAGAATAATAAACTTTACCATAACCACCCGTTGCTATTATTGTTATATGGGCTCTAAATCTATGGATAGTTCCATCATTTAAATTCCAAGCTATAAGACCTTTGCATTCACCATCTTTCATTATTAAATCCAACGCAAAGTATTCAATAAAAAATTCAGTGTTGTGCTTTAATGCTTGTCCATAAAGGGTATGAAGTATTGCGTGCCCTGTTCTATCGGCAGCCGCACATGTTCTTTGAACAATACCATTACCATAATCTTTAGTCATTCCACCAAATGGTCTTTGATAAATTTTTCCATCATCTGTTCTACTAAATGGAACTCCGTACTTTTCTAATTCTATTACTGCTTTTGGTGCTTCCTTACAAAGATACTCAATACTATCCTGATCACCCAACCAATCTGCACCTTTAACAGTATCATACATGTGCCATCTCCAATCATCTTCTCCCATGTTTCCAAGGGCAGCAGAGATTCCACCCTGTGCAGCAGATGTGTGACTTCTTGTTGGAAATACTTTTGATATACAAGCGGTTTTTAATCCTGCTTCACTCAAACCAACTGCAGCTCTTAAACCTGAACCACCAGCGCCAAGCACAATAACATCATATTCGTGATCTATAATTTTGTAAGCACTCATATATTTAAATTAAATACTATAATAATCGTAATTAGTGGAACTACTATAGCAAAAATTTGTAATGCTTTGTTTGCGGCATTTTTGTTTTTTTCATCATTAATATAATCTTCAAATACCTCACTAATACTTAAATTAGAGAAAAAAAATGCAAGTATCAAAAATAATGAAAATAATATTTTTGATGATTTTGTAGAAAAAAAACCCAGCACATCGGTATAATCTTTATCAAAAATACCTACAAAATTTATTATAAACCAGCACATTAAAGGAACTAAAATAGCTGAGCTTACTTTTAAAAGTACCCACTTTTTAGTTACATTATTCATAAAAATTATTTTCCTAAAAGATAAATTAAAATTGTTAATAAAAATGAGCCGATAATCACAACTAAACCTGTAATTTTAGTAGTTTTTAATTCAAAACCGTATCCCATATCCATTATTAAATGTCTTATTTCGCTGAGGATTTGAAAACTAAATGACCATGTTAATCCTAAAATTATAAATTTTCCAAACATGGATTGTAAAAAAACTTTTGTAAATTCATAACTAGTCTCTCCTAATAATAAAGAGGCAACCCAAACACATATAGCTGTGATTGCAACTATATTTATTATTCCGGTAATTCTATGAGAAATCGAAACCAAAGATGAAATATGCCATCTATAAACTTGTATATGAGGGGATAAAGGATTGTTATTTTCCATCAATATTTTTTTTAATTAAAGTTTCAGCAATTTCAACTGCATTTAATGCAGCTCCTCTAAGTAAATTATCAGAAACAATCCATAAGTTTAACGAGTTTTTATTTGTTTTATCTTCTCTTATTCTAGATATATAAGTTTCATCACTACCTTCAGCTTCTAAAGGAGTAATGTAGCCCCCATCTTCTCTTAAATCATGTACTTTACATCCCTTAGCGTTACTTAAGGCATCTTGAACTTCTCCTAAAGAAAATGGTTTTTCAAATTGAATATTCACTGACTCTGAATGTGAAACCATAACTGGAATCCTTACACAAGTTGCTGTTAGTTCAATTTGCTCATCAAGTATTTTTTTTGTTTCATTTGTCATTTTTAACTCTTCTTTAGTGTAGCCATCATCTGAAAAAAGATCGATATGAGGTATTGCATTAAAGGCTATTTGTTTAGTAAAATTTTTAGATGTAATTTTTTTATTGTTTAACGATAGTTTAGTTTGTTCAATTAATTCATCCATTGGACCTTTGCCACCTCCTGAAACAGACTGATAAGTTGAAACAACTATTCTTTGAATCTTAAATAAATCATGTAAAGGTTTTAATACAATGACTAATTGTGCAGTAGAACAATTTGGATTGGCTATAATATTTTTTTTCATATTTTTAATAGCATCTGCGTTCACCTGAGGAACAATTAAGGGCACATCTTGATCCATTCTATAAAAACTAGAGTTATCAATAACAACTGAATGTTTTGCTGCTAATGGTGCATACTTCTCAGAAATTTTTCCTCCAGCAGCAAAAAAGGTAATTTTAGTTTTTGAAAAATCAAAAGTTTCAAGATTAAAAACTTCATGATCCTTACCATTAAAAACTATTTTTTGACCAGCACTTTTAGATGAGGCTACCAAAAATAATTCATTTATTTTTAATTTTTTCCTCTCTAATACTTCGAGAATTTTTCTTCCTACATTGCCTGTGGCACCTACAATTGCTATATTCATGATACTACAAGATTTTATACTAGATGAAGGGTAAATCGCAAACTTTTCCATCAAAAGTTTTACCATTTATATCAATTTTAAAAGCCTGAGTGTTTTTCCAAAAAGGTTTTTTAATCATGGCTATTCCAATTACTTGCTTAAATAGAGGAGAATAAGTTGCTGACCTTAATTCACCAATAATAACATTGTTAACATCATAAATATTTTTTGAAGATGTAAGACTTATTTCTTGTAAATCAATCTTTACCCCTTTTAACTTTTTTAGAGCTCCTTCAGATTTTATCTTTTTTAAATTCTCTTTACCTAGAAATTCAACCTCACTATCCAAAGAAACATATTGGTCAAAACCACATTCAAAAGGATTGTCATTATTGTCAAAATCGTTCCCATAGGATAGTAGTGCGCTTTCAATTCTTTCTATTAAATTTGGACACCCAGGCTTTACATTATACTGATTTCCAACTTCAAATAATTTATCATATAGCTTTTTTCCTATCTCAGGATTTTGAATGTAAGCTTCAAATCCCCCTTGTTTTGACCAGCCAGATCTTGCTATTAAATGTTGTTCACCTTCATAGTCAAAATAATCAAAACCAAAAAACTTTAGTTCAGTAATTTTTTTTCCAAAAATTTCTTCCATTAGCGCAAAAGATTTTGGCCCTTGTATTGCAATTATATCTACAGTTGGCTCTATGATGTTAACTTCAAATTTATATCCGGATGCTAATCCTTTTGCATAAAATAATACGTCAGAATCTGCAATTGATATCCACCATTTATCGTCTGCTATTTTTAAAATTACAGGATCATTAACTAAGTTTCCTAAATCATCTACTATCGGGCAGTAATAACATCTTCCTATTTTTGATTTTGATAAATCTCTACATGTCATTAACTGAACTAATTTTGCTGAATCTTTTCCAGATATTTCAACCTGTCTTTCGGCAGCAACATCCCATACTTGAACATATTTTTTTAAATGGTGATATCCATCTTCAATTGAACCAAAGGCCGCCGGTAACAACATGTGATTATAGACTGTATAAGCTGTTACACCTTGTTTTTCTATTCTTGAGGTATAAGGGGTGCTTCTTAATCTTCTAGATTTTGCTATTGAATAATTTTTCATTTATTTAAAAATTCCAAAATCTTTTCTCGCATTTCAAAAGCTTTTTCAATCATAATCATATGTCCAGATCCTTTAATTATATGGGTAGTTGAATTTTTGACTAAATTTGCAAATTTTTTTCCACTTTCTAAATTAGCCATCTTGTCTAGTTCTCCCAATATAAACATAGCTGGACAATTTATAGCTTTAGCAGCATCAGACCCATTTTGATAATTATTACAGGCAACAAGATCAACTGCTAAAATTTCTCTGATGTCTCTGGGTGATTGGATTATTCTTTCAACTGGATTTCCACCAATAAATTTTTTTGAACCTTCATATCCCCACTTCATCATTAATTTTACAGCATTAGAGTCTCCGTTTGTTGCTAGATCAATGAGATCTTTATGAACAGGCATTCGATAAGAGCCCCCAACAAAAACTATCTTTTTTAATCTATCTTTGTATTTAAATGAATATTCTAAAGCTTCTAGACAACCTTGAGAATGACCTACAAGAATTATATTATCCAATTTTAATTCTATAAATACTTTTTCCAGCCACTCAGTAATTTTTTCAATAGTATCAATAGATGGACCGTCAGAATTTCCATGCCCTGGTAAATCAATTGATAAAACATTAAAATTTTTATTTGAAAAAAATTGTTCGGTTAGAGACCAAACAATGTGTGAAAGGCCACTTCCATGTAGAAATACTATTGTATCTTTAGAATTATCTATGCCTTGTCCTGCATCTGAAGCATGAACACTTTTATTTTCTATGGTTATTATCAATCAATTACCTAAAATTTTTTTCTTAGTTCAAATTTTTGAATTTTTCCCGTAGAAGTTTTTGGTAATTCACAGAAAACAACTTGTTTTGGAACCTTAAAACTAGCCAAAGTTTCTTTACAGAAGCTTATTAATTCTTTTTCAGTTGTAGGCTTGTCTTTTACCATTTCAATAAATGCACATGGTACCTCTCCCCATTTTTCATCAGGCTTAGCAACAACAGCAGCAATTGATACTGAAGGATGTTTAGAAAGCGTATTTTCGATCTCAATTGAAGATATATTTTCTCCTCCAGAAATAATTATATCTTTAGATCTGTCTTGTATTTTAACATAACCGTCTGGGTGCATTACCGCTAAATCTCCAGAATGAAACCAGCCACCAGCCATAGCTTTATCAGTTGCTGCTTTGTCCTTAAAATAACCTTTCATGACCACGTTACCTCTAAGCATAATCTCACCAATTGTTTTTCCATCTCTTGGAACTTCTTGCATAGTTTCAGGGTCCATAATAGTTGCACCTTCAAGATTAGGATACCTCACACCTTGTCTTGCTTTAATTTCATTTTGTTTGTCTTCATCAAATTCATTCCAATCATTATTCCAAGCGCACTGGGTAACATGACCATAAGTTTCTGTTAAACCATAAACATGCATTACTTCAAAACCAAGTTCTTTCATTTTTTTGAAAATTATACTTGGTGGTGGAGCTCCTGCGGTAAGCACATGAACTTTGTGTTTTAATTTTTTTCGATCACTTTCTGGAGCACCCGTAATCATATTTAATACGATTGGTGCACCTCCAAAATGAGTAACATTGTATTTATCAATTAACTCAAAAATCTTTTTAACATCTATATTTCTTAAACAAATAGTCCTTCCATTTAACATTGGAACTGTCCAAGGATAGCACCAGCCATTACAATGAAACATTGGAACAATTGTTAAAAAATTTAATCTGTTAGGCATATTCCATGCAACTGCACTTCCTGTTGCCATTAAATATGATCCTCTATGATGATAGACAACTCCTTTAGGATTTCCTGTTGTTCCAGAGGTGTAGCTTAATGATATAGCTTGCCACTCATCTTCTGGTCTTTTCCAAATAAAACCATCATCACCTGTTTCTAAGAAGCTTTCATATTCTAGTTCACCAATTTTTTCTAACTTTGACTGATCTGCAAACTTATCGTGTATGTCGATAATAGTTATTTTTTTATCCAATTTACTTAATGCTTTTTTTACTTCTATGTGAAGTTGTCTATCTACTACTAATACTTTTGCATCACTATGTTTTAAAATATAAGAGATAGTATTAGCATCCAGCCTAATATTTATTGTGTTTAACACAGCACCCATCATAGGAACTGAATAATGAGCCTCAAAAATTTCTGGTGTGTTAAAAGCTAAAAACGAAACAGTATCACCTTTACTAACACCAATTTTTTCGAGTGCACTAGCAAATTTAGTGGTTCTTTTATAAACTTCAGCCCAAGTATATTTTCGATCTTCNTAAACAATTGCTTCATAATTTGGGTAAACATCTTTTGCTCTTTCCAAAAAAGATATCGGTGTTAATGGAACATAGTTTGCTGCATTTTTGTCTAAATTAGTATCGTAATGACTCATTTTAATTAAATTTAAAATTCATTATATTTGAGCTTCCAGATATGGCTGATTTATAATGTTGCTCTGCTCTTGGTAAAACTTTATCAAAGTAAAATTTTGCCGTATTTATTTTATCATCATAAAAGTTTTTGTTCTCATCGTAATTTTTAAAACTTATATCTAAAACCTTTATCCAAGCATACGCAACAGACACAAACCCAAGTGTCTTTAAATAATCGTTTGCTGCTGCACTCACATCGTCTTTATCTGATTTTGTTTTTTCATTTATCCATTCACTAAACTTAGTTAAGATGCTTAAATAGTGAGCAAAATCCTTAGTAAATGGCTTAATTTTTTCGTTATCTATATCTGTTTCAGATTTTATTAGATCTAAAAATTTATTAATTATACTTCCATTTTTATTGGATAATTTTCTAAAAACTAAGTCTGCAGCTTGCACAGAATTTGTTCCCTCATATATTGGTGTTATTCTGTTGTCTCTAAATAATTGTTCTATCCCTTGGTCTTTAGTATAACCATAACCTCCATGAATTTGCATTGCATCATTTGTAATTTCCATGCCTAGATCTGTAAATAATGACTTTACCACTGGAGTCATTAGCGAAACAAAATCAGAGGCCTCTTGGCGAATTTTTTCATCTGGATGATTCAGACTAACTTCAGTTTGTTGCGATAACCAAAAACATAAGGCTCTTTCACCCTCTATTATTGATTTCATATTTAATAATGATCTTCTTATATCAGCATGCTCAATTATAAAATCTGCACCATTAGTAGATTTAGTATTATTAGTTTTACCTTGTTTTCTTTCTTTTGCGTAAGCAAGTGAATTTTGATAAGCAATTTCAGAAATTCCTAATCCTTGAATACCAACAACTATTCTTTCAAGATTCATCATTGTAAACATTGCATTTAGACCTTTGTCTTTTTTACCAATCATAAAACCTGTAGCTTGATCAAAATTTAACACACATGTAGCAGAACCTTTAATACCCATCTTGCTTTCAATGGATCCTGTTGATATTCCATTTCGTTGGCCAACAGTCCCATCCTCATTTACTTTAAATTTAGGAACTAAAAATAAGCTAATACCCTTAGTCCCAGCAGGAGAATCTGTTGCTCTAGCAATTACTAAATGAATAATATTTTCTGTCAAATCTTGGTCTCCCGAAGTAATAAATATTTTCTGACCAGTAATTTTATAAGTTCCGTCACTTTGTTTTTCTGCTTTTGTTTTTAAAAGTCCTAAATCAGTTCCACACACAGGTTCTGTTAAGCACATTGTGCCACTCCATTTACCTTCCACTATCTTGGGTAAATACCTATTTTTTATTTCATCTGAAGCATGATGATTAATACAGTTGTATGCTCCAATACTTAATTCACTATATAATTTAAATGATAGGCTTGCAGAAGAGAGCATTTCATCAAAAAATGCACTTACAGTTTTTGGCATTCCTTGGCCACCATATTTTGGATCACAAGATAAAGAAGTCCAACCATCTTCAATATATTTTTGGTACGCTTCTTTGTATCCTGGGGGTGTTCTTACTACTCCATTTTCTAAAACTGCAGGATTTTCATCTCCTATTTTTGCAAGTGGTAAAATTAAATTTTGATTTATTTTTGCTGCCTCCTCTAATATATCCTTAACTAGTTCAGAGCTGACTTCTTTATATTTTTCTAATTCATTGTAATTTTTGTTGTCTCTCAATTTCTCAAAAAGAAACATCATGTCTTCTACTGGAGCAGAATAGGTTGGCATAAAAATAGTTTAGAATAATTAATAGATTATTGCAATTTTGAAATTATCGCATCACCCATTTGAGAAGTTGAAACCTCTTTTGTGCCTTCTGATAGAATATCTTTAGTTCTTAAGCCGTCATTTAGTACATCTTGAACCGCTTTCTCTAAAGCCTCCGCCTCTTTATCTAAATCCAAAGAATATTTTAAAGCCATTGCAAAACTTAAAATACTAGCGATTGGATTAGCAATTCCTTTGCCGGCTATATCAGGNGCCGATCCATGAATGGGTTCGTACATTGCTCTCATTTCTCCTTCTTTATTTTTAGCTCCTAATGATGCTGATGGCAGNAAACCTAACGAACCAGTTAACATTGAGGCTTGATCAGATAACATGTCTCCAAACAAATTATCCGTAACAATCACATCAAATTGTTTTGGATTTCTTAATAACTGCATAGCGCAGTTGTCTGCAAGCATATGACTTAGTTCTACATCCTTATATTCTTTGTCATGTAATTCTTGAACTTCTTCTTTCCACAATTGCCCAGCTTCCATCACGTTAGATTTTTCACACGAAGTAACTTTGTTGGATCTTTTTCTTGCTAAATCGAAGGCAACTTTAGCCACTCTAACTATCTCGCTAGTAGTATAAGTGTGAGTATTTATGCCTTTTCTTTCTCCATTTTCTATTGGTTTAATTCCTCTTGGTTCTCCAAAATAAATTCCACCTGTTAATTCTCTTACAATCATTATATCTAATCCGGATACAATCTCTGGCTTTAAAGTTGATGCATCAACTAATTGCTCAAAGCAA
>JGI26253J51717_1000900_pt1 | contig 12514 bp, 13 predicted proteins | sample SaaInlV_100m_DNA_6_FD_51717 | JGI IMG/M metagenome (IMG submission 51717)
AGACGCCGTNGATGATATTGAACTCTCCGGGGACCGAATATCAGGGGTTAGGACATCGACCGGTATTCGTTTTAAAGCTTTGGCTTGCGTGCTGACTGCGGGGACATTCCTTCATGGAAAAATTCATGTTGGACTTCAGAACCAGTCTGGTGGACGAATGGGCGACCCTTCCGTTGTTACGTTGGCTGACCAACTCCGCGAAATATGCCCTCGCCTAGGTCGATTAAAGACTGGAACACCGCCTAGAATTGATGGGAATACGGTCGATTATTCTTCCTTGCAGGAACAGTGGGGAGATACACCGCGGCCGGTAATGTCGCAACTGGGATCAGTGGACCAACACCCAGAGCAAGTGTGTTGCTGGATTACTAAAACGAACGAGGAAACGCACGATATTATTCGCAGTGGATTAGATCGTTCGCCTATGTTTAGTGGTGTTATCGAAGGGACTGGACCTCGATACTGCCCGAGTATTGAAGATAAGATTCACCGATTTGCTGATAAGAATTCGCACCAGATTTTCTTAGAACCCGAGGGGTTAACAACGTCCGAACTGTATCCGAATGGGATTTCTACGTCGTTGCCGTACGACATTCAAGTCGGGCTGGTGCGCTCTATTAAAGGGCTTGAAAACGCGCACATTACGCGACCTGGTTACGCAATTGAGTACGATTACTTTGACCCAAGAGACTTAAAACACAGTTTAATGACGCGACACGTTTCTGGCTTGTTTTTTGCCGGTCAAATCAACGGCACAACGGGTTATGAAGAAGCTGGTGCGCAAGGTTTATTAGCCGGGTTAAACGCATCTCGATACGCAGCTGAGCTGGATCCGTGGGAACCACAGCGCGACGAGGCTTATATCGGTGTTTTGGTGGATGACCTGGTCACGCTCGGGACGTTAGAACCTTATCGAATGTTTACGTCGAGAGCAGAATATAGACTCCAGCTCCGTCAAGACAACGCAGATGAGCGATTAACAGCAAAAGGACGAGCGTTAGCACTTATCAACGATGACCACTGGACAGTGTTTGAAGACAAGCAAGTGACTATTCAACAAGAATTAGAGCGCCTTAATTCTACCTTCATACACCCAAAGACAGAATCTGCTCAAACGCTCGACGAGAAGCTAACAACGCCTCTCACGCGTGAATATTCGATGGCTGATCTAGTGCGACGACCCGAGCTGTCATACAGCGATGTTGCGAGCTTAAAGGGTGAGATGGTTCAAGATTTAGCTACGGCGGAGCACATCGAGACGCGAGTGAAATATGCCGGTTACATCGCGCGCCAACAAGACGATATAGACCGTCTGAAACGACATGAAAATACGCCGATACCGGCTGGATTTGATTTTTCAAAGGTCTCTGGATTGTCAAATGAGATTTGTCAGAAGCTGATACAAAATCAACCCAGTAACATTGCTCGGGCGAGCCGTATACAAGGTGTTACACCTTCTGCCTTATCGCTGTTATTAGTTCATTTACGAAGAAGTAGCGAAAAACCCGCTGAACGCATAGCCAGTAATGCGTGACTTTCAGTACGACCTGATTTGCAAAGGGTTGGCCGCACTATCTATCGATGAGAAACGTGCCGTGCAGCTCTATGAGTATCTCCAGTTGCTACAGAAGTGGAACAAGCCGTTTAACTTAACGGCGATTAAAAAAGCTGAAGAAATGATTCCGAAACACCTCATGGATAGTCTTTCAATATTGACACACCTTGGCGGTGCTCGCCGTATTTGCGACGTCGGAACAGGAGCAGGACTGCCAGGTATTCCACTCGCAGTTTGCTGTCCAGAAACAGAGTTTGTACTCTTAGACAGCAACGGAAAGAAAACCCGCTTTCTCCATCAAGCAAGGCGCCATCTAAACTTAAACAACGTCACTATCGTTGAGGGACGCGTTGAAGACTTTCAACCGGAGGAAGGTTTTGACGCCGTGTTGAGCCGAGCGTTTGCCGACTTGACGCGAATGGTTCAGGTGACACAGCACCTGCTGAAAAAAAACGGTGTTTGGCTCGCTATGAAGTCTCAAACACTCGAAACCGAGAAGGCAGCGCTGGATCCACGTATTGTTCTCGTTGATCAGCGGGCGCTTCTAGTGCCAGGCCTGAACGAAGTGAGGCAGCTTGCGGTGCTTAAGTGTGCCGAGACAACACTATGAAAATCATCGCTGTCGCAAATCAAAAAGGGGGTGTTGGTAAAACGACGTCTAGCGTCAACTTGGCGGCCTCACTTGCTCAAATTGGACAGCGCGTTTTGTTGGTGGACATGGATCCACAGGGCAACGCGACGATGTCTTCTGGCATAGAAAAAAACAAACTTGAGCGCTCCGTGCTTGACATGTTGCTCAACGAGTCGACATTGGCGGAATGTTTAATCAGTTCACCTTCGGGCGGGTATGGTGTGCTTCCTGCGAACGGTGATCTTACAGCGGCTGAAGTAGAACTCATCGATATCGATGGGAAAGAACTGCGCCTCAAAGCCGGTTTATCACAAGCCGCAGCGTCGTTTGACTATGTGTTAGTGGATTGTCCACCGTCGCTTAACATGCTGACTGTAAACGCCATGGTGGCCTGTGATTCAATATTGATTACGATGCAGTGCGAATATTTTGCACTTGAGGGGTTGTCGGCGTTACTCGGCACCGTGAGGCGCATTAACGAGACGGTTAACTCTGACTTAGAAATCGAGGGTATTCTTCGAACAATGTATGATCCCCGCAACTCACTGACGACGGAAGTATCAGAACAATTATTCAGTCATTTTGGTAGCTTGGTTTATCGAACGGTTATTCCGCGTAACGTTCGGCTGGCAGAGGCACCCAGTCACGGGGAGCCAGGGATTGTTTATGACAGGTATTCACGCGGTGCTCGTGCTTATATGGCACTGGCTGAAGAGTTTCTGCGCAGACAGTAAAGGCCAATGTCCCCAGGAAAAGTGAATGACCACAAAAAAAAGAAAACTTAATAGGGGCTTAGATGCCCTGCTTGGCGCCGAATTAACAACAAAAGCGGCGGTCAGCAACGTGTCGTCTAACGCGGGTTCAGGGCAAAGTGAGCTGCGCCAAATTCCACTGGAACAACTGCAACGCGGTCAATATCAGCCACGTAGAGATTTTGATGAGACTGCGCTCAATGAGCTGTCGGATAGCATTAAAGCCCAAGGGGTGATGCAGCCTATTGTCGTGCGACTTGTCGCCGGTAATCGATACGAGATTGTTGCTGGGGAGCGACGTTGGCGCGCCAGTCAGCGCGCGTCTCTTGATGTTATTCCTGCCATTGTTCGTCAGATNAGTGACGAAACAGCGATCGCAATGGCTTTAATTGAAAACATTCAGCGCGAAGATTTAAATTCAATCGAAGAAGCGCGAGCTCTAAAGCGNTTGCAAACAGAGTTTGACTTAAGCCAACAAGAGATCGCAACCGCAGTGGGTAAGTCGCGGCCAGTGATTGCGAATCTTTTGCGGCTCTTAACGCTTGAACCCGAAGTTGCTGAGATGCTGGAAACAAGGGCCATTGGCGCAGGGCACGGGAAAGTGTTGTTGGCGCTTGAGGGTGGTGGTCAGATAAGGGCTGCGCGCAAAGTGGCTCAAGGAAAGTTGTCTGTTCGTCAGACCGAGGCGTTGGTTAGGGCGTTGTTGTCGCCTAAAGGCGCTGCCGCGCCGGTAGCGAAAGACCCTGATATAGATCGACTGGCACGGCAGCTGTCAGACCGGTTTGGCACAAAAGTGACTATTGAAAATAAAAACGGGCGCGGCAGGTTAGTCATTCAGTACAGCGACCTTGATGTGCTTGACGGTATTTTAAACCGTATCCAATAAAAATTGGCATTTTGCTTTGTTGATGCTGTTTGGCAATTCGAATAAACTTGCGCGCGCTTGAGGGTCTNAGCACTTAGGAGCACTTAGTGGTTGAGTACACGCGCATAACGCTTGCTCGTCACCTTGCAAAGGCGCTTTTGTATTCCAGTGTTGTGATCGGGGTTGTGTCACTGGGCGTTGGGTTGCTACTCGATGCTGGCGCGGCGATCGCTGTTTGGGTCGGAGCGGCGATAGTGGGACTGCCACAGGTGTGGCTCGCCACAAGCTTGTTCAGTCGTTTTGGTGCGCACGCTCCAACGCTACTGGGGATCGCAAANTTTAGTTTAAGTGCGTTGTTGTTTGGTGTTTGGTTTGCGAAATCACCAAACCCGCAGGCCGGGCCGGTGTTTTTGGGCGCGGTATTGTTATTAGTGTGTAGCCCGGTGTTTTATTTCTGGGTTGCGAAACAAAAGAGTTAAAGGCGTGTCGCCGCAGTGAGCGTGCGACTAGATGGGGCAGCAACGAATGGCGGCGACTGGTCAAGAAAAGACAGTTTCGGACTACATTGTCCACCACCTAACAAATCTGACGTACGGTAAGTTACCGGAAGGTTTTGATCGTTACGACGGACACACAGTCAGTGCCGGCGGCGAGTGGGTCTATGCGCATGGTGCCGACGAAATCGCCGCGATGGGCTTTAATGCGATTCACGTTGACTCGCTTGCGTGGTCTATTGGTTTAGGCGTTATTTTTTGCGCACTCTTTCGTTGGGTTGCGGTTCGCGCGTCGGCCGAGACCCCTTCTGGATTGGTTAACTTTATCGAGATGGTTGTTGAGTTCATTGACAACCAAGTTAAAGACACGTTTCACGGACAAAACAAACTGGTTGCGCCGTTGGCGCTGACAATTTTTGTCTGGGTCTTTTTAATGAACCTCATGGATTTAATACCGGTCGATGTCGTACCGGAGCTGATGGTCTTGGTAGGCGTTGAGTACCAAAAAATAGTNCCGTCGACGGATCCCAATATCACCATGGGCATGGCGGTNGGTGTGTTTATTTTGATGTTGTATTACTCAATCAAAGTGAAAGGCTTTGGTTTTGCCAAGGAGCTTGCGTTTAACCCCTTTAACCACTGGGTGTTTATTCCCGTTAACCTATTCATGGAAATTGTAGGTCTATTGGCTAAGCCGTTTTCGTTGGGGCTGCGATTGTTCGGGAACATGTACGCGGGTGAAATGATTTTCATTTTGATTGCTGCGCTATTTGGTGCCGGTATTCTCTGGGTGTTACCCGCTTCTCTTTTACAGATCGGTTGGGCAATTTTCCACATTCTGGTTATTACGCTTCAGGCGTTTATTTTTATGGTTCTTACGATCGTGTACCTCAGTATGGCGCACGAGGACCACTAGTTTTTGAACTTCCATACTTAGACTCAATAGGAGACAACAATGGAAATGATCTACATCGCAGCTGCGATCATGATGGGCTTGGGTGGCATGGGTGCCGCTATTGGCGTGGGTATTTTGGGCGGTAAGCTCATCGAAGGATCTGCGCGACAGCCAGAGCTGGCTTCACGCCTACAGGGTACGTTCTTCTTAGGCGCGGGCCTGGTTGATGCGATCCCCATTATTGGTGTTGGTATCTCTATGTACCTCATCTTTGTGGTTGCAGGCTAAAAAAACCATCGGCTCCTCACCGGTGATCCGGTGAGCGTTATACCCACAGGAGACTACTGTGAACATTAATCTGACCATTATCGGACAGATCGTGGCGTTTATTGCGTTCGTCGCTTTCTGCATGCGATATGTGTGGCCGCCGATTCTCGCTGCCATGGAAGAGCGCCAGCAAAAAATTACTGATGGTCTCGCCGCCGCCGATCGTGCAGGTCACGATTTAGAGCTCGCTCAAAAAGCAGCGGTGGATCGGCTTGCTGAAGCAAAGAAAGAAGCCGCGGTGATCGTTGACTCTGCTAATAAGCGAGCGGCTACGCTTGTGGATGAAGCAAAGGTGGCCGCCGTTGCAGAGGCGGACCGCGTTAAAGAGCTCGCCACAGCTGAAGTTGAGCGCGAAAAGGCTCAGGCGAAGGAACAGTTGCTTGCACAAGTCAGTGCACTTGCGGTTTCGGGTGCTGAAAAGGTCTTGGGAGCGGAGATTGACGCGGACAAGCACGCTGCGATTCTTGAGCAGCTGGTTAAGGAGCAGTAAGCGTGATCGAGCCAACAACATTGGCAAGGCCTTACGCGCGCGCAGCATTTCAGTTTGCCGTCGATAATACTGCGGTTGATGTTTGGTACGAGGCGCTTCAGCTGCTTACGTCCGTGGTTGCAGAACCCAGGGTTGCGCGTATTTTAGACGATCCTGCCAGCACCGCGGTGCAACGTGCCGAAACAGTATCTGCTGTGTTGGGTGACGACGCGCCAGCGGGTTTGTCGCAATTTGTCGCGGTCCTGTCTGAAAACCACCGATTGTCATTGACGGGCGAAGTGACGCGGTTGTTTGCGGAGCTCAAGGCGTCGTTGGACGCAGCAACAAACGTCACACTGACGAGCGCGTTTGATGTTAACGATGAAACGGTTGAAACACTTTCTTCCGCGTTAAAAGCAAAACTGGGTAAAACAGTCGACATGACTGTTAAAACAGACTCCACCCTTCTAGGCGGAGCCATTATTCGAGCTGGCGATATGGTTATCGACGGCTCAGTTCGTGGGCGCTTGCATAAGCTAGCGACTGCGTTGAAATCTTGACAGAGGAACCGGTCATGCAACAACTGAATCCTTCAGAAATCAGCGACATCATCAAGCAGCGTATTTCGCAGCTCGATGTTGCTTCGCAAGCGACAAACGAGGGCACTATCGTCTCAGTAACGGACGGTATTATCCGAATTCATGGACTCACCGAAGTTCAATACGGTGAGATGGTTGAGTTTGAGGGCAATGTCTTCGGCTTAGCGCTTAACCTCGAACGAGACTCGGTTGGCGCGGTTGTACTTGGCGATTATAAGCAGCTCGCCGAGGGTCAAACCTGTCGTTGCACGGGCCGTATTCTCGAAGTCCCGGTGGGTCCTGAGCTTCAGGGCCGTGTTGTCGATGCACTGGGTAACCCCATTGANGGTAAAGGTGCGATCGACGCGCAGTTAACCGATGCGATTGAAAAGATCGCCCCNGGCGTTATCGCNCGGCAGTCGGTTGACCAGCCTGTACAAATTGGGCTCAAAGCCATTGATGCGATGGTGCCGATTGGTCGTGGTCAGCGGGAATTGATTATTGGGGATCGCCAAATCGGTAAGACAGCGATTGCGATTGACGCCATTATCAATCAAAAAGACACCGGNATTAAGTGCGTTTANGTTGCCGTGGGCCAGAAGGCTTCTTCTGTTGCTTCCGTGGTGCGTAAACTTGAAGAGCACGGTGCCATGGATCACACCATCGTTGTTGCCGCAAACGCGTCTGACCCCGCAGCAATGCAGTACTTAGCACCGTTCGCCGGTTGCACTATGGGCGAGTATTACCGCGATCGCGGTGAAGACGCGCTGATCATCTATGATGATCTTTCGAAGCAAGCCGTTGCTTATCGTCAAATTTCTTTGTTGCTTAGACGTCCGCCTGGCCGTGAAGCCTATCCTGGTGACGTCTTTTATCTCCATTCACGTTTGTTAGAGCGTTCAGCACGGGTCAATGCAGATTACGTTGAAGCGTTTACAAACGGTGAAGTGAAGGGTCAAACGGGCTCGTTGACCGCACTGCCAGTGATCGAAACGCAGGCTGGTGATGTCTCTGCGTTCGTACCGACTAACGTGATTTCGATTACGGATGGCCAGATTTTCTTGGAGGCCGACATGTTTAACGCAGGCGTTCGTCCAGCGATGAACGCCGGTATCTCGGTGTCGCGTGTTGGTGGCGCTGCTCAGACCAAAATTATTAAGAAGCTTTCAGGCGGTATTCGAACAGCGCTCGCTCAGTACCGTGAGCTTGCCGCTTTTTCTCAATTTGCTTCAGACCTCGATGATGCGACTAAAGCTCAGCTCGAACACGGCGAGCGCGTTACTGAGCTCATGAAGCAAAAGCAGTACGCACCGCTCTCAACGGCAGAAATGGGCGTACTGTTGTACGCGGCCAACGAGGGTTACTTGAAGTCGGTTGAGGTGGATAAAGTGGCCGATTTTGAATCGTCTCTTTTGTCTTATATGCACGCAGAGCATGGTGCCTTGATGCAAGAGATTGTGTCAGACGGAAACTGGAACGACGATCGTGAGGCTGCATTTAAGTCGGGCTTGGACACGTTTGTTGCGACGCAGACTTGGTAATTAACGATGGCAGCTGGTAAGGAAATTCGCACTAAGATCACGAGTATTCAAAGTACTCAGAAGATTACCAGTGCAATGGAAATGGTCGCGGCAAGTAAGATGCGCCGCGCGCAGGACCGCATGGAAGTGGGCAAGCCGTATGCCCGTCGTATGCGGTCGGTGGTGGGTCATATCGCTAATGCTTCGGCGGAGTACCGACACGCCTACATGCAGCAGCGCGCAGTAAAACGCGTCGGCTANATTGTNATCTCCTCNGACCGAGGCCTGTGTGGCGGATTGAACATTAACCTGTTCAAGCGTGCACTACAGTCCATGAAGGCGCATTCAGAAGAGGGTCATGAGATTGACCTGTGTTTGATTGGTGCTAAAGGCCAAACGTTTTTTGGTTCAGTGGGTGGAAACGTGGTCGCGAGTATTCGTGATATTGGCGAGCAGCCAACGGTTGAGCAGTTGATTGGTGCGGTGAAGCTCATGCTTGACGCTTATATCAAAGGTTCAATCGACAAGCTTTATTTGGTGAGTAACGACTTTGTAAACACCATGACGCAATCACCTACGGTGCAGCAACTTTTGCCGTTAGAAGCAGATGACCAAAAGCAGTATTCGCATCATTGGGATTACATTTACGAACCCGATGCGCGTGAGTTGCTTGACAGTCTGCTGGCGCGATACATCGAAGCGCTGGTTTATCAGGCGGTGGTTGAGAACGGTGCTTGCGAGCAGGCCGCTCGAATGATCGCCATGAAGAACGCCAGCGATAATGCGGGTGAGCTAATTGATGAACTTCAATTGGTATACAACAAAGCTCGCCAGGCGGCGATTACNCAGGAACTGTCAGAAATTGTAGGCGGTGCTGCCGCTATTGGATAAGCACGCGTGNGCGTGGTTTTGATTTATGTTGGCGCCATGGCTGAGCGCCGCAGAACAANACAGAGGACTCGAAAATGAGTAGTGGAAAGGTTGTACAGGTTATTGGCGCGGTCGTTGACGTAGAGTTTCCCCGCGACAGCGTTCCCAAGGTGTATGACGCCCTGATTATCACGGACAAAGGCCTGACGCTGGAAGTTCAGCAGCAACTCGGTGACGGTATTGTTCGCGCCATTGCGATGGGTCCATCGGAAGGTGTCAGCCGAGGTCTCTCTGTAGACAATACCGGTGCTCCCATTGCGGTTCCGGTTGGAATAGAAACGCTTGGTCGTATCATGGATGTACTGGGTAACCCTATTGATGAGCGCGGACCAATCGGTGAACAAGAGCGATCGTCGATTCACCGCGCGGCTCCCGCCTATGAAGAACTCGCAGCGTCTGACGAGTTGCTTGAGACCGGTATTAAAGTCATTGACTTGGTTTGTCCGTTTGCAAAGGGCGGGAAGGTCGGGCTCTTCGGTGGTGCTGGTGTTGGTAAAACGGTCAACATGATGGAACTGATTAACAACATTGCGACCGAGCACTCGGGCCTCTCCGTATTTGCTGGTGTGGGTGAACGGACACGAGAAGGTAATGACTTTTACTACGAGATGCAGGAATCTAAAGTCGTCAACGTAGAGAACCTACCCGAATCAAAAGTCGCAATGGTTTATGGGCAGATGAACGAGCCGCCCGGAAACCGTCTTCGAGTGGCTTTGACGGGTTTGACCATGGCTGAGAAGTTCCGTGACGAGGGACGAGACGTCCTCTTATTCGTTGATAATATTTACCGGTACACGCTGGCGGGAACCGAGGTGTCAGCGCTCCTCGGCCGTATGCCCTCAGCGGTGGGTTATCAGCCCACACTGGCTGAGGAAATGGGTGTCCTTCAGGAGCGAATCACGTCGACTAAGACTGGTTCTATTACGTCGATTCAGGCCGTATACGTTCCGGCGGATGATTTGACGGACCCTTCTCCTGCGACAACGTTTGCGCACCTGGACTCGACGGTCGTTTTAAGCCGCGATATTGCAGCGAAAGGAATTTACCCTGCGGTTGACCCACTTGATTCAACCTCGCGTCAGCTTGATCCGCTGATTATTGGTACCGAGCACTACGCCGTCGCGCGAGGTGTTCAATCAGTGCTTCAGCGTTACAAAGAGCTCAAAGATATTATTGCTATTTTAGGCATGGACGAGCTGTCTGAAGAAGACAAGCTCACGGTCGCGCGTGCTCGAAAGATTGAGCGCTTTTTGTCGCAGCCCTTCCACGTCGCTGAAGTATTTACCGGATCGCCAGGTATCTATGTGTCGTTAAAAGACACCATTACTGGCTTCAAAGCAATCTTGGCGGGTGAATACGATCACTTACCCGAGCAGGCGTTCTACATGGTGGGCTCGATCGAGCAAGCTGTCGAGAAGGCCGAGAAGCTCAGCGCGTAATCGGAGGCTGTAATGGCACTGACCATTCACTGCGACATTGTTAGCGCAGAAGCTCAAATTTTCTCAGGTCTTGTTGAACTGCTGGTTGCCAGTGGTTCATCGGGCGAGATGGGTGTGACTTACGGGCATACCCCATTACTGACTGACCTAACGCCAGGAACGGTCCGCGTTGTCATTCAGGGTGGCGAAGAGGAAGTTTACTTTGTCTCTGGCGGTTATTTAGAAGTGCAGGGCGACGTGGTGACTGTTTTGGCAAACACGGCTGTGCGTGGTGAAGACCTTGACGAAGAAGCGGCTGAAGCAGCGCGCAAAGCGGCCGAAGAGGCGCTGGCCAACCAGTCCAGTGAACTCGATTACAGTCTTGCTTCGGCACAACTTGCAGAAGCATCGGCACGGCTTGCAACGTTGAGAAAGCTCAAGAACCGCGCGGGACGTTAACGCCCCCCGTTGTTAAAGGCCTTTTCGTGTCACGTTTGTCTGACTAGAGACGCTATGAACTTTTGCCGTAGCAGTTGTCATACTGCTGTGCGATCCTCCCAGCAAATCACTCGATAGGTTCAGAATGCTCGAAGTTATTGTTCTGGCGGCCGGACGTGGAACACGAATGCGGTCCGCATTGCCCAAGGTTCTTCATCCTATTGGCAAAAAGCCGATGGTCAGCCACGTGATAGACACGGCCCGTGAACTAAACGCGGCTAAGATTCACGTCGTTGTCGGTCACGGTGGTGATGCTGTATCAGATGCTATCGCTGCTGACGATGTAAGCACTTACTCTCAAATAGAGCAACTAGGCACAGGTCATGCGACGCTCACTGCTGCGCCTTTTTGTAGCCCAGAGAGCACTGTATTGGTGCTTTTTGGCGATGTGCCGCTTCTCTCGTCTGATGTACTCGTCGACGTTGTACACAGTGCCAGTTCTGGAAATCCAGTGCTGCTGGCTGCAACGCTTGATGACCCCACAGGGTACGGACGCGTCGTGCGCAATGCCGCGGGGGATTTTGCAAAAGTAGTCGAACATAAAGATTCCACGGCAACCGAGCGGGAGATTGTGGAGATCAACACCGGGGTGCTGGCGGCCAAAGGGGCCGATTTACTGGGATGGCTTAGGCGTGTCACTAATGACAATGTGCAGGGTGAATACTATTTACCTGACGTTCTGGGTCTGGCCATTGAAGACGGGGTGTTGGTCAACGTGGTTGTGACAGATCGGGCCGATGAGATTTTAGGTGTGAATGACCGACTCCAGTTAGAGCACATTGAGCGATCGTTCCAACGCAAGCAGGCCCAAGCGCTGATGTCCGCGGGTGTGCACGTTGCGGACAGTAGTCGACTCGATATTAGAGGATCACTGTCGTGTTCCGAAGATGTATTCATTGATGTAAACGTGCTGATCGAAGGTGACGTGGTCATTGGTCGCGGGGCCGTCATCGAGGCGAATTGTGTGTTGAAAGACTGTGTGATTGGTGAAGGCGCGCAAGTGCGTGCGTTTACACACATCGAAGGCGCAAGGGTTGGCCCAGACTGTCAAGTTGGGCCCTATGCACGCTTACGGCCCGGTGCAGACCTTGGGGTGGGTGCTAAGGTGGGCAATTTTGTGGAAGTGAAAAACAGTACTTTTGGCGACGGCGCAAAAGCGAACCATTTGGCTTATGTGGGTGATGCTAGCGTGGGTGCTGGATCGAATATTGGCGCAGGCACGATAACCTGTAACTACGATGGGGCGAATAAACACCGTACTGAGCTTGGTGATCATGTGTTTATAGGGTCAAACAGTACCCTCGTTGCGCCCATCCAGATTGAAGACAACGGCTTTGTTGCCGCGGGCTCGACCATTACGTCGAAGGTGGGTTCGTCTCAGCTGGCGGTTGGACGCGCCAAGCAACGAAATATTGAGGGGTGGAGTCGCCCCGAAAAACCGGAAAAGTAGGAGGTTGGTCAAATGTGTCAGGTCGGACCTTACGCGCGCTTACGACCTGGCGCAGATCTTGGCGTCGGCGCTAAGGTGGGTAATTTTGTTGAAGTGAAAAACAGTCGCTTTGGCGACGGTGCAAAAGCGAAC
>JGI26253J51717_1000901_pt1 | contig 12509 bp, 10 predicted proteins | sample SaaInlV_100m_DNA_6_FD_51717 | JGI IMG/M metagenome (IMG submission 51717)
AAAAATGTTGTTACTCACATTGACTTTTTACGAGTAGATGCCAAACAAACTCTGGTTACAACTACACCACTTCACTTTATTGGTGTGGAAGAGAATGAGGCGTTGAGACTAGGCAATATGCTTAATCAGTTTGTTGTTTCTGTTGAAATCTCTTGTCTACCAAAGGATCTTCCTCATGGTATTGACGTAGATGTAACTAAGCTTGAAATTGGTGATCATCTCTCATTAACGGATCTAGTATTGCCTGAAGGTGTTGTTATTACCTCACTTCAACATGAGGATATTGAAGCACACGACCAAACAGTATGCTCTGTCTCAGAACCTAAGATTGTTGAAGAGGAAGAGGAAGAAGTTATTGAGGGTGAAGAAGGCTCTGAAGATGGTGGCGCAGACCAAGCTGATGAATCTGAAGGCTCAAATAATGATGGTGACGACACAGAATAAAGTATCGTCAGCCTTGTTGTCTCAACAAGCGTAAAATGAAGCGTTGTAATGATTAAACTAATTGTTGGACTGGGAAACCCCGGAAAAGATTATCAGGAACATCGTCACAACGCTGGCTTTTGGTTTGTAGAGTCTCTAGCGTCTATAAAAGACTCTAAATTTACAAGTCAGTCGAAGTTTTTAGGAGAAACTACGAGCGTTGCCTTTGGCTCAACCAAGGTTTTTCTTCTTAAGCCCCAAACCTTTATGAACAACTCTGGCGGATCTATTAAAAGCTTCCTAAGCTACTATGATATTTCACCAGAAGAGACTTTGGTTGTGCATGATGAGCTTGACTTGCCTATTGGTGCTGTCAAAATAAAGCTTGCTGGTGGTCATGGCGGTCATAATGGACTAAGAGATACCATAAAAGCGCTTAACTCAAAGGACTTTTACCGCCTTAGAATTGGAATCGCTCATCCAGGCTCTAAAGATGATGTAGTAGATTATGTTCTTAATGCTCCTGGTAAATCTGAATTAAGCAGCATAGAACAGGGGATGTCAAATGCAATGAGCATTATTGATCTCTTAGTGAATGGAAATTTTGAAGATGCTATGAAAGCTCTTCACACATAGTATTGGAGAAAGATAATGGGTTTTAAATGTGGCATTGTTGGATTGCCAAATGTTGGAAAGTCGACGCTATTTAATGCCCTGACTAAAGCTGGAATAGACTCAGAAAACTATCCTTTTTGTACAATTGAGCCCAATATTGGAATCGTTCCAGTAAATGACTCCCGATTACAAAGCCTTGCAAACATTGTAAGCCCTGAAAAAATCCTGCCAACAACTATGGAATTTGTTGACATAGCTGGACTTGTTGAAGGCGCATCAAAAGGAGAGGGCTTGGGGAACCAATTTCTCTCAAATATTCGTGAGACAGATGCCATTCTTCATGTTGTAAGGTGTTTTGAAAATGACGATATTATCCATGTTTCAGGAAAAGTCAACCCACTTGATGACATAGAAACGATTAATACAGAGCTTGCTTTAGCAGACCTTTTTAGCGTTGAAAAAGCTTACCAAAAGGCTATAAAAAATACCAAAGCTGGTCAAAAAGAAGGCTTACCTTTAAAAAACCTGCTTGAAAAAATTCTGCCAATACTTGAAGAGGGTTTAGCTGTTAGATCACTAGATCTCAATGAAGATGAAGACAAGCTTGCAAAAGGACTTCAGCTTCTCACGTCCAAACCTGTCCTGTATGTTGCTAATGTCAATGAGGATGGATTTGAAAATAATGCACATCTAACAGCTTTGACTAATTATGCGTCCAAAGAGAGAAGCCAAGTTGTATCGGTGTGTGCAGATATTGAGGCTGAAATTGCAGAACTTGAAGAGGAAGATAAACAAGGTTTTTTAGATGAAATGGGACAGACTGAGTCTGGACTCGATCGCTTAATCAAAGCGGGCTATAAGCTCCTTGGACTGCACACATATTTTACAGCTGGGCCCAAAGAAGTTAGGGCCTGGACAATTAATATTGGAGATTCTGCGCCAGCGGCCGCAGGTAAAATACATGGAGACTTTGAAAAGGGCTTTATTCGCGCTGAAACAATCTCTTACAATGACTTTATAGAAAATCAGGGCGAAAAAGGAGCTAAAGACGCTGGCAAGTTACGCTCTGAAGGAAAAGAATATGTTGTTAAAGATGGAGATGTTGTTCACTTCTTATTTAATGTTTAAGTGTCCTCACAAATGAAAAATACAAAATTACTTCTAATTCTTGACGGATGGGGCTATTCAAGTAATTCTGCAAATAATGCTATTGCTCTAGCAAAAACGCCAAACTGGGATCTCTTTATAAAAAACTATCCTAATACACTTATTGGAACTTCCGGAGAAAGCGTTGGTCTGCCTATAGGTCAAATGGGAAACTCTGAAGTAGGTCACCTAACAATAGGATCTGGAAGAATTATTGAACAAGACTTTACTAGGATTGACAATGACATCGGCTCTGGTGAATTTTTTAACAATAAAACTCTTTGTAACGCTCTAGAACTGGCGTCTCAAAATAATAAAGCTGTCCACATTCTTGGCTTATTATCGGATGGCGGCGTTCACTCTCATCAAAATCATATTTTTGCAGCACTTGAGCTTGCTAAACAAAAAAACTGTAACCAAGTTTATTTTCATGTCTTTACCGATGGTCGTGATACCCCGCCAAACAGCGCCTCAAAATATATCGAACAACTAGAATCTAAAATTTCAGAAACAAATGTTGGAAGAATCGTCTCAGTAGTTGGCCGCTTTTATGCAATGGATAGAGATAACAGATGGGAGAGGGTTGCTCAGGCGTATGATTTAATTTCTGGAGAGAAGGCTGAGCGCTCTTCACAGAGCGCAATAGAGGCCATTCAACAGGCATATAAATTAGGTGAAAATGATGAGTTTATAGCTCCAACGTCAATTGGTGAGGCCGTTAAAATCAATCAAGATGACCTTGTAATCTTTATGAATTACCGAGCAGACAGAGCAAGAGAAATAACGCTTGCTCTTACCTCTAGAGCATTTGATGAGTTTAGCCGAAAACATTTTGTGAAGTGCAATTTTATTTGTCTAACAGAATATAAAAAAGACCTTAATCTAGAGTGTGCTTATCCGCCAATTTCAGTTAAAAATACCCTTGGTGACTGTGTCTCTAGCTCTGGATTCAATCAACTAAGGATTGCTGAAACAGAAAAATATGCTCATGTTACTTTTTTCTTTAATGGTGGCGAGGAAGAAATCCTGCCTGGAGAAGATAGAAGGCTCATTCAATCGCCCAATGTCAAAACATATGACCTTCAGCCAGAAATGAGCGCATATGAGCTTACTGATAATCTCATTTCTGCACTAGAAGAAAACAAATATAAGCTAATTGTATGTAACTTTGCCAATACTGATATGGTTGGCCATACTGGCAATCTAGAGGCTGCTATTAAAGCTGTAGAGGCGGTTGATAATTGTCTCGGCAAAATCTACAAAACAGCCTCACAGAATGCTACTGAGATTTTGATCACTGCTGACCATGGAAATGCAGAGCAGATGGTTGACTCTAATACTCAGAAGAGCCATACTGCTCACACCACAAATCCAGTGCCATTAATTTATATTGGAAAAAAGAAAGCCTCACTACTGGGACCACATCTTGGTACACTTGCAGACTTGGCACCAACACTTTTAGCCCTCATGGACATTAAACAACCTGCTGAGATGTCTGGCCAAAACCTTTTAATTGAGTAACGGAGATAATCATGAAACAAGACAATTTTATTGCGCCTTCAATTCTCTCTGCAGATTTTGCCAAACTCGGCGAAGAGGTTGATAACGTTTTAGTTGCGGGTGCTGATATAGTGCATTTTGATGTGATGGACAATCATTATGTACCCAATCTAACAATTGGCCCTTTAGTTTGTGAAGCGTTAAGAAACCATGGCGTAACTGCACCAATTGACGTCCATCTCATGGTCAAACCTGTGGACAGAATCATCCCTGACTTTGCTAGTGCTGGCGCCTCGTATATCACCTTTCATCCTGAGGCTTCAGAGCATGTTGACCGTACGATTGGCCTGATTAAAGAAAGCGGCTGTAAAGCTGGACTCGTTTTTAATCCAGCCACACCTCTTCACTATCTAGAGCATACAATTGAACAACTCGATATGGTGCTGCTAATGTCCGTTAATCCAGGCTTTGGAGGACAATCTTTTATCCCTCATACTCTAGAAAAATTAAAAACTGTCAGAAAACTAATTGACTCTCATGGCCTGGCAACAAGGCTTGAGATTGATGGCGGAGTTAAGATTGACAACATTAAAGAAATAGCCTCTGCCGGTGCTGATACATTTGTTGCAGGGTCTGCTATTTTTAATACTGAAAACTACAAAGCGACAATTGATAAAATGCGCTCAGAGCTGGCTTTAGCAAAGTAGCTTTTTATACGCTTAAAGGTCTCAATTTTCGAAAGTAAATTCGCGTAATTTCAAAACAACTCTGCAATTAGTTGTGAGAAAATATTAGTTTGTTTTCTAAAACTATTGCTTATGGGTAAGTCTTCTTTTTTTGGGCCTGAAACTATTTCGCTTCACACTGGGTATCAACCAGACCCTTCGTTTGGTAGTCGCGCCGTCCCGGTTTACCAAACAACATCTTATGTCTTCGAAACTGTAGATGATGCCGCTGCACTCTTTAACATAGAAAAAGGTGGTCACATATATAGCCGCATGACTAATCCAACAGTGGCTGTTTTAGAACAGAGAATTGCTGCACTTGAAGGGGGCGTTGGAGCAATCTGTACGGCTTCTGGAATGAGCGCCCTGTTTGTAACATTTGTAAGCTTATGTTCAGCTGGTGATCATATTGTAAGCGCCTCACAAATTTATGGGTCAACAGCGACCCTTCTTAAACACACACTTAAACGGTTTAACATTGATTGCACTTTTGTGTCTATTAATGATGAAAAAGCTCTTAAATCTGCTATTCAAGAAAATACAAAACTTATTTTTTGTGAATCGATTGGCAACCCTGGGCTTGAGGTTTCAGATCTTCCAAAAATTTCAAAAATAGCTCATCAAAATAGCTTNCCGCTCATAGTTGATGCAACTTTTTCAACGCCTATCCTTTGTAAACCTTTTGATCATGGCGTTGATGTTGTAGTTCACTCTGTGACTAAGTGGATGGGGGGTCATGGTGTTGCCGTTGGAGGAGTCATTGTTGATGGCGGAGCTTTTGACTGGGGCTCCTCTAAGAAACACCCTGTCCTCACTACTCCATACGAGCCATTTCATGGAATAAACTTCTGGGAGGAGTTTGGACCGTCAGCTCTTTCAATGAAAATTAGAGCTGAGTCTATGCGTGACTTTGGCCCTGCAATGAGTCCTCATAGTGCGTTCTTACTTCTCCAAGGAATTGAAACCCTTAGTCTGCGAATGAATCAACATGTAAAAAATGCNCTAAAACTTGCAAAATGGCTTCTTGAGCAATCNGCAGTTATGTGGGTTAATCATCCTGACTTGCCCGAAAATCCTACCTATGAAATTGCAAAAGCACTTTTCCCTAATGGTGCTGGATCAATGCTATGCTTCGGTGTTAAAGGAGGAAGAGAGGGTGGCGCAGCATTCATTAATGCTCTTAAATTATCTTCAAATTTAGCAAATGTTGGTGATTCTAGAACTTTGGTTTTGCATCCAGCTAGCACAACTCACTCTCGCCTTGATGATGAAGCGATGAAGGCTTCAGGCACTAGTCCTGACTTAATTCGAGTTTCAGTTGGAATAGAGTCTGTTTCAGATATTATTAATGATTTTAAAATCGGCCTTAAGGCAGTAGAAAAGGCAACTTCATAATGAACATTGTTGTTGAGGGAGTAAATATATTTGCAGCAACTGGAGGATGTGCTTTTGACCCAAAAAAACCGACAGTGGTTTTTGTTCATGGAAGTGGGCTAGATCATAGATCATGGGCTCTTCAGTCAAGATGGTTTGCCTTTCATGGTTACTCAGTTTTTGCGCCTGACTTTCCAGGTCACAGCCTGTCAGAAGGAGAGCCCCTAAAGTCAATAGAGAGCATGGGCAAATGGCTTGTGAAAGCTATCAAGCATTCTGGTGCAGAATCTGTACATCTTGTAGGACACTCTCAGGGCTTTCTTGTTGCTTTAGAAGCTGCAACGTTACTGGGAGAAAAGATAAAATCCCTAACAGCAGTTGCTAGCGCCTCTGCAATTCCTGTTAACGAGTCTCTAGTCGAAACTGCCAAAAAAAATACTGAAGAAGCTGCTGAGATGCTTTTGAAATGGGGCTTTGGATCTCTATCTCATTCAGGCAGTAGTGCCATTCCTGGAATGCAGCCGATAGGTATTGGACGACAAATCATGTCAAAGAATCCATTAGCTGAAGACCTCTTGGCTTGCAATAACTACAAAAATGGAGCTAACTGTGCAAAAGCAATTCAAGTGCCCTCAAATGTAATTCTGGCAACTGAAGATAAAAATACTCCTTACAAATTTGGACTAGAGTTAGCAGAGCTGCTGGGTGCAAAGACAACAACCATTTCTGGTGCTGGACATATGCTCCCTATAGAGTCGCCAAAGAGTACTTTAGATGCTATTAAAACATTCATTTTAAAAACAAGCTCATGAATAAAATTAAAAAAGTTGGCGTCATTGGCGCCGGAACAATGGGGGCTGGTATTGCTGGCCAAGTAGCAAACGCTGGCATAGAAGTGTGGCTTCTTGATCTTCCTTCTGATAGCGATAATGTTAACAGCTTGGCGGAGAGAGGCCTTCAAAGACTCAAAGACCCAGATATGCCAGGGATTATGAGCAAAGAGGCCGAACAGCTTATTAATCTTGGAAACACCAGAGATCATTTTGATGAACTCAAAAATTGTGACTGGATTGCTGAAGCTGTTGTAGAAAGGCTTGATATAAAACAAGCNCTCTATCGGCAGCTTAATGAAAGCTGTAAAGACTCTACTATAATCACTTCTAATACCTCTACTATTCCGATTAGTCTTCTGACTGAAGGCATGCCAAAAAGCTTTTGTGAGCGTTTTGCAATTACTCATTTTTTTAATCCAGTTCGCTTCATGAGACTTCTAGAGCTAGTTCGAGGTGAGCAAACTAGACAAGACGTTATGGACACACTTGATGTATTTTGTGAAACGATGCTTGGAAAGGGGGTTGTCCCTTGTCTCGATACGCCTGGCTTTCTTGCAAATCGAGTTGGTGTTTTTGCAATTCAGTGCGCCCTTCATAAGGCATTTAAATATAATCTCTCCCCAATAGAAGCGGATGCTTTTTTTGGAAGGCCCCTTGGTTTACCCAAAACTGGAGTATTTGGACTTTATGACTTGATTGGCATCGACCTTATGGCTGATGTTGCAAAAAGCCTGGAAAATATCTTGCCCGAAAACGATGCTTTTCATAAATACGCATCGCCAATAGAGTTCGTCTCTAACATGATTGCTAATGGCCAAACTGGGAATAAAAATGAACAGGGTTTTTATAAGCAGGCTGGAGATGAAAAAAAGGTTATCGACTTTTTAAGTGGAGACTATGTTGATCATGAGAGACTGAAAACACCTTTGTTGGAAAAGGCGGAAAAAGTTGGTGTAACTGCAATTATCAGCGATGAAAGTAAATACGGCCTCTTCATTTGGGAGGTTCTCTCTGAGACTTTATGCTATGCAGCCTCATTAGTGCCAGAAGTTACTAAAGATCTTGCCCAAATTGATGATGCTATGAAGCTTGGCTATAACTGGGTTAAAGGGCCATTTGAACTTATTGATGAGATAGGTATCGATTACTTGGTCAACAGGCTTAAAAAAAGTGGCAAAGATGTACCTGACTTCCTTTTAAATAGCTCAAACAATAAGTTTTATAATACTACCAATTCAGTCTTAAGCGTTCTATCTCCATCTGGAAAGCTTAGCCCAATTGTTAGGCCAAAAGGTGTTCTTAGGTTCTCTGAAGCAAGACAAACACTAGTGCCCATCAATGTTAATGAGTCTGCTAGTTGGTTTGAATATGAGGGTGCGGCCATAGTCGAGTTTCATTCAAAAGCAAATGCACTTGACAGTCAAAGCTTAGATATGATTTCTGACGCAGTTACTTACTCAGAGAAAAAAGGACTTAGAGGTGTAATAGTACACAATGACTTTCAGCATTTTTCTTGTGGTGTTAGCCTNTGGAGTGTTNGAGANTGCTTTGAAAAAAATGATTTCGATGGGCTTGANGNCTTTCTTACCTATTTTCAAAATACAATGCTTCAAATGAGAGACTCGAAACTTCCTGTTATTGCNGCGCCAGTNGGTATGTCTATCGGAGGTGGATTTGAAGTTGTGTTGCATGCTGACCATGTAGTAAGCCACGCCAACTCTGTGATGGGCCTAGTTGAGTCTTTTGTTGGAGTTGTGCCAGCAGGAGGTGGGTGTAAAGAAATGCTTTATCGATGGACTGAAAAATTAAACGATACGCAAAAAGGGGCTTGGAAATCATTTATGAATATAGGCCTGGGTAGAAAAGCTAACTCGCCTCAAGAGGCTGATGCATTAGCTATGCGAAGGGCTGACGATGTATTTCAGATGAATCGTGATCGAATTTTAAATATTGCCCTTTCAAAACTTGGCGACACAAAAAAAGCTAGCCAAAGGAGCCCACTTGCCTTATCAGGCGCTGAGCACTTCAAAGAAATGCTAGAATGGCTTGAGGTTAACAACAAAAAAGGAATGCTTACACCGCATGATGTCACTGTTGGAACCGAGATTGGCCGAATAATGTCTGGAGGTGACTGCCCAGCAGGCACTGTTTTTTCTGAACAGGAAATTTTAGATGCTGAGCGCTCTTCTTTTATCACTCTTGCGCAAACTCAAGAAACTCAAGCAAGAATTGTGTCCATGCTAGATAATGGCGTTACTCTAAGAAATTAACAGTTAAGACTATGAATAAAAATCCTGCTAATTTTGTACCCCTTACTCCTATCTCTTTTTTACATAGAACTGCAGATATCTATGGAGAGCATCAGTCTGTTCTCTATGAAAATAGGTCTTATACCTGGAGAGAATCTAGAGAGAGGTGTGTTCGAATTGCCTCCAGTCTAAATGGCCATGGTGTCATGCCAGGAGACACCGTTTCAGTGCTCGCATTCAATACACCAGAAATGTTTGAGTCACATTTTTCAATTCCTATGGCGGGCGCAATTCTAAACACGATAAATATCAGGCTTGACGCTCCAACTATCGCTTATATTTTTGATGATAGCAATGCAAAAATGCTCTTTGTTGATAGAGAGCTTTATAGTGTTGCCTCAGAGGCACTAGCTATAGCCTCAGTTAGTCCAAAGATAGTTGTAATAAATGATTCTTTTGCCAGCTCACAGCCGGACGTCTCCAGTGAAGCAATAGACTATGAATCTCTTGTTAAAAATGGAGACCCTCTTTATAGCTGGACAATGCCCAGCGATGAGTGGAGCCCGCTCTCACTTAGCTACACCTCTGGAACAACAGGTAAGCCCAAGGGCGTGGTTTATCATCACCGTGGTTCGTATTTAATGAGCATGGGCACTGTTGTTGGCTGGAACCTTCCTAACCATCCTGTTTACTTATATTCTGTTCCATTATTTCATTGCAATGGTTGGGGACATGCCTGGACAATGGCCGCTCTTGCTGGGACCATAGTTTGCCTCAGGTCTTTTGATCCTGAAAAAGTATTTAGTTTGCTTGATGAGCACCGAGTCACTCATTTTGGCGGGGCTCCAATAATGCTTAATATGCTTGCCAACGCCCCTAAAGAGATAAAAAAATCATTTAAAAGAGAAATCAAGGTAATGACTGCTGGCGCCCCGCCTCCCGCGAAAGTTTTAGAAAGCATGATGTCGTTAGGATTTAACGTTATGCATGTCTATGGGCTGACAGAAACATATGGACATATTCTTCAAGCAGCTCCTCAGGCATCATGGCTCAATGAAAGTCCAGCAGAGCTTGCCAAACTAAGCTCCAGGCAGGGTGTTAGGTTTCCGATGACTGAAGATGTTAGTGTAATCGATCAAGAGACTGGTGAGCGCGTTCCTCACAACGGTGAAGCTATTGGTGAAATTGTGATTCGCTGCAATACTTGCATGATGGGCTACTGGAATAATCTTAAAGCCACAGAGGAGGCGTTTGCTAACGGCTGGTTTCATAGTGGTGACTTGGCAGTAATTCATAATGATGGCTACATCCAAATAAGGATAGGTCAAAAGATATTATCATTTCGGGTGGCGAAAATATTTCCTCAGTAGAGGTCGAAAATGTTCTTTACCAGCACCCCTCAGTTGGAGAGGCTGCAGTTGTTGCAATGTCAGATGAAAAATGGGGAGAAGTGCCCTGTGCTTTTGTCGAGCTTAAGCCCAATGAAGAGGCATCTGAAGACGAGTTAATTGCTTTTTGCAAAGATAACATGGCTAAATTTAAAAGGCCAAAAAAAGTTGTTTTTGGCTCGCTTCCAAAAACTGCAACGGGCAAAATTCAGAAGCACGAATTAAGGGCGGCTATTAAAAAACTAGGAGAAGAGTGATGTCAAACTATACTGCTCCCGTTGAAGATATGGGCTTTGTTTTAAAAGAGGTTGTTGAGATTGAAAAGCTTTGTAATGAAACTGGGCTTGATAGCTCAACAGCTGAAATAATTGATACTGTTTTAGATGCTGCTGGTAAGCTTGCCAAAGAAGAAATAGAGCCCATCAATAAGTCTGGTGACTCAGAAGGCCTAAAGATAGATGACTCAGGAAAAGTCACAACTGCAGCGGGCTTTAAGGAGGCCTACCGACACTTTGTTGAAGGAGGCTGGGGATCACTGCAATTCTCCCCTGAATATGGGGGCCAAGGCGTCCCGTTTGTTGTTGCTGCAAGTGTTCAAGAAATGTGGCATTCTGCTAATATGTCATGGGGCCTATGNCCTCTTCTTACACAAGGAGCAGTTGAGGCTATCACACTCAATGCGACTGAAGATCTCAAACAACGCTACCTTCCAAAACTAATCTCTGGAGAATGGAGCGGNACAATGAACCTTACGGAGGGTGATGCTGGAACTGATGTTGGCTCACTTAAAACGCGTGCAACTCAGAATGGAGAGCACTATTTAATCCGTGGTCAAAAAATTTATATCACCTGGGGTGAGCATGATATGTCTGAAAATATCATTCATTTGGTCTTAGCCCGACTACCAAATGCTCCCGATGGAATTAAAGGCATTTCACTATTTTTAGTGCCAAAAATATTGGTTAATGATGATGGCACTCTTGGAAAGCCAAANGACTTAAAGGCATTGTCAATTGAACATAAAATTGGCATTCATGCATGCCCTACATGTGTCATGAGCTATGGCGAAATAGATGGGGCAGTTGGCTACCTGGTGGGTGAAGAGAATAAAGGAATACAGTGCATGTTCACAATGATGAACAACGCAAGACTTACTGTAGGCCTTCAAGGAGTTTCAATTTCAGAACGCGCATACCAGCAAGCACTTAGTTTTTGCAATGAGCGTGTTCAAGGCGTTGCCCCTGGCTTCAAAGATATTGGCCCTATTATTAGGCATCCAGATGTTCAAAGAATGTTAGCNAATATGAAGTCAATCACACAGGGCTCTCGTGTATTAACATATGCAGCTTGTGCCGAGGTAGACTACTCTTTAAGCAAGCTTCCACTCGAGAACCTAGAAAAACACGAAAGGAGGCTTGGACTGTTGACCCCAATAGTTAAGGGCTGGTGCACAGAGACTGCTCAGGAGGTTGCCTCTTTAAGTCTCCAGTGCCATGGAGGAATGGGCTATGTTGAGGAAACGGGTATTGCTCAAATCCTAAGAGATGCGCGAATTTTGCCAATTTATGAGGGGACAAATGGCATTCAAGCGATGGATCTTGTGGGCAGAAAGATTATTAGTGATGGTGGATTGGGCGCCCGAGAGCTAATTTCAGAGATGAAAGAATGTACTAAAAATCCAGCAATTGCGGAGTTAGTTTCTGTCTCTCAGTTAAAACGCTTTTCAAAATCTATTGATGACCTNGACAGCACTATTACAATTATTCTAAATCACTCAGACAATAAAGAGCTAGTTGGAAAAATTGCCTTTGATACGCTCATGATGGCTGGCACAATTACAGCGTCTTGGCAGATGCTATTAAGTCTTGATAGAGCATCAAATGCCGTGAATAATCATAAATCTTCAGCTGAGTTTTTAAAAGAGAAGGCTGACACTGTAAAGCATTTTATTGACTTTATCTTGCCTCGATATCTCTCGAGCTTTACAACGATATCCGCGAGCGCCGAGTAATTATTAACAACAAAGTTGTTGCAATACTATTGCGTTTACGTTATATTATTCTGTTTTAATCAAGCAGGGACTCATATGTTTAAACTTAGCTTTCTATCTTTACTGTTAGTTTCTTCCTTCGCAAGTGCTGAAGAGGCAAGACGTGCTAACGCGCATGTCCACGGACTAAACAACTTATCAATGGTTATCAGTCAAAACCAAGTTGCTATTACCTATGAAATGCCAATAGTCCAATTATTTGATGA
>JGI26253J51717_1000910_pt1 | contig 12422 bp, 9 predicted proteins | sample SaaInlV_100m_DNA_6_FD_51717 | JGI IMG/M metagenome (IMG submission 51717)
ATTCACAATAAACGAGCTAAAGATTTATCGATCACTAAATGTGTTGCATAGCCTCCAATGAGTGCAGTTCGTACGGCAATCGCATCGTGATGTTGTGAGGCGACGCATATCTTACATGGAACCGAACGTATCTCATTTGGTTTCATACCAATTATTCTTTCACTAAAATCATGCTCAATATGTTCCCCATTGGCATCCAGTATATGTCCGCACAAAAGGGCTTTCGCCCCATTCATNAGAAAAGAAGAAAGTTCTTTATCTGTGGCCATCTTAATTCTTGTTGGATCTGCCAAATCTATACCNCCAACGGAAAATATAATTCTGTTTAACCCCTTTAACCTTTCAAGTTGATCATTCACGACTGGCTCTTGCCGAAGTTGATGAGCCAAATTTGGCTGAGACATGATTGCAGGGGCATGAAGGGTGTAACAGCGTCCGTTTAAGTTTTCTGCAAACCTGATCGCGCTCGCTTCTGCACTAATCAATTCTTCTGACATTACGCTTCCTGTAATTTGGCAAATAGTCAGAGAATGAATATCTTTTCGTGATAATTCTTTTGAGACAAGTTGGATAGTTCGTCCCCATGCAACTCCTATTCTATCTCCATTTTTTAATAATCCCTCTAATGCTTTTGCGGCCAATCGTGCTGTTGATAGATGCGCTTCATGCGCCGTTCGTTTGTGATCGGTATTTGTGATATAAACTTCTTTGAGTGCGTATTTTCGCCTAAGTTCTAGTTCTAATNCAGATCCTTGATATGCGGANCCTTTTATCTTTATNTCGACGAGACCCTGATCACGGCTTTGCTTTAAATAATTGATGACCGTGGCACGCGAAATTCCCAATCTCTCAGCAATATCTTGCTGCGTGCGACCATCTTTGTAATATAGCTCAGATACGGTAACCAAAACATCCGATTTTATAGCAGTATAAGGTTTTGTCTCATTTGCGTCCAATAAATCACCTCAGCTCGGCTGCTGTATTCCCACCATCAACCGTGAGAACATGTCCTGTAGTTCTTGACATCAATGCCAAGGCCACAAAGGCATCTGCGACGTGGCTGGCTTCCACTTCTTTTTGAAGTAGGTTTCCGCCCATATAATCTGCTTCGCTCATACCGCGCGCCTTGGACCGTTCTTTGATAAAGCTGTCGGTTAATAACCCGGATCTTATTCTATCTGCATTTATGCCGTTCACTCTAATTCCCTCTGGCCCAAGTTCTAACGCCAATTGGCGCATTAAAAACATTGTGGTTGCTTTGGGCATCCCATAGGCTCCCATGTTTTTGCCTGGATTTACGGATTGTTTAGATATGTTGAAAAGTATCTGACCGCCATGTCCTTGGGCTTGCATCATTTGTGCAGCTTCAGTTGCAAATTTATAGTGCGCGAAAAAGTTTAGTTCAAACGCCGCCCTGAGCTGCTCTTCATGTAGGTTTAATAAACCACCACCTTGGGCAGACCCTGCATTAGAAACCAATATATCTATACCGCCAAATTTTTCGATGCAGGCATTCATGGCGTCTTTTGCAGCACCTTCCTCGGTGATATTCGTTTCATAAAAACCATGCCAATGTCCCAACGACGCTGCCGCAGACTCCAGTTTGTCAAGGGCTTGATCTACCAACATTATGCTAGCGCCTTTGGCCGCCAAAGCTTGTGCAGTAGCTAATCCGATTGCGCCTGCACCACCCGTTATAACAGCAATTTTTCCCTGTAATGGCGGAGCAATACCTTTTCCAAGTTTGGCTTGCTCAAGCGACCAATACTCACAATCAAACATATCTTTTTCGCCAAGAGGATAAAACCCTCCTGCATCTTCTCCTACAGATCTGACACGCATATTTTGCTCTGCTAAATCTGCTGCAGCAGACGCGGCGGCCGGGCTTGTTCCAAAACCAACAATCCCTACACCCTCAACCCACGCATGTTTTGGATCCGGAGAAATTAACGTTTTCGGTTCAGAGGCATTTGGAGCCTGTCTTTCGAAGTATTTTCTGTAATCTGATGCAAATGTTTTAATCTTATCAATAATATTCTCTTTGCCGCCAGCCAGCTCACGCTTTGTTAAGATCAGAGGCTGACCTTTAGTACGCAGAACGTGATCGGGAGATGCCATGCCTCTTTTGGCTAAGCTTTCTAAATCTGGGCGTTCGAAAAATGACATTACATCGGCACAATTCCTAACATCTAATATAGGCATTTGGATGCCTATATTTTTATGAACTTCCGCAATTGCGCCCCTTAAAACTGGTAGAACATTTCTTTTTTCGATTGACCCGCGCCAACCAATTGAGGTTGGTTTCGTCATTTTCAAATAATCGGCTACTTCATTTGTATGTGAAACAATTAAATTATAGCTGGCTTCAGCGGTTTCCCCAAAAGCAAAATGCCCATGGTTCAACAAGAGCAGGCCTTCTACATTTGGATTACTGTCGTAAACTTCGGCTGCTTTTTTTGCGAGATTAAAACCTGGCATGATGTAAGGAACGATTCCGAGTCGATTCCCAAAAATTTCATGACAAATTTCTTTCGCATTAGGAAGGTTTGCTAAAATTAAAAAAGGTGTAGCATGAGTATGGTCTACAAATCGATGCGGTAAAAATGCGTGAAGCAGTGTTTCCACACTTGGGTTTGGAGAAGCGCAGTCTAATAGGTTTGAGCGCTGATAATTTACCATATNTTCATCACTTAGGGAATCTAGCTGCCTAAGCTTTAGCAAAGGGCTCAGCCATACGCCGGGCAATCCAGCAGCCTGAATCGTATCGAGATCCCACCCAGATCCTTTCACGTGAAGTACATCTTTTTGTTCACCGAAAAGGTTTTCGCGTTGGAGCTTTACGGATGTATTTCCCCCCCCATGCATAAGTAAGTCCCGATCAGATCCAATCAAACGAGAGGTATAGACACGTTCTGCTAGCTCTTGATCAGCGGCAAGACTGCCCGCATTNCAGCGCCATTTTTGAGCTTCAAGCTCAGAAAATCTATTTTCGATCATTGTTTTTACCTTTAAATTCGGGAAATAAGCCATCCAAGCCTTCTGACGAGGCTTCTGCGATGCCGCGTTCAGTGATTAAGCCAGTGATTAAGCGATTTGGCGTTACATCAAAAGCTGGATTTCCAGTCTCTGCTTCTTGTGGCGTGATCTGGACTGTTGCCAAGTTTTCATTGGGATCTATACCCATAACATGGCTCACTTCCAAACTAGATCGTTCTTCGATTGGAATTTCTGCTACCCCGTCGTTTACGCTCCAATCGATAGTTGGAGAGGGTAAGGCAACATAAAATGGCACGTTGTTATCAAAGGCTGCCAAAGCTTTGAGATACGTACCTATTTTATTACACACGTCACCACGCGCTGTAGTTCTATCGGTTCCCACAATAACCATGTCAACTTTGTTATGCTGCATAAGATGCCCGCCAGCATTGTCCGTTATGTAGGTGTGAGGAATGCCGTGGCTGCCCAATTCCCAACTGGTAAGACCGCCTTGGTTTCTAGGTCTAGTTTCATCAACCCATATATGAATCGGTATTCCTGCATCATGTGCTTGATACATGCCGCTCGTCGCCGTTCCCCAATCAACTGTTGCCAACCATCCGGCATTGCAGTGAGTTAGGATGTTGACTGGTGCATTATTGGATTTTTTCGCCGCAAGTTTTTTGATTATGTTTAACGTGTGCATTCCAATTTGTTGGTTCATTACCACATCTTCTTCTGCAATGGCATGTGCCAACTGCATTGCGGCAGCTGCGCGTACGTTTACCTCTACGCGTTCCAATGCGCTTTTGCAGCGTGATAAAGCCCAGTACAAATTTATTGCTGTTGGTCTCGTTTCATTCAGCTCGATACATGCAGTTTCCAAACTTGTATTACTTGGGTCAACGGCCATTATTTCGGCGATCGCATAGGCTGCGGTTGCGCCTATTAGCGGTGCGCCACGTACCCACATATCGGAAATTGCGTTGGCAAAGTCGTTTTTTGTTATAAGCTTCACGATCCGGAATTCGTGCGGAAGCCAGCGTTGGTCAATAATCTTTACATTTTTTTCATGTTCGTCATACCAGATAGATCTGAATGCAACTCCGTTGACTTTCATAAAAAGTCCTCCGCGTTAAATTTCCTGGCTAAATTTAAAAGATCGTTGGTGCTTCTAATTTTTTCACTCTTTAAAATAAGGTCTCGCCCCAACATCAAATTGCGCGCCTCCAGAGGAGCGCGCCGCTCTAAATCATCAATACGTTCAAAATCTGCGTTATGCGCCAGCGACAAACAGCGCCGATGCATCTCTATGCCACAAAACCCTAAGCTATTTTGCCAGATATCATTTAATAAATTGATCAATGCCTTATCCGAGCTATGCCCTTGATCTTCAAACATAGTTTTAGGATACAACATTCCGGTACGCTCCGTATGCCAAAGGTCAGAAAACTCTTTTTCAAAACTTGACCAAGTTTCTGAAATTACCTCCAATATCCAGTTTTGATAATCTTCTAAATTGTCACCTCGATGTTCGGTTTGTGAGAAAAAGGCCATGAAGTAATTTGCGAATAACATACCCAAATCAAATCCAAACGGTCCATAGGTTACAAATTCTGGGTCAATCACTTTACTCTCTGTGGAGGTGCACATTATCGAACCAGAGTGAAGGTCCCCATGGCACATTGTGTCTTGTTGCGCTGAATAGAGCCGAAAGAAATGCTGTGTGCGCGCCTTCATTTCTACATCATTGCGTATAGTTTCGACAATTACGTCNAACCCGGCTGTATGATTGTTCATATTCGCATCGAAATAGGGATCTGTAAAAACTAACGCCTCGGTAATTGCGGGGATAGCTACATTGCCTGCAAATAACGCTCGATCGTTTTTGACTTGCGCTGTGTCTAATGAAAGGTCTGAGCCACGAAACGCCGTCCTGGCGCAAAACTGTCCTACGTCCGTTGCCAGATTTTCTACTTTTTCTCCCAAAATCAGCTTTTCTCTAAGAATTTTGTGGGGTGTAAGATATTCCATAACGAGGAGAGCTTGGTCACTGTTGAAGTAATAAATTTTCGGGACAGTGCCCTCGGCCCTCGCGGCTTGTCTGGTCAATGCATGATACTCAAAATAAGCGCGATATAATGGAAGAGGCCAACTATCTCCTACTAGTCGAACATAAGGAAGGGCTTGCTTTACAATTACCGCTCCAGAAGGGCTTTTTACAATAAATACAAGGTTTAGATTACCATCGCCGACCTCTTTAACTTCCCAAGCGTCAACATTCTGCCCGATTTGGTCCGTTAATTCGCGAACAGCCATTAATCGCTTAGGTAAATTTTGTATTGTTAACGGTTCATATTTATCATCGATCATTACAAACTCCTTAACGGCATTTGTAGACCATCCAACCGATTTAATCAAATGTCAACAAGCTTGACATCTGATTAAATCAAGACAAAAGTAGTTGCTAGGGAGCTTAATAATGTCCGACGTGGCGTGCGAAATTAGCAGATTAGAAAAGTCGTTTGGGCCCAACCAGGTGTTGCGCGGCATTGACATGAAATTGCCTTCCGGTCAGGTCAGTGTTTTGATGGGCGCCAATGGCGCAGGAAAATCAACACTGGTAAAAATTCTATGTGGGGTGCATTCACCTGATACCGGGCATATTAAACTTTTTGGATCTCCGTTTAAGCCAAGATCACCTATTGAGGCCTCTAGAAATGGCGTGATCACTGTACATCAATCAATCAATGATGGTGTTATTCCCGACCTTGATGTGACGTCGAATCTTTTGTTGGATAATTTGGCGCAGCCTGGAAAAAGAATGTTTTTAAAGCGTGCGGAAATGAAAGCGCGAGCTGCCAAAATAGCCAAATCTGTTGGGTTTGACGCGGANNTGGATGTTGCAGTTTCTAGATTGGGTATTGCCGACCGACAATTGATTGCGATCGCGCGTGCTGTTGCTTGCAACCCTAAGCTCCTGATTTTGGATGAACCAACTTCCTCATTATCTGCCGTCGAAGCGAAAAGACTGTTTGAGGTAATTAAAACGTTAAAGCGTGACGGAGTCGCTATTCTTTATATTTCGCATCGGATGTCAGATATAAGAGCTATTGCAGACCGTATCTTGGCGATGCGGGATGGCCAAATTTCCGGTAAGTTTGAGGGAGAGAATTTAGACTACGAAGGCGCAGTNACCGCAATGTTGGGTCAGAAAATGAGTGATTTTAAGATCGATGTAGCTGAGGGTTCTTCCCCGGTCTTGCAACTAAGTGATCTGCGTCTCTCGGACGAAAGTGACCCTGTGGAAATTACAGTCTCGCGTGGTGAAATTGTAGCTATTACTGGTTTACTCGGCAGCGGCAAAAGCTTGCTATCTTCAATTTTATTTGGCTTGGAAAAGCCTGCAAGCGGCAAAGTTTATCTAGAAGGTACGATTTTTGAGCCCAAGAGCCCTGCTGATGCAATATATCGTGGTGTTCATATGAGCCCTAAAGATCGGGCAAATAATGCAGTCGTGGGCGATTTTGACATTGAAGCGAATTTGACACTGCCGTTTACAAAGAATTTTTCAAACCTTGGCTTTATCGATAGAAAAAGGCAGTATTCCGNTTGCAGTGATATGATCGATACAATTGGAATTGTGTGCCAGAGCGGAAAAGATGCAATTGAAACGTTGTCNGGTGGTAATCAGCAAAAAGTTATTGTTGGTCGCTGGCTTTTGAAGCCTTGCAAGGTTCTGATACTTGATGAGCCTTTTCAGGGTGTGGATATTAAAGCGCGGCGCGACATCGGCGGGCATATCAGGGCCACTTCAGATAATCGCGCCACATTAGTTTTTGTGTCTGAGCTTGATGAGGCAATTGAAATAGCAGATCGAATAATAGTCTTGCACGAAAAGGCTATTGTCGGTGAGCATGTGAATAGAAATATAGACCTTTCAGAGCTGTTGTCCCAGGTTTCTGGAAATTCTAATCCTCTCAAACAGGCTGAAGTTATAGAATGAAAAAAGATATACTAAGAGAGTTCGCCATTCGTTTTGGATTTATAATTCTTGCGGGATTATTGGTTTTATTTTTTAGTATTTTTGCCAATGGTTTTGCAGGCCCCCGCTCAGCTGTATTTATTTTTCAATCTGTGGCTATAACTGGTATTTTGGCTTTAGGAGTTACCTGCACTTTGGTAGTGGATGGTTTCGATCTTTCGATAGGGTCGGTCGCAACTTCAGCATTAATGCTGTCTGCTTACATGATGGTTGTATTGGAACAAAGCGCTGTGGTTGCCGTGATCGCTTGTTTGTTAATGGGCGCGGCTGTTGGGTTTGTGAATGGAATTTTAATTGTAAAAATGCGCGTGCCTGATTTATTGGCAACGTTAGGCATGATGTTTCTGCTGATAGGTTTACAAAGAATCCCCACTGAAGGCCGTTCGATTTCGACAGGTATGAGGCTTCCCGGAGGCGAAGTTGCAGATGGTACTTTTGCAGAAGGCTTCTTATGGCTCGGTCGGCACAGAATTGATTTGTTTTTGGAAAAATTAATTCCGGTGCCCGTCATAATATTTTTGGCTATTTCGGTGTTAATTTGGGTTTTTTTAGAAAAAACCCGCCACGGTCGGCTTATGTATGCTATAGGCTCTAACGAGCGGGCAGCTGCATTGGCCGGTACAAATGTGTTTAATTATAAGATCTTAGCATATATGATATCGGGTGTCACAGCTTCCATTGGAGGCATCTTACTAGCGGCGCGCTTGGGACGAGGCGATATTGCTTCAGGAAATAATTTGCTCCTCGATAGCGTGGCCGCCGCTTTGATTGGTTTTGCCGTTTTGGGTGCTGCTAAGCCAAATGCGTTTGGAACCGCCATCGGCGCATTATTTGTTGGCATTTTATTGCAAGGGCTCACAATGATGAATGCTCCTTATTATACTCAGGACTTTGTAAAAGGCGCCGTTTTGGTTGTTGCTCTTATCTTCACATTTGCCCTGTCGTCTCGCGTGCGGGGAGGAAGTCACTAATCTATAACTGTAATCTTAAGGAGAAAAAAATGAAAAACATTAAACGCAGTATGTTGAGGCTGGTGGGTCTTACGCTCTCAAGTTTTGGGCTGGCAACAACAAGTTTCGCCGCTGATATGCCAGCGCCATTTGATAATGCTGGGGCTGTGAAAATTGCATTGGTACGGTATCTTTCAACTGGTGATTTCTTTCAAGCTTATTTAGGTGGCGTAGAAGCGCAGGCAGATGCGTTAGGTGTGGATTTGCGCGTTTTTGACAGTCGTCAGGACGCCGCTTTACAAGCCGACATGGTTGATCAAGCCATAGCTCTTGGTGTTGATGGCATTGTTATCCAGCATGGCTTAACCGAGTCTATGAAAGAAGCGGCACAAAGAGCGGTTGATGCCGGCATTAAGGTTGTGGCTTTTGACGTCAATGTAGAAAACGCCGCGATACCACAAGTAGAACAGTCTGATTATCTACTTGGAAAATTGGCGCTTGAGCAAGCTATCAAAGATAACGGGAATACATTTAAAGCGGGATACGTATATGTTCCAGGTATTGCTCCTTTAGACCGTAGAAATGTTGCATGGGAAGAGACCCTTGCGGCAAATTCTGGAATTGAAGAAGCTGCAGTATTCGGCACTTTAGATAACCCTATCGCAAATACCAATGCCAACCAAGCGCGTTCAGTGCTGCAAGCAAATCCTGATATTACTGTCATGTTCGCGCCTTATGACGAATTTGCAAAAGGTGTTAAGATCGCAGTAGATGAGGCAGGCTTGACGGACCAGGTAGATATTTATTCCGCTGACGTTTCTACTGCAGATATTTCTGCCATGCGGGAGCCGGGATCAGCATGGGTCGCAACTGTGGCAACCAATCCCGCAGTTGTTGGTGAAGTTTCTATTCGTTCACTGGCCATTATGCTGGCAGGAGGAGATCCAGGTGCGAGTGTTATTGTGCCACCAACGTTGATCACTCAAGCGTTTTTGAACGAGCAAGGTATTAAGAATATGGCCGATTTAGGCGCAAAGATGCCACAGTTTCAACATGCTGATGTTGCGATGACTGGTTGGATGCCTCTGCCGGCGCGTTAAGAAAATGTCTGGTGCGACTTTTCTCTATCGCACCAGACTAATGATACGCTTGATAGCGTGAAGATGAATATATAAATTTTATTATAAGTCTTTCTTTATTAGGTTATATTGCCAGTTGTTAGCCTGGTTTATTCACAAATTAAGTAGGTTTGAAGGCCGTTGTTTTTCAAAAAATATTCGATGCGTTTCTTGCAAGCCTGACCAAAAGCCTTAGAAAAGATATTCTATTGCATCTGCGCAGATCACTCTTGGAGTATTTAGAAAGACTGGTCTAATCAAGCAAAGGCAGTGATAGTAACGCGGCATATGAAAAGGCAGCAGCGTTTCGCCATGACGGACACTCATAAAGGTTTACTCTACACGTTTCTGGGCGTTTTATGCGTTGTACCGGATTCGCTTTTTGTACGATTGATCACAGCCGAGCCACTGGTGACGGCGTTTTGGAGAAGCTTAATCTCTGGTCTTGTTATTTTGGCCGGTTTGCTTGTGTTTAAGGGCGCACCGAGCTTTCGCAATATCTTATTGATGGGAAAGCTCGGCTGGGCTTATTGTTTTTTGATCGGTTCGACATCTCCGGCTTTTGTAATGGCGGTAAGTCAAACCAGCGTTGCGAATGTTGTGTTTATCTTTGCGTCTATGCCGGTGTTTTCGGCGATTTTCAGCAGCATGTTTTTGGGCGAACATATTTCAAGGCGCACTGGTCTGACGATAGTTTTCGTGGGGGTTGGGTTGGCGATCATCGCTTATGGCTCGGGCGAAAACGAATTGGCGAATTGGACGGGGGATCTTTGGGCGGTCTATGTGTCTGCTGCCTATGCTGGGGCGCTTACAATGCTGCGCCGATTGAAACATGTTTCAATGATTCCAGCGATTCCAATCGCTTATTTGGGGTCTGCGCTCGTGCTGTTTCCCACGCTTGGCTCTGGGCTTGAGATCGAGACGAATATTATGCTTTATATTTTGCACGGTGTTTTCATCGCTTTGGGCACTTGCTTCCTGACGCTTGGCCCGCGTTATATCAGTGCTCCGGAAGTGTCGCTCTTGATCTTACTTGAATCTGTATTGGCGCCGCTGCTGGTCTGGGCGGTGATTTCGGAAAATCCGGGCTTTTGGGCGCTTGCCGGAGGCGGTGTTGTGATTGGTGCTTTGCTGGTTTCGAATGGAAGTTTGTTCCTTAAAACCGCTAAATCGCCTAAAGTCCTTTGATATGTTTATAAATCGTTGTGCGCGACACACCCAATCTGCGCGCCACAAGACTGATATTACCGCCTGAATCCATCCAGGTTTTCTGGATTAAAACGCAGCTTTCTTTGCGCATGGGCGATTGCGCGCAAGGGGCGCAAGGGATAATTTCACCACCCGACATATTTTGGTCCCCTTCGATGGCCTCGGGGCGGATGATCGTGGTGGCGGAATTGGCAACCAGCACTTGCAGCATTTTTTTCAGCTGGCGTATATGGCCGGGCCATTCCCGCGTTTCCAAAAGGTCAAGAGCCGGTTTTGATAATATATGCTCGGGCGAAATCTCTTTCAAAAGCTCTGCCGCCAGCTTTCTAAAATCCATTCTTTGCGCTAGACTGGGCAACAATATTTGCGCGCCGAAAATGCTGTCTAGAAACTCGGGATCCATATCATGCTCTGTACGCAAGTCTTGCAGGGATAACCTGCTCGACACAAATACCGCCGCAATTTTATGTTCATAATCGCCCAATTCACATTCTTGGCGCGCCTCAAAGATTTGAACAAACGTGTTTTGTACGGGCAGCGGCAGATTTTCAATGCCGCTGATAAACAGGCTGCCGCCTTGGGCTTTGCGCAGCTTATTCTGCGCCAAAGTTGACCCGTTTGGCTGAAAGTAAGCCAGCTTGCCTTCGGGGCCAAACAACAGCTCTTCGTGGTTTTCTGCGGTTAATAAATTACATTTTATTTCGACAAAAGGTCGTTTGGGCAGATATGTTTCATGTAATTCTTGCGCGGTGGCCTTTTTCCCAGAGCCCCTGGGCCCTTCGATAAAGATCGGCAAATCATGTGTTAATGCCCGCTCTGCCCGCATTAAATGGCGCTTTAAGCCCGAATCTTCGGAAATATAACAGCGCGTTTGCGGTTTATCATCTGGCGTAAGTGTCCGACCGCCTTGATCTAACAGCGCGGCTGAGGATGCCGTTAAGAGCGACGCGCCTTTTGGATTAATTTCAATAATTCGTTTGGTGGTGGGCTCTTTCATCGCCATAAAAACGGCCGATCCCATCGCATCGTGGATGCGGATGATTTCATTCGAATTTAACCGATTGGCGATGCTCGAATAAGGGATCGCGAAAATATCACCAAAATGGCGCTTATGCGACAGGTTAAGNCCATTGAGCATAATTTTTGCATTTATATTTGCACCGTCGATAAAGCCATGTTCATCCACGGCCAGCAAAGCGGCGCTGGTGGTGGAAAGATATTCATGGCGCGCGTGAAAGCTGATGATCGATGAGTTGCGGAACTCATCAATAAACAATCTGTTTTCCACATTCTTACATGCCAGCTTCACCAAAGCCAGCGTATGTTGTTGGCGCGATGAAGCATCCGATGTTGCGTCTATCATGCCCACAATTTCATTGTTTTGGCCATATATCGGCGCTGCAAAGCAAGAAAGATCGCCTAATTTTCGAAAAAAATGGTCGCGGCCGGCAACGATTTGCGAGGTGCCCGTATGCAGGCACAGCCCCAAGGCATTCGTGCCGCGGTAATTTTCTGTCCAAATTGAACCAGGGATGACCGCGCGGCCCGCATCGCTGGTTTTGAACTCTTCATCCAGCAGCGCATCTAAAACCACTCCGCTGNTATCGGCATAGGCAACCATGAAATTGGTCCCCGCGATTTGATTGTATAAAAGCTCCAATTCCGGCGCGACAAATTGTTTTATATATTCGTTCTTTTGCGTGATTTCTAAAAACTCTGTTTCTGATTTCACTGCATCAACGGGCTTTCCATTTGGGTCTAATCCAAAAGAAGAACTGCGCCGCCAACTGGCTGCAAGCGAGGCTTGAGAGATCTTAATCTCTGTTCCAAGCGCGGTTTGCGTCAAGGTCTCATCTTTGAAACGATTGCCCAATTGGCTCATATCCACCTCCCTTCTTCATTTATAATAGCGCCAAATAACGGATGCCTCAAATTGGCCATTTGTTCACAAACTGAACACAAATTAGGCGGGTCTGCACATATTTGAACAATTATATGGATTGTTTAGCTGAAAAACCAAGCAATATTCAGCAGGAGTTCTGAGAATGAAAGGCATATTATGAAAGCGCAGGTGCTGAAGCAATACGACGATGATCTAACAGCATCGTCTTGGGTGGATCTGGA
>JGI26253J51717_1000918_pt1 | contig 12397 bp, 9 predicted proteins | sample SaaInlV_100m_DNA_6_FD_51717 | JGI IMG/M metagenome (IMG submission 51717)
CTTTGTTGAAAGTTAATCTCATTTTGTGTCTGTTGCTTGGATTGTAAACAAGCGCTGCTCTTGGTGCAAACGAAGATTCTCCTATTTGTGGATACTTATCATATCTTCCAGCAAACTGTAAACTTACCTTATCTGAAAGTTTTGTTTTTGTAGAAAAATAAGCTCCATATACATTGTAATTATCGACATCCTCATATCTACCAAAAGTTCCAGTTCCAGTTTCGAATTTTGAGCTTTTATTTTCAACTCCAATTGACATGTCTGTATTAATAACATCGAAAGCTAATTCGTATTGTAATTGAAATTGAGATTGTTTACTTTGAACACCAGATGTTACTCCTGTTCTGTAATTGAATCCACGGTATTTATCCTCTGTAGGATTAGAAGTATCTGTGTAATTGTATTGCAGGAATAAATTTCCAGATTGAACTCTAGTTTGTATAAATGCTGTTCTTTGCTGAGCTCTGGTTTCACCAGTAGAACTGATAAAAATATTTGCTGCAACTTCATTTATTCCAGCTACAGTTGTTATTGAAAGATCATTTGATGGTCTGTAATAGATAGTTGCATCAGCCCCTCTTTGAGAATTTCTTTCTTGATAACCATCAATAGTCCTTACAACTCTACCTGAGGCAGCATCTTTTACCTCTTTTACGAAAGTAGATGTTGAGGATTCTGGTAAATCAAAATCTTCGTTTTCTCCATATTTCAAGTTAAACTTATATCCAAATGTATTTTCGTCATTACTAACAGCATGTCTGAAATCCATTTTATACATGTTCATATCAAAGCTTCCGCCTTTATCAAATCCACCAGCTTGAAGATTAATAGTAGTTCCTGGGTGTTTGAAAGGATCTTTACTTAAATAGTGTACAACACCAGCTCCAACACCAGGACCGTATAATGCAGATGAGGGACCTAACACTACTTCAACTCGTTCTATATCAATATTACTTAAATTACTAACATCAGAGTCAAAGAAGCCTACACCGTTAACATTAAGGCCTCTGTAATCTAACATTACAAGAGTAGAAGTAGTAAATAAATCTACATTGTCTCTTAAAGCAACGCCGGTTCTATTCGCACCATGTTTGTCAATTTGAACACCTACTAAATCGTCCAAAAGAAGAATAGAATTAAAAGCAGACTTATTTTCAATTTCTTTAGCTCCTATAACTTGTATTGATGAAGCAGCATTAATGGCTTTTTCAGCTTTTCTAGATCCTGAGATTACAACTTCATCTAAAGCTTCGCCTGATGACAAGCTTAATTGAATTACTTGATTTTCAGATTTAACTAAAAATGTTTGACCTTCAAAACCTAGAGAGCTTATCTCTAAAGTCCAAGGTAAGTCCTTTTCAGACGAAATGACAAAGTTACCGTCATCATCAGTAATTACCCCGGTAGTTGTTCCTTGAATAATTACATTAACACCGTAAAGCGCTTCAACACCATCCGTAACTTTTCCTTTCACAGTTTTAGTTTGTGCGTTTACCATCATAAAGCTGGCAAGCATAAAAACTAAACTTGATAAATAAAATTTAAATTTCATAATTGTTTGTTTTGGTTATAATTTAATTTTTTAGTTTGGTTATTAATAAATAAATTAATAATTGTAGTATATATTACGAATCTTGTAATATATGTGGCAAAATAATACTATTTATTCGATTTTTAAAATTTTTATTGAAATCGTGACCCATTCCTTTGATAATAACAAGATTCGAACCGTGTATAAGTGAAGCTATTTTGTTTAAAGTGACTAGGTCTAATTAATGTATCATCTGAACCGTGTATTATAAGAGTAGGAGAAGTAATAGTTTTTAATTTTCTATATCTAGATCCTGATTTTTTTATTGCATGCCTATGTTGATCAAAAGCTTTCTTATTAAAACCGTTTCTAAATTTAATTTCGTACAAAGTTTTTTGAATCTGTTTTTCATAATTAATAACGTAATTGTCGGATCCAACAAATAAGTGATCGAGCTTAAAATGAAATTTTAAAACTTTATCTATGTTTCTTTCTTTGTTTCTGTAAGAAAAAATTAGTTTTTTAAGTTGGTTTATTCTTTTAGAATCGGGTTTCTCGGCTTCAGGGTCTAAAAGATATCCAGTTGACATTAAGTTTGTCATGGTTATAATTTTCTCTGGATGATTTATAGCAAGTATTTGTGCAATCATTCCCCCAGTTGAGTAACCAATTACGTGAAACTTTTTTATCATTAAATGACTAGTTACAGCTAAAGCATCTCGAGCCATTTCTTCAAGATTATAAGAATTTGATTTTGACCAATCTTTAATCCAATCTGATTTACCTAATCCTCTATTATCAAATCTAACAACTCTAAATCCGTTTTTAAGAACAGTTCTAATCATCTGATCTGGCCATTGAATCATCGTCTCAGCTGCTCCGTTTATAAGTAGAACTGTACCCTTTGGGTTTTCAATATTACATAGGTCTTCGTAAAATATTTTTACATCAATATTTTTTGCATAACCTGTTTTTTTAGAAACAAATGTTGGAATTTGTTTTGATTTTGTAATTGAAATTAATTTATCAATGTAAGAATCAATTAAATTATCTTTTAATTGATTCTTAATATAAAAACCTAATAATATACTTGAAACAATAATTAAAAAAATCATTTTAAATTATTCCCATATAACATCATCTTCACTCTTAAGCCAGTTCAAATATTGACTAGAAAATTTTTCATCAATTTTTGATCTTTTAATTTTTAAAGTTGGAGTAGTCATTCCATTTTCAGGGAGCCAATCTTCTTGAACAAAAATAATTTTCGACATCTTTTTATAGTTATCTAGGTTACTGTTCACTTTTTCTAAAATCTTAGAAATTTTAGAATTTGTAACTTCTTTATTATTTTTTGCAATTTCAGTAGGTACAGCTAGAAGAAGAGGTTGATCACAATTTAGACCAACTACACATACTTGAGAAAATTCTGAAACATTACCAAAATAAGCTTCTAAAACACCAGGCTCAATGTATTTACCTTTTGAGGTTTTAAACATGTCCTTGATTCTACCAGTTATGAACAAAAATCCATCATCATCAATATGTCCTTTATCACCAGTATGTAACCATCCGTCTTTTAAAGTTTCATTAGTCACTTCTTCATTTTTATAATAGCAACTCAATATAAAAGGTCCTTTCATTAAAATTTCACCTTGATCACTTATTTTTAAGTCAACACCAGGTGTGGGTCTTCCAACAGATCCTCTTCCAAGAGGTTGGTAAGGATCTAAGTTTGTACATGTAGCACAATTTTCAGTCATTCCATATCCGTTTGTAATGAAAATACCAAGACTTCTATACCAGTCTAATAATTCAAGCGGCATTGCTGCAGCACCCGTTACTAAAGCTTTTGCCTTGGACATACCCAGTGCACCCTTCAATTTTCTTTTTATTAACCAAGAAATAATAGGAATTTTTAATAGTTTATCAAGCTTTGCTTGAGGCATTTTCATTAATATTTTTTCTTGAAACTTCATATAAATTCTTGGAACTCCTTGAAAAGCTGTAGGTTGTGTGTCATTTANATTTTGAGCAAATGTTTCTAGTGATTCAACAAAGGAAATAGTTCCTCCATATCTGAAAGCAACATGCTCGATAACAACTCTCTCAAAAATATGGTTTAAGGGCATATAGGATATAAAACGATTTTTACCACTTAAATCAACTTTTAGCGGGTTTCCATCTTCAGTTATTCTTTTTGTATTGAAAAGGGTTTCATAAGTTAATACAACTCCTTTAGGGTCTCCTGTTGTACCGGACGTGAAGATCACAGTCCATATATCTTTAAGGTTTGGTCTAAAATCCTCAGTTTGAGCATCAAATTTATTAATAAATTCATGCCATTGATGACCAACCTCGACTTTTGAATGATCTTTGTATTGAGGGAAAGCTATAATAGGCATTTCTAAATCAACACCTTTTTTCATTTCTTCCCAATTTTCTAACTTTCCAACAAATAAAGCTTTAACATCTCCAAAAGTTAGAAGATTTTTAATTTCTTTAGAATTAAGAGTTGGAAAAAAAGGAACAGATATATAACCTGCCATAGAAATTGCTAGATCTGCAATTACCCATTCTCTACAATTTTTAGAAACCAATCCAATATGACTGTCTTTTTCTAAACCTAAACTTTTTAATCCGTTAGAAAGTTTTCGAGCCATTAAACCAACTTCATTCCAAGTGTAAGTTTCCCATAAGTTTCCAAATGGTTGTTTTAAAAAAGGCTTGTCCGCTAATTCTTTTTCCCATTTATAAAAAGGAAAATCAAATAATTCGTTGTTCATATTGTTTTTGTTTTGTTGTAATAATTTATTGAAATTAAGGTTTTTTTATTAAAACACATTTATAAATAAATATCCAATATTTGTCAAGTTAATTAAAAAATAAATGTTTTATCCTTGCAACTTTTTTCTTATTTCTAAGTATTTCTGTTTAGTAATTGGATATTTTAAAATAAAAAAAATTGATAAAAAATAAATTATCATTAAGAGTGGACCCCCAATCAAACCAAGTTTTGAAATAATTTCAGTTGGAATATTTTCAATTTCAGTTTGAGTAGGAAATGAAATTAATTTTAATAGGATACCAGCAAAGAAATAACCTAAACCAACAGTTAATTTATAAGCAAATGACATAGTTGAAAAAAATAAACCTTCATGTCTTTGATTAGTTATTGACTCGTATTCATCAACAACATCTGCCATCATTGAGTTTACTAAACTCATTGAGGTCCATAAAAAGATATAAGCAATTGTAGTAAATAAAAAATATGTTACTATTAGGTGTGGATCTCCATTTTCAGGAAAAAACCCAAATATTCTAAGATTAAATGGGCTAGACATAAATAAACCAAAAAGAAATGTACTTATGATAACTCCAGTTTTTTTATCAAATTTCTCTCCTATTTTTGGTGCAGTAAACAAAGAGATTACACCTCCTATTGCACCTGAGAAAATAATTATTGCTATTTCGTTTTGGTTTAATTCAAAAAAGAATGAAAGAAAATAAGTTATCATAGAATTTCCTATTCCTAAAGCAATATATATCATCATTGTAAATAGAACTAAAGAGTTAAAAGACTTCATTTTAAAGGCTGTAGTTAAATTTTTAAACAATGATTTTAAGGATTCTTGTTTCTGGATTTTAGGAAGTTTAGGAATTGTATGTTTTGTTCCATAAACACTAAGTAAAATGGTAGATATCATAATTAATGCACAAAACATGGCAAACTTTGGATAAGCATTGACATTTAATAGTCCTGTGGACATTCCATTTTCAGGAACAAAAAAATAAACTAACCCAATAAATGATATTAACGGAGAGACTAATGTTGCAAACATTATTCTGTAACTTGTTATAACCGTTCTTTCATTATAGTCTGAACTTAATTCAGCACCTAGTGACATTCCAGGAACCAAAAAAAGAGATAAAAAAAATCTAATTAAAATTGAAAAAAAAGTCATCCATAGAAACAATTCAAATTGACCTAAGTTATCTAAAGGTTTAAAAAGTAGATATGTCGAAATTCCAAGAGGAATGGCTGACATTGCCATAAATGGATGTCTTCTGCCATATTTTTTTGACTTGTAATTATCTGAAATTGTTCCAATTATTGGATCAGAAATTGCATCAAATAAAAGAGCGATTAGAGTTGCTGTTCCAGTATATATTTGATCCAGTCCAAGAATTTGACTAAAATAAAAGAAAACAAAAACAGCGTATAAAATATCTTTAATTCCAACAGAAATAAAGCCCATTCCATAAAAAAATTTTGTTTTAGAATCTACCTTCATGAATTGTAAATATATTTTTAAGATACAATTAAATAAATATTTTTAAATCGCTAAAATTTGTTTTAATATCCATAAACTAATGGGCAACATATTTTTCATTAATTTTACATTTAATCAACTTTATATAAATATCTAAATAAAATGATTGTTAAATGAAAGTTAGAAAACCAACTGTGGATGTATTGAGTTCTGGTTTCATTGAAAACGAAATTTCAATGAAGAAATTATTGAGTGAACTAAATTCTTATTATAAGTTGTCAAAACAGGAAGGAAGTGCAGCTCAAATAAAAAGAACAAGAAGTAGAAAAAAATTACTTGCTAGAGAAAAAATAGATTTATTACTTGACAAGAAAAAACCTCACATAGAATTAATGCCACTTGCTGGTTTAAAACATGAAAATGGTTTTGGTGCTGGAGGAACAACCGTCGTTGTATTAGGTTATGTTTCAAATGTACTTTGTTTAATTAATGCCAATGTGTCGACTAGAAAAGCTGGTGCAGTTGATTATGCTACAAGTTTAAAAAACTTAAGATTATCTCAGATAGCCAAAGAAAATAAATTATTAACTATCAATTTAGTTGAAAGCGGTGGAGCTAATCTCCCTGATCAAGATAGAGTTTTTAATAATTACGGTAAGTTTTTCTTTGAGATGTCTAAAAGATCAAAAGAAGGAATACCAACAATTTCTGTTGTTTTTGGTAATGCAACTGCTGGAGGGGCTTATGTTCCCGGAATGTCTGATTATTCAATTTTTCAAAAGAACACGGCTAAAGTATTTTTAGCTGGTCCTCCACTTGTTAAAATGGCAACCAATGAAGATGCTAATGATGAAGAATTAGGAGGAGCTCAAATGCACAGTAGTATCTCTGGAGTTTCAGATTTTTTAGCTAAAGATGAAAAGGATGCAATTGAAATAACAAAAAAAATAATTAAAAACATTAAGAAACCAACTCAAAATAAATTTGAAAACGATTCAATTGCTCCAAAATTTGATAAAAAAGAAATTTTAGGGATTATTCCATCACATTTAAAAAAACCTTTTGATATAAGAGATCTTGTCAAAAGATTTGTTGATGCATCTGAATTTATTGAATTTAAAGAAAATTATGGCAGAACAATGTTTTGTTGTTGGACTAAAATAAATGGTTATCCTGTTGGAATTATTGCAAATAATGGAGTGATTTTTCTTGAGTCTGCAAGAAAAGCGACACATTTTATACAATTGGCGAATAAATCAAATATTCCTTTACTATTTATACACAATACAACCGGCTTTATGGTTGGTAAAAAGTATGAACAAAATGGCATGATTAACGTAGGTTCTCAATTAATACATGCTGTTTCTGGTAGTACAGTTCCACATATTAGTCTTCAGGTTGGGAATTCTTATGGTGCAGGAAATTATGCTATGTGTGGTAGATCTTTTGAACCTAGATTTCTATTTTCTTATCCTAATGCAAAATCTGGTGTTATGGGTGCGGATCAGTTGTCAGGTGTAATGGAAATTATTAAAAGAAATTCTGCATCTTCATTAAATAAAGTAATAGATGAAGATAAGCTTAAAATAGAAAAGAAAAAACTAGCTGAACAGGCTGATCAGAAAGCAAGTGTCTGGCACACTACCTCTGAGGTTTGGGACGATGGAGTTATTGATCCAACTGATACTAGAAAATTTTTATCCTTGGCTTTGGCTACTGTTTATAGTAGTGAAATAAAAGGATCTAGTTCGTTTGGCGTATTTAGAATGTAAATATTTATTATGAAATATTTTAATGAAAACGATGTTAAAAATATAAAGTCATACAATTTTGATTTTATAGAATTTGAAGAGTCAAATCACGTTTTTACTTTAACATTAAATCGTCCTAAAAAGAAAAACGCTCTGAATCCTCAAATGATTAATGAAATAGCATTTGCCTTTCAATATGTTTCGTGCTCTAATAGTGTTAGAGCTTTATTATTAAAATCAAATGGAGATGTTTTTTGTTCAGGATTAGATCTTAATGCTGTAAATGGTGACATTGAAAAAAATAATTCGACCGTACCAGAAGCTAATTCAAAAATATTAATTGGTGAACTATTTAATAAGTTATATAAACCAAAAATCTGTCAGTTGGAAGGAGACGTTTATGCTGGTGGTTTTTTATTAATTGCTGGATGTAATTATGTTGTTTCAAAAGATGGTTTAAAATTGGGCCTTCCAGAAGTAAAAAGAGGAATTTTTCCAATGCAAGTTATGGAATCTCTTTCTAAAGTTATTTCCTTTAGAAATGTAATTGATTGGTGTGTTAGAGGCTATAACTTGGATGTTAAAACTGCTCACAGTTGGGGATTGATTTCTAAAATAGTAGACCAAGCTAATATTGAATCTGATGTCTCAAAATGGTTACAAGAGGTTACAAGGAATTCTCCTTTTGCCATAAAACATGGATTAGAAGCAATGGATAATATTAAATCTAGTGAGTCAAATCATGAATATCTTTTGCAAATGTTAGAATTGGTTTTGAAATCTGACGATGCAAAGGAAGGAATTGCTGCTTTTAAAGAAAAAAGAAATCCTAACTGGAAATAATAATTTTATTTTTTGAGTTTGTTATGCTTGCATAGTATTTTTTTATATTTTAGTATTTTAATACTAATTCACTTATTGTATTTAATATCAAATAATAAAACTCATAAAAATGTTAAAAAATAAAGTTGTTAAATTGTCATCTCGACCCTCAGGTTTTCCATCTGAAGATACATGGGTTCATGAAACTCAAGACGTAAGAGAAATAAATGATGGAGAAATTCTTTTGAAAAATTTATATGTTTCTTTTGATCCAGCAATGAGAGGATGGCTAAATGAAACTAGATCGTATATTCCTCCAGTTCAAATAGGTGAAGTCATGAGAGCTGGAACTATTGGAGAAGTTGTAGACTCAAAAAACCCAAATTTTAATAAAGGCGATGTTCTCTCAGGATGGGGTGGAGTTCAAGAATATTCCATTTCTGATGGAAAGGGATACTTTAAGGTGCCAAGTACTAAAATTCCATTACCAACTTTTATTGGAACTTTAGGAATGCCAGGAATGACTGCATACTTTGGTATTCTTGAAGTTGGTAAAATAAAAGAAGGTGATACCGTATTAGTGTCAGCTGCTGCAGGTGCTGTTGGAAGTATAGTAGGTCAAATTGCCAAAATTAAAGGATGTAAGGTTGTCGGTATAGCTGGTGGTAAGGAAAAATGTGATTATGTCATTAATGAACTTGGTTTTGATGGTTGTGTTGACTATAAAAATGAAAGTATTAAAAGAGGGATTAAAAGAGAGTGTCCTGATGGAATTGACGTTTATTTTGATAATGTTGGGGGTGAAATTTTAGATGCTGCTCTTGTCTTTTTAAGAATGGGAGCTAGAATAGTAGTTTGTGGAGCTATTTCACAATACAATGAAATGTCAGCCAAAGGCCCAGATAATTATTTGTCTTTACTTGTAAATAGGGCTTCCATGAAAGGAATGGTTGTTTTTGATTACGCAAAAAATTATCCTACTGCAACCAAAGAAATGACTCAATGGATTTTGGATGGTACTTTAAAATCAAAAGAAGATATTTACGAAGGAATTGAAAACTTTTATGAGGTTTTTAAAAAATTATTTAATGGAGAAAAAAAAGGTAAATTAATTTTAAAAATATAATTATGAGAGATGCATTAATCGTTTCTACAGCAAGAACTCCTTTAACAAAATCATACAGAGGAACATTTAACAATACTACTGCTCCAACTATGGCAGGTTGGGCAATTGAGGAAGCAGTTAAAAGATCAGGAGTTGATCCAGAAAAAGTTGATGATGTTATAATGGGTGCAGCTTTGCAACAAGGAACACAACATTGTAATGTTGCTAGAAATTCTGCANTAGCNGCAGGTCTTCCTGTAACTGTNAGNGGAATGACATTAGACAGACAATGTTCATCTGGAATGATGGCTATTGCNACTGCTGCTAAACAAATTATAAGCGATGGAATGNACGTTGCTGTTGGAGGCGGATTAGATTCAATTAGTTTGGTTCAAACTGAAAAAATGAATCTGGATAGGTGGGTTGATAAAAAATTAATTGAAAAACATAAACATATTTACATGCCAATGCTTAAAACTGCTGAAGTAGTAGCTGATAGGTATAATATTTCAAGAGAATCTCAAGATGAATATTCTCTTCAAAGTCAGTTAAGAACTGCAAAAGCACAGCTAGAAGGAAAATTTGATGATGAAATTGTATCCGTTACAACAACTATGGGAGTTATGGATAAAATAACCAAAGAGATTTCATTTGTTGAAAAGACTACTTCTAAAGACGAGTGCAATAGACCTAACACAACTATTGAAGGATTAAGTTCACTTAATCCAGTTGTTGAAGGAGGATCAATTACGGCTGGAAATGCTAGTCAGCTTTCTGATGGTGCATCTGCTTGTGTTTTGATGGAATCAAGTGTTGCTGCAAAGCATAATGTTACACCACTTGGAATTTATAGGGGAATTGCAGTTGCCGGATGTGAACCAGACGAAATGGGTATTGGACCAATATATGCTGTTCCAAAATTGTTAAAACAAAATGGTCTTAAAATGAGTGACATCGGACTCTGGGAGCTTAATGAAGCATTTGCTGTTCAGGTTTTATATTGTAGAGATATACTTGGAATTCCTAATGAAATTTTAAATGTTAATGGAGGCTCTATTTCAATAGGACATCCTTATGGAATGAGTGGGTCTAGAATGGTTGGTCATGCACTAATTGAGGGTAAAAGAAGAGGCGCTAAATATGTAATTTCAACAATGTGTGTTGGTGGAGGAATGGGAGCTGCAGGTCTATTTGAAGTTATATAAATTAACACTTAATAAATTTTAATTAAAAAAATATAAATATGAAAAGATTAGAAGGTCAAGTTGCTATTGTTACAGGTGGAGCGCGTGGGATAGGTAAAGGAATCTGTGAAGTTTTTTGTAGAGAAGGAGCAACTGTAGCGTTATGGGATGTTTTGGACGGAACTGAAACAGTAAATGAAATAACACAAAATGGTGGGAAAATATTTTTTCAAAAAGTTGATGTAACAGATCAAAGTTCTGTAGATAATGCTATTGAAGAGATCATTAAACAGCATGGTAAAATTGAGATTTTAATTAATAATGCAGGAATCATCAGAGACAAATCGTTCTTAAAAATGTCAGAAGAAGAATGGGATTCAGTAATTAATGTAAATCTTAAATCCCTGTATGTAGTAACAAGAGCTGTAGTTCCACATATGAAAGAAAATGGATACGGAAGAATTGTCTCAGCTTCTTCTATTAATGGAACAGCAGGTGCTTTTGGACAAACTAATTATTGTGCTACTAAAGCTGGAATTTCTGGTTTTACAAGAGCACTTTGTAAAGAGGTTGGTAGACACGGAATTACTGCAAATGCAGTAGCACCAGGTTTTGTAAAATCTGTAATGTCTGATAGTATGCCTGAAGAAATTATTAAGGGTGCTGTTAAAATGATTCCAGTGGGTAGAATTGGAACACCTGAAGACATGGGTCATGCTTATTTGTTTTTAGCATCTAAAGAATCAGGATTTGTAAGTGGAATAACTCTACATGCAAATGGCGGATCAATGCCAATGTAAAATTTAAAATTTAAAATTATGAATAATAACGAAGCGTATAAAACTAATTTCAAGAACTTAGATGAATTAAATAGTTCTGTTGGAAAAGAACTTGGAGTTTCTGATTGGATTGAAATCACTCAAGAAAATATAAATATTTTTGCTAAAATTACTCAGGACGAACAATGGATTCATAGATAAAGAAATCAGAAAAACATTCTCCGTATAAAACAACAATTGCACATGGTTTTATGATATTATCTCTAGCCTCCAGATTTTCTTATGATACTTTAAATTTAGAAAGTGTTAAAATGGGAGTCAATTATGGAGTTGACAGGGTTCGTTTTACCAGTGCTACTCCCTCTGGTGGATTTATTAGAGGAAGAGTTTCTCTACTAGAGTGCGAAAAGAAAGATGGAAGTGCGAAATACAAATTAGGAATTACTGTAGAATTAAATGGTCAAGAAAAACCAGTTTGTGTTGCTGAAACCTTAGCTATTGCTTACGAATAAAATTANTATTATGGAGAATAAAGCAGTTTTGTTAGATATTTTTGAAGGTATTGCAGTTATAACTTTAAATAGACCNGAAAGATATAATGCAGTTAATCAAGATTTAATTGAAGGAATTAATTATGTATTTTCTGTTATAAAAAATGACGATAATATAAGGGCTGTAGTTTTAACTGGAAATGGAAAAGGCTTTTGTTCAGGAGCAGATTTGACAACTATTGGAACTTTATCTCCAGAAGATTCTAGAGATTATATAATTGATAATTATAAACCAATTTTAAATAATTTTTTAAGTCTAAGGAAACCAATAATAGGAGCAATAAATGGTACTGCAGCAGGTGTTGGTGCTGCTTTTGCTTTAGCTTGTGATTTTAGAGTTATGAGTAAAGAAAGTGCACTATTGTATGCTTTTATTAATATTGGATTAGGACCTGATGGA
>JGI26253J51717_1000940_pt1 | contig 12229 bp, 9 predicted proteins | sample SaaInlV_100m_DNA_6_FD_51717 | JGI IMG/M metagenome (IMG submission 51717)
CTAGACCAGTTTCCTGAAGATTTTAAGCGTGTGGCTGTTCGTGTTGATGCCGCTGCTCAAGGAGTTGTCCATGAATAAACCAATAGAAATAGCCATCGAAGATCTTGATCTGGGTACGCCGGCAGCACTGTCGGAGAGTACCGTTACCGTTCATATCGATGGCAAGGCTGTTGATGTTCCTGCGGGCACATCGATCATGCGCGCGGCAAGTCTTGCTGGCACGCAGATCCCAAAATTGTGTGCTACCGATAGTCTCGATGCTCATGGCTCCTGCCGCCTCTGTCTCGTTGAAGTGGAGGGTCGCAAAGGGACTCCCGCATCCTGCACGACGCCCTGCCAAGAAGGTATGTCTGTAAAAACTCAGACCCCTCGTTTGGATAAGCTCCGAAAGGGCGTTATGGAATTGTATATTTCAGACCACCCTCTCGATTGCCTGACTTGCTCTGCCAATGGTGACTGCGAGCTTCAAGACATGGCGGGTGTGGTTGGGTTGCGCTCTGTGCGCTACGAAGAGGGTTCGAATCATCTCGATGCTGGTAAAGATAATTCCAACCCTTACTTTAGTTTTGACGCTAGCAAGTGCATCGTGTGTAGTCGCTGCGTGCGCGCCTGTTCCGAGGTTCAGGGTACGTTTGCTCTGACCATCGCCGCACGGGGTTTTGAATCTAAGGTATCGCCCAGCGAGGAAAATGCCTTTTTGGATAGTGAGTGCGTGTCCTGTGGCGCCTGTGTTCAAGCCTGCCCTACGGCAACGCTTCAAGAAAAGCAGGTTATCGACTTGGGTGTACCTACGCGTAAAGTCAAAACGACCTGTGCCTACTGCGGTGTGGGTTGTTCCTTCGTCGCGGAGCTGCGTGGCGATGAGCTGGTCCGTATGGTTCCCGATAAGCAGGGTGGCGCCAATGCGGGACACTCTTGTGTGAAGGGACGTTTCGCCTGGGGTTATGCCACACACTCTGACCGCATTACGCGCCCCATGGTTAGGGAAACCACCGACAGTGAGTGGCGTGAAGTAGAGTGGCCTGAGGCCATCGCTTTTGCCGCAGACCGCTTTAAAGCGATACAGCAGAAACATGGCATTGACGCCTTGGGCGGTATTACGTCATCGCGCTGCACGAATGAAGAAGTTTATGTGGTGCAAAAAATGGTGCGCGCTTCGCTGCAAACCAACAATGTGGATACCTGTGCCAGGGTCTGTCACTCGCCTACGGGTTATGGTTTGAAGCAAACGTTTGGCACTAGCGCGGGTACTCAGGATTTTGCTTCGGTTCAACAGGCAGACGTCATCATGGTCATCGGTGCGAACCCTACCGATGCTCACCCGGTATTTGGCTCGCGCATGAAACGGCGGCTGAGAGAGGGTGCAAAACTCATTGTTATTGATCCGCGCTCTATCGATCTTGTGAAATCCCCGCACATCAAGGCAACATCACACCTTCAACTGCAGCCCGGCACCAACGTGGCCGTTGTCAATGCATTGGCTCATGTCATTGCCACTGAAGGTTGGNTTGACGAGGCTTTTGTTCAAGAACGTTGTGATGTGGCTTCATTTAACGCCTGGCGACGATTTATTAGCCTGCCTGAAAATAGCCCAGAGAATCTCGCCGAGATCAGCGGTGTCGCAGCTGAAACAATCCGCGAGGCGGCGGCGACTTACGCGAAAGCCGGTAATAGCGCTATCTATTACGGACTAGGTGTGACCGAGCACTCTCAAGGCTCAACCATGGTAATGGCCATGGCGAATTTGGCTATGGCCACTGGGAACATTGGTCGTGACGGTGTTGGTATAAACCCGCTGCGAGGCCAGAACAACGTGCAAGGCGCCTGCGACATGGGCTCTTTTCCTCATGAGTTCAGCGGTTATCGACATGTTTCTGACGAAACTGCTAGGGAGCAATTTACCGCACTTTGGGGTGTAGACCTGCGCGAGGAGCCGGGTATGCGTATTCCCAATATGCTCGACGCAGCTATCTCTGGAAATTTCCGAGGTATGTACATTCAGGGTGAGGACATTGCTCAATCTGATCCTAACTCTCAGCATGTGGCAGCGGCCCTAAGCGCCATGGATTGTGTGGTTGTTCAGGACCTATTTTTGAACGAAACCTCCAAATTTGCCCACGTGTTTTTACCTGGCACTTCCTTTCTGGAAAAAGATGGCACTTTCACCAATGCGGAGCGGCGAATCAATCGAGTACGCCCCGTGGTACCCCCGGCTTCTGGGTTGGCGGAGTGGGAGGTGACCTGCGCACTCAGTGAGGCAATGGGTTACACCATGGACTATGCCAACGCGTCTGAGATCATGGATGAAATTGCCGCGCTGACGCCCACTTTTGCTGGCGTATCTTTCGACTTACTTGATGAGCGGGGCAGCATTCAATGGCCGTGCAATGAGCAAGCGCCAGAAGGGACGCCGATTATGCATGCCCAACGCTTTGTTCGTGGAGAGGGGCAGTTCGTGACCACGCCCTATGTGCCTACCGATGAGCGTTCCACCCGCAAATTCCCGCTGCTGCTAACGACCGGCAGAATCCTCAGTCAATACAATGTCGGCGCTCAAACTCGACGCACGGACAATACGGTTTGGCATGCCGAAGATATTCTGGAGATCCATGAGGCAGACGCAGAATTAAGAGGCGTAGCAGATGGTGACTGGATCGAGGTGGCCAGCCGTGCTGGTAGTACTCGAATGCGAGCACATATTAGCGATGACATACCTGCGGGCGTGGTTTATACAACCTTTCACCATCCCGTCAGTGGCACCAATGTCATTACGACTGATAACTCAGATTGGGCAACCAACTGTCCTGAGTACAAGGTTACGGCCGTAGAAATACGGCCCTCCAGTGCCATAGCAGTGGGGATGTAATAAGGTGACCTTCGATTATAACCAGCAGCATTTGATTAAGATGGCGAACCAGATCGCTGGCAATATGCCAACACGGGAGAACGTGCCCGCTCAAATTGTGCAACATATGATGCAATTTTGGACACCACCCATGCGTGCCGATCTCAAAAAAATAGCTGAACACACCGCTGAATTGCTCAGTGACGATGTGCTTGCTGCGGTGGCGATGCAAGATTGATAGGGTCTCCAGAAGCCATAGCTTTGCTTTCTGTATTTGGATGATCTGGGAGGGTTACCGACTCCTATTTCTAAAGAAGCGTGATGGGCGTTGGAAGCACCTGGCGCGCTGACATTTGCCGCTCGCTAGGTGGCGTTTTTAGACGCAAAAATGTCGTAAATAATTGAGCGAAAAGTAGGTAAAAAGCGCCAAATCCGTGGCGGTGAATTCGTAATTTATAATTTGTTTTTTGCAGGGGGCCCCATGGCAAAGTTACCCGAACACGCACGCGTGGTTATTATTGGACAAGGAGGTATTGTCGGTGCTTCCGTCGCTCACCACTTAATAGCAGAGGGCTGGGACGATATCGTGGGGCTCGAAAAGTCTGCGATTCCAACAGACATTGGATCAACTTCACACGCGTCTGATTTCTGTTACATGACCTCCCATGACAAGCTCAACGTATTCACCAGCACTTATAGCCGNGAGTTTTATCGGTCTCGAGGGAATTACATCGANATCGGTGGNATGGAGGTGGCTAGAAAGGGCGANGACGAGCGAATGCTGGAATTGCAGCGCAAGGTCGCTTCCGGGTAAAGCCTTTGGTAGCAATGCTTACATGATTTCAGCGGCGGAAGCCAAAGAGAAGTTTCCCCTGGTCGAAGAAGACATGATTCAGGGCGCTATGTGGGATCCCGACGCGGGTCTCGTGACGCCGCGATCCCAGAAAGTTGCCGGGGACCTTGTTGATGAGGCTGTGGCGAGCGGCAAGCTCAATACCTTTGCCTACACGGCNGCAAATAAAATTATTGTTGAAAACGGCCGTGCGGTTGGCGTTGAGACTGATAAAGGCACCATCATGGCCGATAACGTCGTACTTTGCGCCGGGATTTGGGGCTCGTTGGTTTCCCAAACTGCTGGAGTGAAGTTGCCGTTGATGCCCCTTGAGCACCCACTGCTGTTCTTTGGACCTTGGGACGCGCTGAAGGGCACTGGTAAAGACATTGTTTATCCGTTGTTCCGTGACCAGGGAAACTCGGCTTACGTGCGTGACACCGGAGACCCCACTACTCCTGAGGGCGGTTTGCTCGAATGGGGATACTATGAGCCCGACAACCCAAGACTCGTCGACCCTGAAGAGATTTTAGAGGCCGGGGACGCCAGACTCTCGCCATCAATGCGTGACCTCACCCTCGATCAGGTGATGGAGGCCTTTGAGAAGGCTGTTGAACTGACCCCTGTGCTGGGTGAGCTAGGCTGGGAGGAGCGGCGCTCTTTTAATGGGCTATTGTCTGTGACCACCGATGGCACCTCGGTCATTGGTGAGGCCCCTGACGTTGATGGCTTGTGGCTGTGTGAGGCTGTTTGGGTCAAGGACGGTCCCGGTGCAGGTAAGCTGATGGCAGATTTGATGACCCACGGCCGCACTGAGATGGACTCGCATAATGTCGATCCAGCCCGTCATTACCCTATTCAGCTGACGCCAGAGTACGTACGCAATCGTAGCTATGAGATTGCCCAGAAAATTTATACCCCGGGCGTGCACCCCCGAGAACCTTACCTGTCGTCGCGGGGCCTTCGTACTAGCCCTTTTTACGAGCGTGAAGTGGCGCTGGGTGGTTATTTCATGGAAGTAGCTGGCTGGGAGCGAGCCCACGGCTACGCTGCGAATGAAGCGACGTTGTTAGCGAAATATCGAGATCAGGTGCCTACCCGGGAAGCCGAGTGGGATAACCGGCATTTTTGGGAAGTTTCCAACGCCGAACATCTGGCGCTCAGCGATGGGGTTGGCATGATCAACCTGTCACATTTCGCGATTTTTGATGTCGTGGGAGCCGATGCAGAAGCTTTATTGGAGTATTGGAGTATCTCTCTGTTGCAAAGCTGGGTACCAATACGCCTATCGGTAAAGGCGTTTATACCCACTTCCTTGATCATACCGGTGGGGTGCGTTCAGACCTGACCATTGTTCGATTGGCTGAAGATGCCTACCGTGTTATTTGCGGCGGTGATACGGGTTATCGCGATTATGTATGGATGAAAAAATTCCGCGGAAAGCTGGGNTTCACCAACGTAGAATTCATTGATCAATCGGAGCAGTTNGCAACCCTAGGTTTGTGGGGGCCAGAGGCACGGTCCACTTTGCAGAAGTTGATGGATGATCCTGACAGTGTTTCAGGAGAGGCTTTTCCCTACACAATGACCCGTGAAATTGATGTGTTGGGTGTCAAGGTATGGGCATTTCGCATCTCCTACGTTGGAGAGCAGGGTTGGGAGCTTTACTTCCCATTTGCGGACGGATTAAAGCTTTGGGACGCGCTTGCGGAACTTGGCGTTACACCCGTGGGCATTGAGACCTATGCAAATAGCCGCCGCCTAGAAAAAAGTCTGCGATTACAAAATGCTGATTTGGAAACAGACTACAACCTCTACGAGGCGGGTTTGGCGCGGCCAAAGGTCAAGGCGGCAAATTTTCACGGTAAGGACGCCTATGTAGCCCAACGTGAGCTGCCCGAACAGGTGGCTTATCTTTGTACTTTTGCATTGGAAGATACGACCGATAGCGACGGCGTGGTGCGCTATCCGGTAGGACAGTGGCCGTTGTTGGACAAAGAGACCAAGGAGGTTATCGTTGATAACCATGGGCGACGTTCCTACACCACTAGCGTGGCGTTTGGCCCCTCTTTGGGTCAGAACATTGCCATGGGCTACTTACCCGCCGGCCGCGCCAAAGAGGGCGCTACCGTTTATATGGAATATTTCGGTAATTTTTTCTCCGCTAGAGTTACCGCGGTGGGGTATCGTGCGATGCTAGACCCTGACAACGTAAGGGTTAAAACCTAGTCCCGTAAAATAAAAAAAGGGGGTGATGTGTGCGCAATTCCACAGTGACAGGGTCACCTAATACCCCCTACCGAGTTGGCTTCTTACTGGTTAATGAGTTTACGCTTATTTCCCTGTCCAGCGCCGTAGCGCCGTTGCGGGTGGCTAACCAATTGGCGGGGCGAGAGTTATATGCCTGGGAGCTACTTGGTGAGGGGCCTGATACTCAGACTTGTAGCGATGGCTTTGCTGTTAACCTCGACAAGACACTTTCTGATGTTGCTGACTATGATCTAGTGATTGTGGTCGGTGGGCTGGCGATTGAGCAAAACGTGGCAAGGTCCGTTCTCGCCTGGCTTAGGAAACAGTCTCAGCGTGGCGTGGTGGTCGGTTCGGTTTGCACGGGAGCCTATGTTCTGGCGAGTGCAGGCCTTCTTGATGGCTATCAATGCAGCGCACACTGGGATTGCCTCACAATTCTTACTGACCGATTTCCGCGTGTTGGCTGTAATAATCAGCTCTATACCATCGATAGGGATCGAATGACTTGCACTGGGGGAACAATCCCAATGCACATGATGTTGGCGCTGTTGTCATCGCGGCACCCGCAAGCTTTGGTTGATGCGGTTGCAGATATGTTGATTTGCGAGCGTTATCGTGCCGATGTAGAAATGCAGTTGGTGCCTATGTGGTCGAGAAAGGTCGAGATGCAGCCTAAGTTGAAAGAGGTTCTGCAGCTTATGGAGGCGAACCTTGAGGAGCCCATCTCGCTACAAGAGTTGGCTGATTTTGTGCATTTGTCGCGACGACAACTCGAGCGACTGTTCCTCAAATACCTTCACTGTACGCCGTCACGCTACTACCTAAAGCTGCGTCTCGATCGCGCGCGACGTTTGGTTAAACAAAGCACTCGGTCTATCGTGGAAATTACCTCGATGTGCGGTTTTGTTTCCACCACTCATTTCAGCCGTTGTTATCGCAAGTACATTGGTGTTTCCCCTAGGGTCGACCGGCTCAATTGCCAGCCTGAGTTCCAGTCAGCGGCTAATGAGCAGTTGTCTGCCTAAATGGGGTTTAAGTGAATCTCCCTCCGGGTCTTGGAAATAGGCCCAACATAGCTAATAGCGCTGCGAAAGCGGTAAGGGCTACTGTCCTGAAATTTGGTGCCATTGCTCACCAATGCACTGCGAGACTGCGCTATCGCTACTTTAGATGGTCTGGGGAGCATCGTGGTACATAGCTGGCGACGCAGTTCATCAATAAGCGGTATTGTCCCGGTCACCGATCTCGATGCTCCTAGCGTCAGCCACTAAAGCATCCACGTTGCTTGCCGTCAGGGTTCGTAAAAATTCAACCAAGGCTTCCTGTTCTTCTGCCGTGATGTCTAAGGGTCGAATGCGTTGATCTTGATGGGGGTCATGCCCACCGCCTTGAACATAGAATTTCACGACATCTTCCAGGCTGCGAATGGAGCCATCGTGCATATAAGGAGCGGTGAGCGCGACGTTTCTAAGCGACGGCGTGCGGTATCGCCAGCGGTCTTCCGAGCGTCCTGTGACTTCTTGACGTCCTTCATCGATGAAGGTCTCTGTCTCAACGTCGACTCGAGGGGTCACAAAAACCCCCGGCGCTACCTGCACCTGCTTGGGCATGATCCCTCGCTCCTCGCGCAGTAAACCTGTGCCGGTATTATGGAAGTCGCCGTCGGTGAAGAGGGCGTACTCGCCTCCTACCGTATGACAAGATTGACACCCCTGATTTTTAAAAACGTCAAAGCCTCGCGCAGCCTGTGAACTAAAGTCACCGGTATTTTTTGAAGAGGCAAAGTACCAGCGATCAAATGATGAGTTTCCGCTGATGAGCGCACGTTGATAGGCAGCCAGGGCGAGACCCAAGGTTTGGGCAGTTAGACCTTGATCGTAGTGTGCCGCGAAGGCAGATTCATAGGCGGGTATTGATGTTAATCGCTCAAGCACGGCTTCCTTGGAGGGATTAGCCATTTCATTGCGTGCCAACAGCGGTGACCACACTTGAGCCTCGAGGGAATGCTCTCTGCCGTCCCAAAAAAGCGATGGTTGAAACGCCAAATTGTACAGCGACGGCGCATTGCGCCGCCCACCTCGGCCCTCATCGCCCACGGGGGTGGCCAGTTCATTTTGCGTGAATCCCTGTTCCGGAACGTGACACATGGCACAGGATAGATTGGCATTGGCGGACAGTCGACGATCGAAGAATAGCTGGCGCCCTAGATCAACTTCCTCACTGCGCAACGCTTTTGCCATCCGGGGGAGCCCGAGCTGGGCGTCGTTAGCTTGCTCCGCTAGAGCTAAGCGCTGCCCCGACTGTTCTAATACGGCTTCTGACTGGGTTTTATACTGGGTGGATTCGTAGCCCTCACGGTTGTCGGCCAATCCCACACGATGCGCCGCTTGCCCATGGGCATAGGGCACCGAATGGAGTGCTATAGCTAGCCCTAAAAACAGCAGGTCTCGGGGTTTTTTCATTTGCTTTAAAAGTCCTGCAAAGGGTTCCGATTTTACTTTGGAAAGTGCTAGTCTCATGGTTATAAGGATAAACCATTGGAGTGCAAACTATGAGTCGAATATTTATCGCCGCGTTGGGCTTTTTAATGATGGCTGTAGCGCCCGTGACCCTTGCAGATGAAACCTGCATGTCGCCTTACATGGCGAAAATTGTGGGTCAAGAAGACTACGTTTATATCTGGACCTTGGGCATGGAAGGCGTGGGTGACGGGGAGGATAAGCTGGTCACGGTTGACGTGAATCCCGATTCCAAGACCTACGGTGAGGTGGTGCACAGTTTATCGGTAGGGGGGCGCAACGAAGCGCACCACTCAGGACTAACTGACGATCGTCGTTATCTCTGGGCGTCGGGTCTCGATACCAGCAAAATCTTTATTTTTGATATCTATACCGACCCCGCTCAGCCACGATTACATCGCGAGATCGATGACTTTGTGGCAAAGACCGGAGGTATCGTTGGACCCCACACGAATTACGCGTTGCCAGGNCGCATGCTGATAACGGGATTGTCTAACAATCGCGATCATGGCGGCCGCACAGGTATGGCAGAGTACACAAACGACGGTGATTTTATTACCAGCGTTTGGATGCCCACCGATGATAATTTGCAAGGTGCAGTTAAGTCGGGTAACTACGCCGATGGCTATGGTTACGATGCACGAGCCTTACCGCGGCGAAATGTCTTGGTGACTTCCTCCTTTACAGGTTGGAACAACTACATGATGAACCTCGGTAAAATGATGGGCGATCCCGAAGCCATGAAGCGCTTTGGCAATACCGTCGTTATTTGGGATTTACATGCGCGCACGCCCAAGAAGGTTCTCGATGTGCCCGGCGCCCCCTTAGAGCTTCGTTGTGCTTGGGGTTCACGCTCTAACTATTGCTTCACGACTACGGCGCTCACCTCAAAGATTTGGTTGATTTATGAGGATGACGCAGGGGAATGGCAGGCAAAGGCGGTTGCCGATATTGGCGACGCCAGCAAGATACCGCTGCCGGTAGATATCTCTATCTCGGCCGATGATAACCACCTATGGGTCAACACTTGGAATGATGGTTTGGTGCGGTTGTTTGATATTTCTGATCCCCACGCACCTGAGCAGGTATTTGAAAAGCGTATTGGTGAGCAAATCAACATGGTGTCTCAAAGCTGGGATGGCGAACGCGTGTACTTCACTTCATCGCTGCTCGCTAACTGGGATAAGACCGAGTCTGGTGGTGAGGACGATGTTCAGTACTTCAAGCTCTACAACTGGGATGGGGCAACGCTGACGCCGCAATTTAGTCTCGATTTTGTCGAGATGGGTCTTGGGTCACCGCATCAAATGCGTTTTGGGGCCCATGCACTTTACGGTAAGGCACCTGCTAAAACCGGCCACGATGATATGGCCGCGCGCTAACGCTATGCGGCAGTGGTTAATAGGCCTGCTAGGGTGGTGTGCGGTATCAGCGTTGGCTGCACCCCACCAACACGAGCCCCCGGTGGTATTGGCGCCGGGGTATGAGGATCTTCAGTTTGAGCCCCCGTCTGCGGGCAGCTATCAACTCCCGTCTATGGGTGAGGCAGCCGATGGCCTGATACTCGATACCTCGGGTAATGCTGGTCGTTTGCATGATTACTTGGGTGATAAAGCGACGGTGTTGAGTTTTATCTTCACCACCTGTAACGATGTGAACGGCTGTCCCCTTGCGACCTATGTTATGAGCGGTGTTCAAAAGGCCGTCCTGAAAGATCCTGATCTTGTCGATCANGTCCGTATCGTTAGCTTTAGTTTTGATCCCGAGAAAGACANCCCTTCGGTATTGGGTCGCTANGGTGATCAGTTCAGGGCTGAAGGTTTTGATTGGGAATTTCTTACGACCGCCTCAGAGGATGCTCTTCGACCGACCCTCGATGCCTACGATCAGTGGGTGATTCGAGATTACGATGAAGAGGGTAACTACTTAGGAACTATGTCGCACATATTGCGGGTGTACCTGATCGACAGTGACCGACGCATTCGCAATATCTATAGTACGTCTTACTTGCATGCGGATACTGTTGTAAATGACTTGCGAACCCTGCTCATGCAGTAGGCGCGACTTTTGATTTATGCGTAAAAACCGAACCGATTTATAAGCGACGTATCCGCCGCGCTAAATTTAATCCCTGTTTTGCTGTACGCGGCGGCTGAAGTTGCTCTGGCAGGTTTTAAGGGTGTGGCTGAGGAGTACTGGCATTCGGAACAGTGCATGCCACGTTGGGTAAAAGGCCTAATCGCCAGCCGTTGTTCTGATGCTGCTCGCCGTAGTCCTAGTCACAATATCAGTCTTGTCGCTGGGCTAATCAAAGTAATGAGTGATAAGTAAGGAGTAGATCATGTATATCAACGGACAGTGGCTTGAAGAAGGGCCCACCTTTGAGGTGTACAACCCTGCAACAGGCGTCTCAATAGGTTCGGTGATCGATGTTAGTAACGAGCAAGTTCTAGATGCGGTTGCCGCAGCCGAGGCGGCCTTTCCCGCGTGGTCAAAGACAACCGCTTACGAGCGATCGGCGATTTTGACGCGGTGCTATACCTTAATGATGGAGCGCCAAAGGACGCTGGCCGAGCTTATGACCTCCGAGCAGGGCAAACCCTTGAAAGCGGCCATGAACGAAGTGAAATACGCCGCCGATTTTCTACTGTGGTTTGCTGAAGAGGCCAAGCGTATATACGGCGAGACGATTCCCTCTGCCCGATCAGATCAGCGTTTTCTCGTTCACAAGCAAGCTGTTGGTGTTGTTGCCGCAATTACGCCGTGGAATTACCCCATTTCTATGCTGACGCGGAAGCTGGGTCCAGCCTTAGCGGCGGGATGTACTGCTGTTCTTAAACCGGCAGAAGCGACACCGCTGTGTGCCGTTGCGGTTTTTGAAATTCTGCATGAAGCCGGTTTGCCCGCGGGTGTTGCGAACCTTNTAACGGTCAGCGACCCCAAGCCTGTNGGCGAAATATTCTGTACGCACCGAGCCATTCGTAAGCTGACCTTCACGGGCTCCACNGCTGTAGGGAAGTCTCTGGCTCAGGCGGCGGCTCCGCAACTAAAACGTGTATCTATGGAGCTGGGAGGGCATGCGCCTTTTATTGTCTTTGATGATGCTGATCCGGTNCACGCCGCTAAGGGTGTTTCCTTGGTTAAGTTCTTGAACACGGGACAGGCCTGTATCAGCCCCAACCGAATTTTTGTCCAGCGAAAAATTCTCGATAGCTTCCTCAACACACTTCAGGGCCGAATTGAGAAACTTCACGCAGGTGACGGCATGGAGCCATCGACCACGATAGGCCCCCTCATTAATCATGCTGCAATTGAAAAAATTGACCGGCAAGTTCAGGATGCCGTCGCCCAGGGCGCTAGTCTCCATAGTGGCGGCCGTCGCCTTACTGAGGACGGTCTCGAAAAGGGCTGCTTTTATTCGCCAACCCTTCTCAGCAATGTGTCCTCTGACATGCTGATTTATCGCGAGGAAACCTTTGGGCCGGTTGCCGCTGTAATTGCCTTTGATGACGACGATGACGTTATCGCAATGGCGAACGATACTGACTATGGTCTGGCTGCTTACGTTTACACGCAGAACTTGTCCCGGGCATTACGCACCTTTGAAGAGTTGAATTTTGGCATCATCGGCATCAACGATATCAATCCAACCAGTGCCGCGGCACCATTTGGTGGTATGAAGGAGAGTGGTTTAGGACGGGAGGGTGCACGGGAGGGTCTTGAAGAATATCTTGAGACAAAACTGGGGGGGCTCAGTATTTAAATGCTGGAAGCCCTTGAACG
>JGI26253J51717_1000942_pt1 | contig 12218 bp, 9 predicted proteins | sample SaaInlV_100m_DNA_6_FD_51717 | JGI IMG/M metagenome (IMG submission 51717)
TTCAATCGTGGCGCACTGCCGAGCAAAGACTTGCGATGTCTCGACAATCTCGCCAGCCACCAGCCATGGCGGCGGCTTTTTATACTGACTAGATCCAGGAAACAGCATCACTTTGCGGTTGCGCGTTGCATTGAACTGCTTGCCCTCGTCACGCTGGGCAACATTGCCGAGTAGACCCGAGAGTAACGCACGGTGAACCGCCTCATACGCCTCTTCGACCGGCAGCTGTGGCGGCACACGAAATCCAAGCTGCCGACAGGCGATCACCAGCTGTGAGTGAATTTCGCGCCATTCGCGCATGCGCATGAAAGCCAAGAATTCTCGTTGGCACAGTTTTCTAAGCTGATTTTGGCTGAGGCTTTGACGCTGCGCTTCGTAGTAACGCCACAATGCAAGCCAGGATAAAAAATCAGATTGGGCATGCTGAAATCGCGCGTGCGACTGATCTGACTGAGCCTGTTTTTCGGTGGGCCGTTCGCGCGGATCCTGAATCGACATCGCACTGACAATCACCAGCACCTCAGCGAGACAGCCGAGGTCGTTGGCAGCCAGCAACATGCGACCCAGGCGCGGATCAACCGGTAGGCGGGCGAGTTGCCGGCCACACTTTGTCAGTTGACCGCCGCTCGAGACGGCGCCCAACTCTTCAAGCAGCCGGTAGCCATCGCGCACCACCTTGGGGTCGGGCGGGTCGATGAAAGGAAAGCGATTGACCTCGCCGAGCTTGAGTTCGAGCATTCGCAATACGACCGCCGCGAGATTGGTGCGCCGAATTTCCGGATCGGTAAAAGCGGGACGCCCTAAGAAATCTGCCTCGCCATACAGACGGAAACAGACCCCGTCAGAGAGCCGCCCACAGCGGCCCATACGCTGATTGGCACTCGCCTGCGAGATGGGTTCAATCGGCAAGCGCTGCAGTCGACTGCGCGCACTGTAGCGACTCATTCGCGCTTCACCGGGATCGATCACGTAACGAATCCCCGGAACTGTTAGCGACGTCTCTGCTACGTTTGTCGCCAACACCACACGCATCCCGGCACCGCCACTCTGAAAGACCCGATTCTGTTCGGCTTGGCTTAACCGCGCATACAGGGGCAGCACCCGTAAACGATCGTTATAACGCAGCCGCTTAGCGAGCTCGCGAATATCACGCTCGCCCGGCAAAAAGACCAGCACATCGCCTCGGGGGCCAAACTGGCCTTGCTCAATATCCCCCAGTAGGTCGGCAATTTGTTGTCGCACCCCCTCATCTCGGTCTTCGGTATCACCGAGGTAATGCACATCGACAGGATAAGTACGACCACTGACTTCGATCACGGGTGCGTCATCAAAATGGGCTGAAAAGCGCGCCACATCGATGGTCGCCGACGTCACGATGACTTTTAGATCGGGCCGTCGGGGTAACAGCCGCTTTAAATACCCAAGTAAAAAATCAATGTTCAGGCTTCGCTCATGGGCCTCGTCGATAATCAAGGTGTCGTAAGCGCTGAGATCACGATCACGCGTTAATTCAGCCAACAAGATGCCGTCGGTCATCAACTTAATGGCACTGGCGTCTGAGAGCGTATCGTTGAAGCGAATTTGATAGCCGACCAGCTCACCCAAGGGGGTATTGAGCTCCTCCGCAATGCGCTGTGCTACGGTGCGAGCCGCAATGCGTCGTGGCTGTGTGTGCCCGATGCGTTGCACTCGCCCGCGACCTAGGTTCAGACAGATTTTAGGTAATTGGGTGGTCTTACCAGAACCCGTTTCGCCGGCAAGAATCACCACTTGGTGATCCCGGATCGCCGCTTCGATGTCCTCGCGACGCTCACTGATCGGGAGTTGTTCAGGAAATATAATATGTTCCGGTACCGCGCGTTCGGGTACCGGCTTAGCAGNGCTCATTTAATCGACGTCACGCAACTCGCGACGCAGAATCTTGCCTACGGCCGTTTTTGGCAGCTCGTCTTTAAACACGATTGACTTAGGGACCTTGTAGCCCGTCAGGCCTTCTCGCATAAAGTTTCTCACCTCCTCTTCACTGAGGTCGGGACGGCTACTCACAACAAACATACGAATCGCTTCACCCGTGCTTTCACTGGCAATACCGACTGCGGCGCATTCCACTACATCGGGATGCGCCACTAGCACATCCTCAAGTTCGTTCGGGTAAACATTGAAGCCTGACACCACGATCATATCCTTCTTACGATCTACGATACGGAGATAGCCATCAGGCTGCACGAGCGCAATATCACCGGTGGCGAACCAGCCCTCTGGGTCAATCGCCTCGGCTGTTGCTTCAGGCCGTTGCCAATACCCCGCCATGACCTGCGGGCCACGAACGCAGAGCTCTCCCGGCTCATCGAGCCCGAGCGGATTGCCTTCGGTATCGCGAATTTGGATTTCGGTACTTGGCACCGGAACGCCGATCGTCCCAATCTGTATGCCGTTACCTGGGTTCCCCGACACCGTGGGCGACGTTTCCGTCAAGCCATAACCCTCTGACACAGCACAACCTGTCACCTCGGTCCAACGATGAGCTGCATCATGGGTCAATGCCATGCCACCAGACAAGGTGACTTGCAGCTTCGAGAAATCCAGTGCTCGGAAGCCTTCATGGTTACACAGCGCCACGAACAGAGTATTCAATCCGCAAAACAGGGCCGGCGGGTGCGCCTCAAAGGCCTGCACCAGCGAATCGAGGTCACGTGGATTAGGCACGAAGGCTGTGTGCGCCCCAATTCGCAATGCATACATCGAGGCAGTGAACGCATAGATATGATAAACGGGAAGCGGTTGCAGCATCGTTTCGCCCCGCCCGTCCATGTTGTGCGTCGCAAAAAAAGCATCGCTCTGCAGGACATTGGCAACCAAGTTACCGTGGGTCAGCATGGCACCTTTAGCGACACCGGTTGTCCCGCCGGTGTACTGGAGCATTGCCAAATCGGTTTGTTCGAGGATCACTGCTCGATAGGGCGTTTTGGCCCCGCGCTTCAACACATCGTTAAATTTTAATGCGCCAGCAATCTGAAATTTTGGCACCATCTTTTTAACGTGCTTAACCACAAAGTTGATCAAAGCCCGCTTGGGCTGTGGATGCAAATCAGCAATTTCGGTCACCACCACTGTTTCTACCTGCGTGCGGGGTAACACCGCCGCGGCGGTTTGCGCCACATTGGCCTGCACGACCATCACCCGGACATTGGCATCGTTTAATTGGTGCTCAAGTTCACGCTCGGTATACAGGGGGTTGGTGTTGACCACGACCATGCCCGCGCGCAACGCGCCCAAGCTCGCTACAAGATACTGAATCAAATTGGGCATCTGTATAGCGACCCGGTCACCGCGACTGAGCCCCGCACCATTTTGTAGCCACCCTGCAAAATCGGCTGACAACCGATCGAGTTCTCCATAACTCAGCGTATGCCCCACACTGCTACAAGCTGCCTCTTCACGAAAAGTCGCTAGGGCCTCTTCGAACAAAGCAACAATCGAAGGATAAATTACCGTATCAATTTTCGGGGGAATCCCTAACGCGGCGAGTTGCGTTTCGATCACACGATGTACTGTGTCCGTCATAGGCTTATCTCTGGTAGCGATTGAATTATGGATCTTGGATCTTGGATCTTGGATCTTGGATCTTGGATCTTGGATCTTGGATCTTGGATCTTGGATCTTGGATCTTGGATCTTGGATCTTGGGTATGATGTGGATCAGGCGCCGCCGGGTCAACCGCCAACGCTGCTTTTACCGCAATACGAGGTTTGATCACTATGCAGATCAGCAACATCACCTTTGATGAGATTAACGTGGGCGATAGCACGACCTATACTCGATTGATTACCAATCAGGAGGTCGAGGCCTTCGCAGCGATCTCGGGAGATCACAACCCGTTGCACTTAGACCCCGACTACGCGGCGACCACCCCATTTGGTGAGTGCATCGCGCATGGCATGCTGACCGGCGCATTGATTAGCGCTGCCATTGCCATGCAGCTACCTGGACCCGGGAGTGTGTATCTCAACCAAAGCCTCCAGTTTAAGGCGCCTGTTTTTTTAGGCGACACGCTGACCGTGACGCTAACGGTCATCGATAAGCACGGTAAACGACCCTGGATTACCCTCCAGTGCCAGGTTGAAAATCAAGACGGCAAAGCGGTCGCAAAAGGAGAGGCACAGGTGGCTGCGCCCACCACACAGGAAACCGTTACGGTGATCCCGCCCCCTGCCCTTCAGCTCATTGAGGCAGCGTCGCTCTCCGAGGAGGGTTGACTGAATTGGGCAGGATCAATATACATGAGCTCAATCAGCACCACTGGCGAATCAACGGCAGGGGTCGCACCCATCATCATCATATTGACCACACCATCGACGGCGATCACGCCGGGAATACCAAACAGTCGGCGCTCTGATGTGGCCTGACCGTTCTCGCCCATCATGCGAAGCGCGGTCAGCGTTGTATCCTCTTTTTGTAATTCTTCAACGTACCGCGCCAACAACGCTTGAATGGAGTCGCGAAACAATGAGAAATTTAACGCACCTCTAAATTCGGTGTAATCGAGGGTCAGGTCTAGCCGCACCTCGCCTTCGTCTTCCATGCGCAATTTGGTCAGTGCGACGCGCTTATTGGCTTCTAATTCTCTGAATATCCGCTTTCCTACGGTCCGTGACGTCTCAATCAGGGTCTGATGAAGCACGTTGACGCAAATCGTCGCGAACTGTTCATCAGTCAGAGTTCTGTCGTTAGCTGCCATGGGGCCTCCTACATAGGGCCGTGATTGTACCGTGCGGACGAGCTGTGGCGCACCCTCATTTATCAGCATGAGTCCATTGCGCGTCCGCAACCCGTGTTTGTTAAACTCTGCTGTATGCAGACTTACCTTGTTCGGTGAGACGCCGCCATCACGCTGACAAGTAGTGACCTAATTGATCAATCCATCGCAAAAAATCTGGACCCCACTCAGCCCACCCGGGCTGGATTGGCGCGATCACGTGCCGGTTTCACGCGCCACCGGAGACATTTATTTCTCCACAGTAGACGGTCTCTCGGAAAGTCAGTATGTCTTCATCGACGGTAATCGCTTACCCACGCGATGGCAGGATAATGACGACAGACAACCTTTTACTATCGGCGAGATCGGCTTCGGTAGTGGTCTCACTGCGTGCCTCACCCTCGAGACTTGGCGCCAACAGCGGCCGGCGAATCGACAACTTCACTACCTAGCAGTGGAACAGTCCCCCCTCTCCCCTCAGGACATGCGGCGCGCATTGGCGCCCTGGCCCAGCCTGAACCCCGTATTAGCCCGTTTGCTTGAGCACTGGCCGGATCCTTTACCGGGTTGCCATCGGCGTTATTTCCCAGATTGGGGCGTCACAGTGGATTTTTGGTGGGGCGACGCCAACGAGATTCTCAGTGATTTAGCCAGCCACGGAAGACAGTGGGTCGACGCCTGGTATCTCGATGGTTTTTCGCCGTCGACAGGACCCGGACCTTGGAGCACCGAGGTGTACGCCGGCATGGCCGCGCTGAGCAAACCACTGGCAACATTGGCGACGTTTAGCGTGGCGCGCGATGTCAGAGAAGGACTGTCTGAGGCCGGTTTTACAACCGAGAAACGACCGGGCTTTGCCGGCAAGCGCGATACGCTCACTGGTACGTTATGTCGCTCGGTACCCTCTCCGGCATCCCTCACGCCCTGGGATCTGAACCCAGCGCCGAAGCACTACCACCGCGCGCTCGTGGTCGGCGCCGGCCTTGCCGGAGCTCATACCGCCTATGCATTGGCATCGCGAGGCATTGAAGTCACGGTACTCGAGGCAGATGTCTGCGCGGGAGGCGGGTCAGGTAACCTTCAGGGCGTCACCTATACTCGGCTCTCTCATCGACACAACCCCCTCAGCGATTTTTCAGTCGCGGCCTTCAGCTATGCGACGGATCATTACCGCAGGCTATATCGTTCTGGTGCGCTGCGCGACAACCTCGACATCGGGTGGGGCGGTTATATCCAATTGCACGACACGGACGAAACACTCGAGCACCTCGCGAGCGTGCTTGGGCTTGCGCCAGACTTTGCGCGGGTCCTGAGCGCCGATGAGATCTCGGATATCATTGGCATGCAACCTCGCTGCGGCGGCATCCACTATTTGCGGGGCGGCTGGCTTGATCCGCGTGCGGTCTGTCGCAGTCTGTTGGCACACCCCCTCATCACCCTGAGAGAGCAGTGTGGTCCCGTGCAGCTCAGGCAGCTGTCGAACGACGCGTGGCAAGCCAGCAATACGCGCGGTGAAGTGCTCTGTGAGTCGCCCTTAGCCGTGCTGGCGACCGCACAGGCCGCACTCACAGAACCCGGTTTAGAGTGGCTACCGCTCACTGTCATCCGGGGGCAAACGACTCACCTTCCGACCTCANAAATGCTATCTCAACTCCCGATAACACTGTGCGATCANGGCTATTTGCCACCTGCTAGGCAAGGCATACATTGCACAGGGGCCAGCTTCGGGCCGGGAGACGCGCAAACGGATGAACGTGGGGCAGAGCACGGGCATAATATCGGCATGCTGCAACAGGCTTTACCCCACCTAAATCTCACGCTCGGTGATACCAAGTGGCAGGGTCATGTCGCCCTGCGCTGTAATAGCAACGACTACCTGCCCATCGCCGGACTGGTGCCAACGCTGGACATTTTTAACGAGCGCTACGATCGGATTCGCCATGATCGCAAGCAAATCATTGATGCGCCTGCGCCGGTTCGCCCTGGCCTCGCCGTGCTCACTAGTTTGGGCTCCCGGGGACTCTCGGCCGCACCACTGGCTGCGGAGCTACTGGTAGACCAACTATTGGGAACGCTGCCCCCCGCACCGCGTTATTTGCAGCGTGCTATCGCACCGGCACGATTTGCCGAGCGCGCCTTGAAAAGGGGCACCCCTCTATGAGGCCTCTGCCCCAACTGGGATGGTTATCCTTTCTGTTGATCGTTGGCAGCCACTCCTTTATGGAGGCGCTGGCTGAGGAGGATCGGGTCGCGCAGTATACTCATCGGGTGGTTTCGACAATACGATTTGATCGCCAAAACTTTACGCAAGGCCTCGAAATCTATGACAACCGACTCTATGTGAGTTCGGGACTCTATGGCCAATCAGCGATTCGTATTTATGACTTCCCCAGTATGCAGTTAGTGCGAACGGTGCCGGTTGATTCGCGCCTATTTGCTGAAGGCCTGACAATCGTAAACGATCATTTGCTATTACTTTCTTGGCGCGAGCGGGTCATGCTGATCTATGCGTTACCCGATATGACCCTCGTGGGACACAGCCCACTGCCCGGTCAAGGCTGGGGCGCAACGCATAATGACCAAGCGCTGTGGTTCAGTGATGGCTCTGACCAGTTATATTCAAGGGTTGTCTCCGAAAAAGGCTTGGGACAAATCACCACGCTCTCGGTCACGATGAACGGCGAACCGCTGCGCAATCTCAATGAGCTCGAGTGGGTAAACGGCCAGATTTGGGCTAACTTGTGGCAAACCGATCGCATTGCCCAAATTGACCCTGATACTGGCAAGGTCGTGGGTCTGATTGATCTCGATGGGCTGCTGCCCGAAGAAGACCGGCTTCGCGATACTGACGTATTGAATGGTATTGCCATCGACCCACAGACTGGGCAGATCTGGGTGACCGGAAAACGGTGGCCCTGGTTATTTGAGATCGCGCTGGAAAAAGCGAATCCCTGACCCCATAGTAATGACATAACCCTTTACTCGACTTGACTGGATCACATCATGACCGACGCATCTCATGCATCTCAGGCATCAACGGCCACTGAAACCGCCAATACCTTCGTGCGGCAACGATCAGTGCCAATCCCCAGCCTGAATCTCAGCGTCGAGGAATATCGCCATCCGGGCACCGGTGCGCTTCACCTGCACCTGAGCAGCGACAGTCCAGAGAACGTTTTTATGGTGGCTCTGCGAACCGTGCCTGAGGACTCCACCGGTGTGGCTCATATTCTCGAACACACCGCGTTATGTGGTAGCGAGCGATACCCTGTGCGCGACCCGTTTTTCATGATGCTACGGCGATCACTTAACACCTTTATGAACGCCTTCACCAGCTCAGACTGGACGGCCTATCCCTTTGCGACACAAAACCGCAAGGATTTTGGCAATCTGCTCGATGTGTACCTTGATGCGGTCTTTTTCTCTCGTCTTGACCCCCTTGATTTCGCGCAGGAAGGGCATCGCGTTGAGTTTGAAAACGACGATCGTGACCAGGCGCTCACCTTTAAGGGGGTTGTATTTAATGAAATGAAGGGCGCGATGTCCTCTACGCCTTCTGTGCTATGGGACCGACTGTGTTTCGAGTTGTTTCCCTCTAACACTTACCACTTCAACAGCGGCGGCGATCCCGAGGCGATTCCTGACCTGACTTACCAGCAGCTACGCGATTTTTATGCTGAACATTATCATCCTAGTAATGCCATCTTTCTCACCTTCGGTGACATTCCCGCAGCCGACCATCAACGAGTATTTGAATCAGCCGTATTACATCGGTTCGATGCCCTTGATCGTCAGGTAGAGGTCGCGCTGGAGACCGCGTTTACTGAGCCACGGTCTGCAACGCATACCTATGCGATGGACCCGGAGGAAGACGTCCAGAATAAAACGCACCTGATCATGGGTTGGAAGCTCGGTGAAAGCGCGGACCTGACGGCGATGCTTGAGGCACAGCTAGTGGCGTCGGTGTTAATGGAAAACAGTGCCTCACCCTTAATGCACTATTTGGAAACCACCGAACTCGGTACCGCACCCTCCCCTTTATGCGGCTTAGAAGAGTCGATGCGTGAGATGGTTTTCTGCTGCGGCATCGAGGGCAGTGATATGGGTCATGCTGTGGCCTTTGAGGCTGCCGTTCTAGACTGCATTAACAGTGTCGCCGAGCACGGTATCGCTGCCGAGAAGGTCGAGGCCATACTGCGGCAGATCGAGCTTCATCAGCGTGAGGTCGGTGGCGACGGCATGCCCTATGGGTTAAATCTGATGTTACGAGCCTTGGGCGCGGCCACTCATTATGGCGATGCCGTATCTGCGTTAGATTTAGAGCCCGTCATTGCCACGCTCAGAGAGCGTCTGACGTCTCCCGACTATATCCCCACGCTCTTGCGTCGCTTGCTACTCGACAACCCTCACAGGGTGCGCTTGGTGGTGGAACCCGACGCAACCCTGTCAGCGCAGCGTGACGCCGCTGAGACCGCGCGACTCGACGCCATGAAAGCCAGCCTCGATGAGGCGCAAACAGCGGACGTACTCGACTTAGCAGCGCGCCTGCGGGAACGCCAAGCACAAAAAGACGATCCCAACGTGCTGCCACGAGTCGCACTGACCGACATACCGGCCGAAATCCCCTCACCCATTCCCGACATCACACAAACCGTGGCACCCCATTATCGCTACACCGCTGGCACTAACGGGCTGGTCTATCAGCAATGGGTCAGTCAGCTACCCGCGCTCACCGATGCAGAGCAACAACATTTGCCGCTGGTGACCGGACTCATGGCAGAAGTGGGTACGGAAGGGTTAACCTATTTGCAAGCTCAGGATCGTCACTCCGCGACTGTCGGCTCACTCGGTGCGTCGGTCAGTAGCCGAGCGCATCGGGAGGACGAACAGTCCTGTGATCGCTACCTCGTTTTATCCTCAAAGGCCCTCGCCGACCGGATAGACGAGCAACTGGCATTAATGTCAGATACGTTGCAGGGGGCACGCTTCGACGAGCACACGCGCATCCGCGATCTGATCAGCCAAATTCGGGCGCGCCGCGACCAGGGGATTACGGGAAGCGGTCATGCCCTCGCCATGAGTGCCGCTTGCGCAGGCATGAGCCCGCTAGCCCGTCTTTCACATGAACAGGGAGGCCTCGAGGGGATTCGGAGAATCCGCGCACTGGACGACAGTCTCCACTCTGACAGTGAACTTGCCTCGCTCGCCAGCTCACTGGGGGCTATCCAGCAGAAATTAGCCTCAGCAGGTGGGCGTCAACTGTGCACCATCGCCGACGAGCCCAATATTGCAGCTGCGAGCCTCGCTGCCGAATCTGCAATGGGCGCGCTCAGCAGCTCAGAGACAAGCGTCTGGAGCAGTGCACCTATTCGTGAACAGCGTCAGGAAGTATGGGTCACCAATACTCAGGTTAACTTCTGTGCTCGAGCCTATCCTACCGTGCCCTCAGGGCACCCCGACGCGCCCATCTTGACGGTGCTGGGTGCTTTTCTTCGCAACGGGTTCTTACATCGCAGCATTCGAGAACAAGGAGGCGCTTATGGCGGCGGAGCCAGCCATGACGCCAACCTTGCCGCGTTCCGTTTTTTCTCTTACCGCGACCCGAGATTGGCTGACACCCTGGCTGATTTTGATGCGTCTCTAGCGTGGTTAATGGAGACTAAGCACGATGCACTCGCGCTTGAGGAGGCCATTTTGAGCGTTGTAGCCAGCTTGGATAAACCGGGTTCCCCCGCAGGTGAAGCAAAACAACATTTTCATGAGTGTTTGTTTGGGCGAACGGCAGAGCATCGAAAAATATTTAGAGCCGGTATCGTTAATACCCAAATTGACGACATGAGGAGAGTGGCTGACACCTATCTTCGAGGCGATCTAGCGAGCACGGCAGTGGTGACGCATGTCAGCGGCGCCGCAGAATTGGCCCAGCATGGTATCGAACTCACCCGACAGGACCTGCTGTAACCGATAACGCATAGCCAGTACCTGTCGTAGACCACGCCAAGAGAAACTGTGCCTTCGGCCAAACCACTGCACCTAGCGATGGGTCTGCCAATGCGACCTGACTACCAACCATACCGGTCAGCACACTGTAATGCGGACCAGAAGGCAGATCGAGATATACGAGCACCGGCAGGCTGATTTTCGCCAAGCCCCGCGCGGTCAATCGGCGGAGCGTGGGGCGTGCACCTACCGCTACCGTCATCGCAACAAGCTGACCGAGGCTATACCCGTGAGTGTGTATACGGCGCCATTCCTGCCGGCTCAATTCCGGCACGGTCTGTGTCAGTTCTGGCAACGTGGCAGGTCGCCGCAGCCTTAGCTGTAATAANGTCGCCAAGGCAGCAGGGCCNCAATCAAAACTATCCTCCTGAAACACCACCGAGGCCGGAAAGGTTCTGATGGGTTGTGTTTGAGCGGTGGGCGCGGTCGCGCTGNACAACACCGCAGTGACCAGCACCANTGCTAAGCGCCAGCAACCGCTTTTACCCACCAGAATCTGCGAGCGCTCCGGCATCGAGCGCTCGCCTATCCCGTGCTGAGTTGGCAAGGTGCCCAATGTCATTGTGGACACTCGCCATTTACGCACGATCACTGCCCGCAGTTTTGATGTTCGGAGTCTTTCGACTCGCGTTATCAAGTCGCTCAGTGGTGACCACGCCCATCCCAAGACTCTCACCGGCCGTCAGCGTTTATCGGTGGCTTCACCAGCGCAGTGATGCAGCCAGACCACAATCGCCACTGTGACACCACAGAACACGATAATGGCCACGGCCAGTGAGACCGCGCCGGCGAACAGCCAGATGACTGATGCCCATAACAACGCCCACATCAAGAGTATGGGTAGAATCCGCACCGCAAAATAGCGCTCACGGAANTGTGTGCGGGTATCTCGTCGAAGCTTTTGCTGTAATTGCTTGACGGCATTGTTTGACGACTCGAAGTCCACTCNCACCACCTCAAGGCATGTCGAATGCAGGTGCATAATTGGCGTAGTGCGGTACATAAACCCCCCAATAAAAACTGGCCAACGCAATATCAATTGCTGCGACACCGATGACAAAAGGCAGCACGCGACCGCGTACTTGGGTCGCTTCTAATACTGACACTGTGCGCGACTGCTCGTCNCGCAAAGGTGACTGAGCAATCTGCAGCTGCGATGTTTCNAAGGCCAACGGGGCTNCTGCCATCGGTGTAATCGCCTGACTCACCGGTGCGGCAAGCACAGCACAGCATCCCGAGAGAAAAATCCATTTTTTCATCAAACTTACTCCTTTATTAACTGATGCCATCCGTTTAACAATGACGCGAAAATCGGTACCGAAGCGCTTAAGCAAGGGACCGACTTGACCTCTAGCGTGTCAAATACACAGTTGCTCTGCCACGTCAGTGGCGAGCACAATCCAACACTGGCAGGTTTAGATCAGAAACACAGCGAGGACATCACCATGCATGTGAAGCGAGT
>JGI26253J51717_1000945_pt1 | contig 12198 bp, 9 predicted proteins | sample SaaInlV_100m_DNA_6_FD_51717 | JGI IMG/M metagenome (IMG submission 51717)
TGGGCTTGTTGTTGTCGCCCCCGTGAACTGCTGCTTTATCCCTAGGTCCTTTATTTTTGTTTCTATTCTTATTGTTTTTATTGCGTCTGCCTTTAGGTGCGTCAAAACGGGTGAGGCTGTCTTGGCCCACCACATTTTCAAAAACCACCTCAGCAGCAACCTGTTCCTCTTCAATGGCATAAGCCTCCAAACTAGGCACCGGTTCTTTGGCCTTGTTTTTGGCCAGTATCTCGTTTACTTGGTCCTTAGAAAGGGTGTGCCAATTGTTGGGCTCATCGCGATAAGTAAACCANAGTTTTTCTTTAAAAATGTCTACTTTTTGACAAAAAGCCAGCCCTTTCTCTGTAAACANCTTGGTGTCTGCAGATGGAAAGTCTTTGAGGGCGTCTACATAGACGTCTAGTTCAAAATTGAGACAGCACTTCAATTTACCACACTGTCCCGCTAATTTTTGAGGGTTTAAAGACAACTGCTGATACCTTGCTGCAGCCGTACCCACAGACCTAAAATCTGTAAGCCAGGTAGAACAACACAATTCTCGACCACAAGAACCAATACCGCCCAATCGCTGGGCTTCTTGTCTGTAACCAATTTGACGCATTTCAATGCGAATACCAAAGGCCTTGGCCATGTCTTTTATGAGCTGTCTAAAGTCTACCCTATCTTCTGCCGTGTAGTAAAAAGTAGCCTTAGAACCATCTCCCTGAAATTCTACATCGGATAGTTTCATCTGTAAATTCAACGAAATAGCAATCTCTCTAGAGCGCTTCTTAATCTCCTCTTCACGGTCCCTACAGCGCTGCCAAATGGCAATGTCTTTTTCGGTGGCTTTTCTGTAAATCTTAGGAAGGTCGTCACCGGTAAAAGACACCTTTTTCTTCTTCATCTGCACCTTTACGAGTGAGCCTGTCAGGGTCACCATCCCAAGGTCGTGTCCAGAAGCCGCCTGACTGGCCACTAAATCACCAATCTGAAGGGGAAAGCCTTCTGCATTTCTGAAATATTCTTTTCTAGAGTTTTTAAACCGCACTTCCACACAATCAAATGGCGCCTCACCCGCAGGAAGACTCATATTGGAAAGCCAATCAAAAACCGTTAATTTATTACAACTATCCGTACCGCAAGTGCCATTGCTCTTACAGCCTCGGGGTTGTCCGTCTGCGCCTGTGGCACAACTACTACAGCCCATATATTTTATATTCTCAAAGCCTGGAAAAAATCCCAGACACTAGATTAGTAATGAATGCACGCCCTAATTTGTTTTTGGCCTCCGGCCGATGCCTTAATGATGGGCACCCAAATAACAGCGCTGATGTAAAGATACTACAAATTCTGCTCCCTAAAAAAGCCCCACATATAAATGTGGGGCTTTAGACTAAGGGGGCTTTTAGGCCCTATTTTGAGTCACAAATGCCTTATTTCTTGTACTTCAAAACTTCTGAACGGCCTTTCTTAAATATTTTATTACTCACCGTTTTTCCTTTTCTAAGCGCTTTCTGTTCCTCAAAAGACAAATTATGCACTTCTTTGCAAGCGTCTGAACAACAATCGTCCATAGCATTGGCACAGGTAGGGCATTGAATAAAGAGCAAATGACAAGCCTCATTGGCACAATTCACATGGGTGTCGCAAGTATTTCCACACTGGTGACAATGAGCAATCACATCTGGTGAAATGCGTTCTGCCCTTCTGTGGTCAAAAACAAAATTTTTACCAATGAATTTATTTTCCAAGCCTTTGTTTTCTACCTGTCTGGTATATTCAATAATGCCGCCTTCTAACTGAAACACATTTTTAAATCCTTTGTGCTTATAATAAGCAGAGGCTTTTTCACAGCGAATACCCCCCGTACAATACATCACTAAATTTTTATCTTCTTTGTGTTCTCTGAGGTCTTCTTCTATAAGGTCCAAAGAATCTCTAAAGGTGTCTACATCTGGGGTAATGGCATTTTTAAAGTGGCCTATTTCACTTTCATAATGGTTGCGCATGTCTACAAGCACCGTATTAGGATCTTCTATAATATCATTGAATCTCTCCGCATCTAAATGAACCCCTATATTGGTCACATCAAAAGAGGCGTCATTCAATCCGTCTGCTACTATCTTATGACGCACTTTAACCTTCAGTTTTAAAAAAGAAAAGTTGTCTTGTTCAATGGCAATATTGAGTCGGACATTTTCCAAGAAAGTAATGCTGTCTAAATGGCTTTTAAAAGCTTCAAAATGAAGTGCGGGAACAGATAATTGGGCGTTAATGCCCTCGTGGGCTACATAAATACGTCCCAGTACGGCCAGTTCATTCCAGTGAATGAATAAATAATCTCTAAATAGGGAAGGGTTTCCAATCTGGTGGTAGGCATAAAAAGAGACGGTAAGCCTTTCCAGGCCAGCCTCAGCGATTAAAGCTTTTCTCTCCTCAGCGCTTAAAGTATTGTACAGTTGCATGCTATACCAATGTTTTAAGGGTTAAGATACTGCAAAGATACATCTTTTATTACACTCACTTTTTAAAGGACTGTAGCTGCATTTGAGGGAATAATTGGAAGATCTCCAAAAAAAAGTTGGAAAATTTCCAAAAAAAATTTAAAATATATTGCTATTTGAAAAAAGTTAGCTTACTTTAGCAGTCCTAATAAAAAGATTATGAGCAGCGAACAAGCATCCAAACTAAAAGCCTTACAACTCACGCTAGACAAACTAGACAAGACCTACGGTAAAGGCGCCGTAATGAAAATGGGAGACAGTGTTGCCCAAGACGTAGAAGTCATTTCTTCAGGTTCTTTGGGATTGGACTTGGCCTTAGGTGTTGGAGGATATCCAAGGGGAAGGGTGATTGAAATTTACGGACCTGAGTCTTCTGGAAAAACCACATTGACCCTTCATGCCATGGCAGAAGCGCAAAAAGCAGGTGGTATTGCTGCCTTTATAGATGCAGAACACGCCTTTGACCGTTTTTACGCTCAGAAACTCGGCGTAGACATAGACAACCTTATTATATCTCAACCAGACAATGGAGAGCAAGCGCTTGAAATTGCAGACAATTTAATTCGCTCAGGGGCAATTGATATTGTGGTTATTGACTCGGTAGCTGCCCTTACGCCAAAGAGTGAAATAGAAGGAGAAATGGGAGACTCTAAAATGGGGCTTCACGCCAGGCTTATGTCACAAGCACTTAGAAAATTGACAGGTTCTATTAGTAAAACCAATTGTACGGTAATCTTCATTAACCAATTGAGGGAAAAAATTGGGGTAATGTTTGGAAATCCAGAAACCACTACTGGAGGTAATGCACTTAAATTTTATGCCTCTGTACGTTTAGACATTAGAAGGTCTACACAGATTAAAGACACGGACGGAGATGTACAGGGAAATAAAACAAGGGTTAAAGTGGTTAAAAACAAAGTAGCCCCACCTTTTAAAACGGCTGAATTTGACATTATGTACGGCCAAGGAGTCTCTAAAGTAGGAGAAGTGATAGACCTTGGGGTAGATTTTGAAATTATTAAAAAAAGTGGTTCTTGGTTTAGCTATGGCGAGACCAAATTAGGCCAAGGAAGGGATGCTGTGAAAACGCTTTTATTAGACAATCCTGATTTAATGGATGAGTTAGAAGGAAAAATTAAAGAAGCGCTTAAAGCCTTAGGAAAATAAAGACCTCTAAAATGCTCTTGCAAAAAAACCAGCCCTAGGGCTGGTTTTTTTATGTCAGAAAATAACTTGTATTTGAATGGCNAANAGCGTTCTTAAAAAATCAGATAAATAGTGCCGCTATGCTTCAAGGTCCTTGATCATTTGATCTCTAACCTGATCACTAAGAGTTTTAGCCTCTTTTGGCAACATTTCTTTGGTGTTTATAAATGCACAGACCTTTACTCTAGAGGTTCCAGGCCTTCCGCGAAAAAACTCAAAAGGGAATAATTTTTTATGGTCGTAAAAAACAATGGGCACGAGTGGAATTTGATGCGAAATAGCCATCTTAAAAGCGCCGTCCTTAAAGCGGTCTAAAACAATTTCTGGAGGAGGTACGCCTCCCTCGGGAAAAATACATACGCTGAGTCCGTTTTCTAGTCGCTTTTGTGCTTTTCTATACACATCTATTCTACTTTGGGTATTGTCCCTATCAACCAGAATACAAACCCTTTTATAAAAAAAACCAAAAATAGGAAACTGGGTCAATTGCTTTTTACCCACAAAAACAAAGGGATGGGGGCTTAATGCCAACATACCCATAATGTCTAACATAGAGGTGTGGTTGGGGGCTAACATATAACTTTGATTAGGCTTAAAGCGTTCTGTCCATTGCACTTTTAAGGGAATTCCCATAGCAAATAATATGGGCTTGGCCCACAAATTTCTAGCCAACCAGTAAAACTTAGGGTACNAGTCTTTTTTTAGCGTGGTGACAAAAAGTGCTGGTGAAAATATAATAATCAGTGATACGGTGATCAAATAAAACCATATCCTATAAAAGGGAATTGCTAGGTAATGAAACAACTTTTGCATGCCTTCAAATATAATGATAATATGCGGGGAGAAAATAGGGTGATAAAAAAGTATATTTCTGTTACCTTTGTGTCTTTGATAGGTAATAACTACTATGGCAAGAATTCTCACAGGAGTACAAAGTACAGGCGTGCCCCATTTAGGTAATATTTTAGGGGCTATTCAGCCTGCAATAGAGATGGCAAAAGACACAAACAATGATTCTTTCCTATTTATTGCAGACATGCATTCGCTGACCCAAATAAAAGATGGCGCAACGCTAAGGCACAATACTTATGCTACTGCGGCCACTTGGCTGGCATTTGGATTAGATATTGAAAAGACCGTGTTTTACAGGCAGAGCGACGTGCCCCAGGTCACTGAACTCTCTTGGTATTTAAGCTGTTTCTTTCCCTATCAGAGGCTCACCTTGGCACATTCTTTCAAGGACAAGTCAGATCGCTTAGAAGATGTTAACGCCGGTTTATTTTCGTACCCTATGCTTATGGCGGCAGACATTTTAGCCTATGATGCACATTTTGTGCCGGTAGGAAAAGACCAGTTGCAACACCTAGAAATGACCAGAGATGTAGCGGCAAGATTTCATGCCAAGTTGGGAGATACTTTTGTACTACCAGAAGCCAAAGTACAAGAATCCAGCATGTATGTTCCAGGAACAGACGGTGGTAAAATGAGTAAGAGTAAAGGCAATACTATTGATCTTTTTCAATCAGACAAAGCACTCAGAAAACAAATCATGGGGATTCAAACAGATTCTACCCCTATGGAAGATCCTAAGGATCCAGATACCGACAATGTATTTGCACTATACAAGATATTGGCCACTCCAGAACAAACAGCCGCAATGAGGAATAATTATACTGGAGGTAACTACGGCTTTGGACATGCCAAACAAGCCCTTTACGAATTAATACTGGAGCAATTTAATCCCGCTAGAGAACGTTTTGAATATTTCATGAACCATACCGAAGAAATAGACAAGGCTTTGGCTATAGGGGCAGAAAAAGCTGCAATGGTAGCCAATGGGGTCCTTTCTAGGGTGCGAGAAAAGGTAGGCTATTCATTTAAATAAAAAGTGAGCTGTCCCTTTAAATAATGAATTGCTTTCTCCTTAAAGTGAACTTTTGGTTTGGGTGATGTGATTAAATAGCCTCATAAAATTGGCCGGGTAAATGCCGCACCCCTCCTTTGAGCTCTAAAGTCATTAAACAAGGGTACAATACTTTTATTTCCCAATTCAATACGCTCGCCAACTGGTCTACATGCATTTTACCGTTTGAAAATAGACATTGATACAAAACAGACTCCTCAGCGGTGTGATTTGTTGCTTTATCTTTAGTTTCTAATTCAGTGCCACTAGTTAAACCCATATTTAATACAATTCCTGGCTGGTCTTGCCAGTTCATGCTATTGATTAAATCTCTAGAATGGGTAAGCATTTGGGCTTTCAAATGCTTTATAAGATCGTTACAACCTACGCTAAAAAAATCTGTAGTTCTTCCTGGAACTGCAAAAACAGCGCGGTCATAGCTATTGGCCAATTGGGCGGTGTGCAAAGCGCCTCCCTTTTTAGCAGATTCCACCACAAGGGTGGCCTGTGAAAGTCCCGCAATAATCCTGTTTCTACTCACAAAATGCCCAGGGAGTGCATGCATTCCAGAAAAAAATTCCGTGTAAAAACCACCCTGCTCCATCATATCTTTTATGTAAGGGCGGTTTTGGGCAGGGTAAATTCTTTTAAATCCATGGGCCAAACACCCAATGGTTTGTAAGCCTTGTTCAGCGGCAGCCCTCTGAATGGTAATATCTATTCCTTTAGCAAAGCCACTCACTATGACAGGGTCTAAAGGCTTTATTTCTTCTATAAACTGCTCGCAGAATTCCCTACCCATACCCGTCATTTTACGGGTGCCTACCACAGCGATGATTTTTTTAGTCCCTGTATCTAAATGGCCTTTCCCAAAGAGAAGTACCGGTGCGTCTGAGGCTAGAGAAAGAAAATAAGGGTAGTTGGCATCTTCAAAATAAAAGGTTTGAATTTTATTGGCTAAAATAAAGTCAAACTCATCAGTAGCCAATTTAAGGTAAAGGGCGTGCAAATAATCTGAGGGTGTTTTTGATTCTTTAACGGAAAGTACAATGCTGGCGTCTCTTGGAGATTCAAAAAAAGCATGGGCAGATCCGTAATGAGCAATGATTTTGCGTGCGGTTTTTGCGCCTACGCCCGGAAGGGCCTGAAGGCGCAAAACTGCAATCATAAATGCCTTAGAACGTTGCATATAGCCATTTTCAATAAGGTACGCTTTTAAAATGTTAATAAAAAATGGCCTGCTCGATTTTAAAAAGCGACAAAAAAGACCATATTTGTAGTCATGCAACTAGAGAAATACATAAGCCCTTTATTATTCCGATACAACTGTGTTGTAATTCCTGGTTTTGGCGCTGTTCTAACGCATGAAAAAGGAGCGAGCCACCATGAAAAAACGCACACTTTTTACCCCCCAACAAAGGTCATGTCATTTAATGCGCAACTGCATGTTGGAGACGGCATATTAGTGGCTCATATAGCTGCCGTTCTTTCCATTACATACGAAGCCGCTTTGAGACTTGTAAAAGACCAGGTGCAGTTGTGGAAATCAGAATTGGCTTCTGGCAATGCGCTTTCATTAGAAGGCTTGGGTGTTTTTACCCAAAATAGCGAAGCTAAAATAAGTTTTACCCCTTTTCATGAATACAATTATTTGCCTGCTTCCTTTGGACTTCAAGCAATCAAAGTGGTCCCTAAATCTCCTTTAAAAAAGACCCGCCAACAGACTTCTGAACCTGTAGTATTTCAATTAGATCAACAATATGGAAGTAATCATGGTGGTCCTTGGAGAAAGGTTTTATTGAGATATGCTGCCGCAGCGCTTATTGGTGTTAGTGGAGCGCTCAGTGTGTACCAATCTTATACTATTCATACAGAAAATAAAAGAGTGGCTTTTCAAGAAGCAACCAAAGAGGTGGAACACAAAATTCAAGAGGCTACTTTTTTTAATAGCAGCCCCCTTTCACTCTCTACTTTAGAAATAAGCTTGGCTAAAAAAGAAGTTGCAAAACCTTCTTTTTTCATCATTGCTGGTGCCTTCAGGGAGCCTGAAAATGCATCTAAACGCATTGCACAACTCAAAAGAAGTGGCTATGAAAAAGCCACTTATCTAGGTCCCAACAGATACGGCTTACACCAAGTAAGTTTCCAAAGCTTTGTAGCGGAATCTGACGCGAGGGCTTTCCTTAAAGAAGTTCAAGCGCAGTTTGCCAAAGACGCTTGGCTTTTGGTGTTAAAAAAGTAAGGGTTTCTTGGTTGTTTCGCCAAATCCCAACCTATCTTTGCAAAACAATCAGACCCTATGAAAGCAAAAGTCCCTTCTGAATCCAGAACCGTGATGACTGATATGGTTTTACCCAGTGAAACCAATCCCTTAAACAATCTTTTTGGAGGAGAATTACTCGCTAGAATGGATCGTGCCGCAAGTATAGCTGCCAGAAGACACTCTAGGAGGATTACGGTGACCGCTTCTGTAAATCATGTGGCATTCAATAGATCTGTCCCTGTAGGAAGTGTGGTGACTGTAGAGGCGCATGTTTCTAGGGCTTTTAACACTTCTATGGAAGTCTTTATAGATGTTTGGATGGAAGATAGGTTTAGCGGAGAGAAGACCAAAGCCAATGAGGCCATCTATACTTTTGTGGCGGTAGACGACACCGGAAAGCCTACAGAAGTACCCCCTCTTAAACCAGAAACCCCTTTAGAAGAGGANCGTTTTGCCGCAGCACTTAGAAGAAAGCAGCTGTCTTTGGTCTTAGCGGGCAAAATGAAGCCTACAGACGCTACAGAATTAAGGGCTTTATTTATGGGAGAAGACGCCTAGTCTAAAGACCTGTCACAGCCGTCATTTTCAATAGCAGTTTCCTGCTTGCTTAAAAACGCAATTAAATAGTCTGCAGTAGTAAAGTCATAGCGTTTTAGCAATTGCTGAAAGTTGTCTGGGTTTGTATTACTGATGTAATCATTCACTGCTATGGTCAGTTGGGTGGTGTCTGCCAATACGTTGCCTCCANCAGTTGCTCTGATTAAGATATTATTTCCTTCTCTTTGAATGTCCAATCCTGCATATGCCATGGAATATTGGCTCTGAAANAAGGTCTTAAGNTCGGAAACTTTCATACTATAGGTCTCGAGGCCATTGCCAAAAGGATCTATAGTATAAATATCATAGGGCCTGATATTTCCTTCTACTAAATTAGCCCTAACCCCTCCATAGTTTTGAATAGAAAGGTCTGCCCCTGTTTCTTCTAGTAAAGCAGTCGTATAAAAACAAGCGGTTTCAGCACGGTCGTGATCATGAGAAGCAGTAGCTAAAGTGGTATAGAATTCAGGCCTATTGTTGTAAGCCGCAATAGTGTTAGCAACGGCCAAATCCTCTGGATGGTCTTCACTCAAATCTATTAAGGTATAGGCTTTATTGACAATTTTACCGTCCGCCACCTGTAACACCAATTTAGTAAGGTATTGCATATGAGCACCAGACTGAATCATTGGAACTGCTCTATACACCTCATTGTACAATTGGTGGCTGTGTCCGCCAACAACCAAATCTACAAAAGATTCACTCCCATTAAAAGACTGGTCTATGAGTTTTCTGTCTGCTTCTTTTCCATAATGAGTCAGGGCTACCACTAAATCTGCCCCCAAAACCTGGGCATTGTTGCGGTATCCTGCCACCACATCAGCACCTTGTTGGAAAGCCAACCCGTCCATGTTTTTGGGATGAGAAAGGGGTAAATCTCCACGAGAACTATTTTCTACTACCCCAATAAAAGCAATGCTAAAACCGTCTTTTTCAATAATAGTATAAGGATCTGGAGTAGCTAAAACACCCCCTGTATTCTGCACATTGGCGCAAATAAAAGGAAATGTTGCCTGTGCTAATCTGCTGTTTAAAACTTCTTGTCCATAATCAAATTCGTGGTTGCCAAGTACAGAAACATCCATGCCTACGGCACCCATAACATCTATGATAGGACTCCCTTTTTCTGGGTGAAAATCTACAATAGGATTGCCTGAAAAAACATCTCCTCCACTGACAAAAAACACCTTATCACTCACCTCTTTAGCCTCATCTATAAAGGGCTTAACTTTAGAAAAACGGTCTATTTTGCCGTGCATGTCATTTAATGCAAACAAGACAACTTCTGTGGTTTCCAGCTCAGGATCTTGAACCGAATTAGGGCTTGGCTCGTTTCCGCAAGACCACATTAAAATAACCAATGGAAGGAATAGGAATTTTTTCATAAGATAAAATTACAATATCCTTTTTAAAAGATCGCTGCAAAAAACAAAAATGCCACGGGCAAATAAAACAAAAAAGTAAGGGGCTGTCGCAAAGGAGAAAAAACTACGCCCATGAAAGATAGCAGCCAAATTAATGCAAAAAAAACCTCCACGGCAGAAGAGCGGTGGAGGGTAAAGCATTTAGCAGGCAAGTTGTTTGGGTATTATGTCTTGCTTTAATTACCAATTCAATACCGCTAAATTAAACAAGAATACCCTACTAAAAAATACTCTCAATACAATGAGAATACTTTTTTACCTCAAATTAAATACCCATTCTTGGGGGTTTAACCTGGTGCTATTCTGATATAGATAAAATTTCAAGATGGTTTGACCTTCATTATCATTGGAAGCAATTTCACCAAGAGATTGTTTCTCTTGAACAAAATCACCTTTTTTAACCCCTAAAGTTTTTAAATTATAATAGGTGCTAATAAAGTTTCCATGCTTGATTTGCACCCCTAAATTTCCGCCGGGTACTGCCATAATAGCAATGACCTCTCCTTCAAAAATTGCCCTCGCTTGGCTGCCTTTTTCTGTGGCTATGGTCACCCCATTGTTCTGGTGCTTGATCCCTGGATATACTGGATCTGAATAAACACCATAGCCTCTTTTGAGTAGGCCTTTCTCTAGCGGCCAAATAAGTTTCCCTTTGTTGGCTGTAAAATTATTCGCCACCCTTGTTGCTTCTGGGGTAAGTAAAAAACTAGCGCCTCCTTTTACCCCTTTGGCTTTTTTATTCGCAGCAGCGATAGCCGCCTTAATCAATGCTTCAATTCTATTTTCCAAGGCCTTGGCTTCTTTTTGCTTCTTGCGAATGGCTGCAGTGTATTTCCTTTCGTTTTGTCTTATGTCTTGTAATACCTTGGCCTTGTTTTGCTTCTCAGTGAGGAGTTGTTTCTTGGCGGCTGTGTTGGACAACACCAAAGCCTCTTTGGCTTTGCGCTGCGCATTTAAAGATTGTATTTTTTCTTCCAGCACCTTTGTTTGAATAGCGATCCCTTCACCCTGTTTTTTTCTATATGTCTGGTACTGCTTTAAATACTGTAGGCGTTTATAGGCCATATAGAAACTCTTGGAGGACAATAAGAACAACAATCTGTTCTCTTGGGCCGTGTGCAAATAAGATTTTTGAATCATTTGCGCGTACTCCTTTTTAAGGTCTGCTAAAGNCTTTTGTTGGTCCTTTACTTCTTTTTGATTGGCATTGATTTGCCTGGTGAGTAAATTGGCTTGTTGGTTGGTGAGTCTAATGAGCTGCTCTCGGACCTTTATTTTTTTATTGGCGGTCTCTAGATCTTCTAAGACTGCGCCCCGTTCTCTCTTCTTCACTGAAAGTAATCGGTTCATGTCTTTGATCTCTTTTTCAAGGGATATTTTTTTAGCCTCTAGTGCTTTTTGATCCTTGGTTTGTCCAAAAGCATTTGGTGCCGTAGAAAAGTAGCACAAAAGCAAAAAGAAAATGATAAAGGGATTCTTGTGACGCATTAAAAGGAATACTATTTTGATATTTAGTCTGTATCTGACTTGAGTGCTAAGGTTTTTAATCCCTTAGGCATCTTAAAGGGAAAAGACAAAGCGCGGTTAACGCTAATGTTTTTATAACTAATTCCCACAGTCGTTTCTGTCTTATTGGTCTGTGCAGAGACAGATATTTCGCTGGGCAGCAACAGGCCGTCCATTTCTGTGTAAGAAGGGTATTGAATGCGAAGATTGTTCTGCGAACCCCCTTGGCTTATTTGGGTTTGGGCTACTTTAAAATTCTGAGGGTCTATGTCTACAAAAAGCTTGAACAACGCCAGCGCTTTTTGAGGTTTTAATCGATACGCCTGAGGAGTAGACTCCACATTAAATCGCTGCTTTTTTAGGTCTAAAGCAGCTTCTCCCAATAAAAGCCCTTGGAGCATATTAAAATCTAGAGGGGTTCCTAAAAAATCACTCAGGGCAGCAAAATCTCCTTCAAAAGAGAGGTTGTTTACACTGGAATAAAAAGCTATTTTATTTGGTGTAATGAGCGCTTTTCCCATCCCAAAAAAAACTGAAATCCAAAGGGTTTTGTCTCGTTCCATCCTAAAAGTGGCCGGAATCCCCTGACTGGTGGAACCGCTCTTATAATCAATTTTCATCTTACCGCTTAGGGTTTTAAAATCTCCTGAGGCAGCGTAGTGATTTTTAATGACTGATTTTGCGCTTAAATTTCGGAGGGATCCTGTTTCAGAAGTGGTCGCAAAACTGCCTTTCTTTGCCCCACAAGCCGTAAAAGCAAGTGTTAAAGCGAAGAAGAAAAACCTTTTATACAGAGCGCTATTCCAGGACATG
>JGI26253J51717_1000957_pt1 | contig 12133 bp, 12 predicted proteins | sample SaaInlV_100m_DNA_6_FD_51717 | JGI IMG/M metagenome (IMG submission 51717)
TAAAGCTTCAGACTACACAAAAGCAAAAAATTTAATTAACTCAGCTAAGAAATATGAAAAAAAAGGAAAAATTGACAAAGCACAAGAAAGATATGCTAAAGCACAAAAGCTTCTTTTAAAATCTAATGATGAAAAACCACTGCAGGCAGATACTTTAAATTATTTAGGTTTTACCACTAGAAAACTTGGAGATTTTGAAGGAGGTGAAAAATTTTACTTACAAGGCCTAGAAATTGAACCTAATCATAATGGAATAAATGAATACCTTGGTGAGCTTTATGTGGTTACAAACCGAATAGATATGGCTAAAGAAAGGTTAGAAGTTTTAAAATCTTGTAATTGTGAAGAATATGAGGAACTAAAAGAAATTATCGACGGTTCAAAGAAGTCTAAATATTAAAACATTGAATTAAAATAATTATTTAATATTATAAAAAAATCTTGATCGAAGAATTCATAATTTTAACCCAAATCATCTTTATTGATATCATCTTAGCTGCTGATAATGCTATTATTATTGGATTAATTGCTGCTAACTTTGTACCAAAAAATAGAAAGCAAATAATTCTCTGGGGTGTAGCTGGAGCTTTAGTTTTTAAAATTATTTTTGCTCTTTTTGCTACTTACTTATTTGAATTTTATTATATTAAAATTTTAGGTGGACTACTTCTAATTTGGATTGTTAATGATTTAAGGAAAGATTTAGTTGAAATGAAGAATAAGATTAAATCACCAGTAAAAAAATCAACAGAACCTTCATTTGTAAAAAGTATTTATAAAGTTTTATTTGCAGATATTACAATAAGTTTTGATAACGTTATCGGGGTAGTTGGTGCTGCAAAAGGTCATTTTGGCTTCATGATATTTGGTCTTGTTTTATCTGTAGTATTAACTGGAGCATTAGCTACTTATTTAGCTAATTATATTCAAAAAAACTTATGGATAGCCTATGTAGGGTTAGGTTTTATTTTAATTGTAGCTCTTCAACTAATAATTGGTGGTTTAAATGATTATGGCGTCTTATCAATTAACGAAACATTCAAACAATATTTTTAATTTAGTATGAATGTTTTTTAGTAGGAAACTTACTTCTAATTACATCTTTCTTAAACTTTAGTGCAGCATCATTTATTTGTTTTTCAATATTTGAATACCTTTTCACAAATCTAGCTTTAATTTTATTCAGACCTATCAAGTCGTCAGTAACTAAAACTTGACCATCACAATGTACTGATGCCCCAATTCCAATTGTAGGAACTTTAACAGTTTTAGTAATTTCTTTTGCTAATGAGCTTTCAACACACTCTAAAACTATTGAAAATACACCAGCATCTTCTAAAAGTTTAGAATCTCTTAAAATAATTTTTCTTTCTGTTATTTCTTTTCCTTTAAATTTAAAATTTGTTGCAGATTGTGGCAGAACACCAAGATGTCCCATCACAGGAATTTTATTCTTAATTAAAGTTTTAATTATTTGAATTACTTTTTTACCCCCCTCAAGCTTGATTGCATCACACTTCGTTTTAGAGATTATTTTTTTTGCATTACTTAAGGCTTCTTTTGAGTTACGGTAAGTATTATGAGGCATGTCTACTACCATTAAACTTTTTTTAACACCCATTCTTACACTTTTAGAATGTTCAATCATCATATCCAGTGTCACTTTTTTTGTAGAAGAAAAGCTATAAAGTACAGAGCCAAGGGAGTCGCCTACCAATACAAGGTCACAGTGTCTATCTATTATTGATGCTATATTTTTAGAGTAAGCAGTAAGACTTATAATTTTGGATTTATTTTTTTTTTTAATAAAGTTTAAGATTTTTTTATTCATTTTTTACCAAACACCTTCATTTTTCATTGAGGCCCAAGGTTCTTTAATTTCTAAATTACCCTCTTGTAAGATTTCTATAGAAATATTGTCTGGAGATCTGACAAATGCCATATGACCATCTCTAGGTGGTCTATTAATTGTATATCCCATATCTTGAAGTCTCTCACAAGTTTGATAAATATTTTCAACACGGTATGCTAAGTGACCAAAATTACGAGATCCATCACCTAANTCATCACCATCCCAATTGTAGGTTAGCTCTAGTTCNGCTTTTTCATCGCCAGGTGCTGCTAGAAAAATTAAGGTAAATCTNCCTTGCTCATTTTCCATTCTTCTAGTTTCAATTAAACCTAATCCCTTACAGTAGAAATCTAATGATTTTTCCACGTCTGAGATTCTGATCATGGTGTGTAAATATTTCATAATATTATGTACTCTATAGTAAAGTATTACTCTAATTCAATGGTACTAGGTGGTTTTGAAGTAACATCATAAACAACTCTGTTTATACCTCTAATATTATTAATAATTTGATTAGANATTGATTGCATAAAACCTTTAGGAAAATCAAAAAAATCAGCAGTCATTCCATCTTCAGAGGTAATTGCTCTTAACAAACAAATATGTTCGTAAGTTCGATTATCNCCCATAACACCCACAGTTTTTACTGGTAGGAGTGCAGCATATGCTTGCCAAATTTTATCATATAACCCATGNTCTCTTAAAGCTTTTATAAAATAGAAATCAGCCTCTTTTAAAATTTTAATTTTTTCATTNGTTATAATACCNGGCATTCTAATAGCTAGACCAGGACCNGGAAATGGATGTCTAGAGATTATGTCATTAGATAAATTAAGTTCTAATCCTAATTTTCTAACTTCATCTTTAAATAAAAATTTAAGAGGTTCTACTAATTTTAATTTCATTCTTTTAGGAAGGCCCCCTACATTATGATGTGATTTTATTTTTGAAGTTTGACTACCAGTCACAGATTTACTTTCAATTAAGTCTGGATAAAGAGTGCCCTGAGCAAGAAATTTAACATTCTTAATTCTATTAGCATATCTTTCAAATATTTTAATAAATAGATTACCAATGATTTTTCGTTTTTTTTCAGGATCAGATACATTTGTTAATTTTCTAATAAATTCTTTTTCTGCATTAACATAAATCAAATTAATTTTTAATTTTTTCTTAAAAGTATTAACTACTTGTATTTCTTCATTTTTTCTTAAGAGACCGTTATTAACAAAAATACAAGTTAAATTTTTTCCAATTGCTTTGCTTAATAATTGTGCAACCACACTACTATCCACACCACCCGACAATCCACAAATTACTTTGTTGTCACCTACTTGTTCTTTAATTTCATTAATTAATTTTAATTTTTGATCTTTTGATGACCAGTTTTTTTTAATTTTACAAATAAGAAAAACAAAATTTCTTAATAAAATTTTACCTTTATTAGTGTGTGTTACTTCAGGGTGAAATTGTACACCATAAAAATTTTCTTTAATATTTTCAATGATTGTTAATTTAGAGTTTTTTGTAGAAGCTATAATTTTAAAATTTTTTGGCATTTTTGATACTTGATCAGCATGGCTCATCCAAACATCACTTCTATTATTTTTATTAAAAAAATTCTTAGTTAAAGTACTATTGGATACTTTGTTTATAGTGGCTAAACCAAATTCTCTATGTTTTGATTTTTTAACTTTGCCACCTAATAGTTTTGACAATATCTGATGTCCAAAACATATACCCAGGATTGGAATTCCAAGTTTTAATATCTTCTTATCAAATTTAAATTTATCATTTTCGTAAACATTAAGAGGTCCACCAGACAGTATTATTCCAGCAATATTATCTTTTGTAATTTGAGCTATTTTTATTTTTTTATGACTTACAATTTCTGAAAAAACCCCTAATTCCCTTACTCTTCTTGCAATTAATTGTGTAAATTGAGAACCAAAATCGATTATTAAGATTTTACTTAAATTATTACTAAGACTCATTTTTAGGTTCCAAATTCTTTAAGGATTCTAAAATAGAATTTTTCTTATCACACAATTTATTGCAAATTTTTGAAAAATTATCTGCTAGTTCTTTTACTTTGGAATAATTAGATCTTTTTAACTCTATTTCCATAAGCATGTAGTTTGCTTCTTCATTTTTTGGATCAAGTAATAACACTGTATCTATATTTTTTTGTTCTTCTCTTTTGTTCTCTTCAAAATTATAAATTTTTGCTAAATACAAATATGAATCTTTGTCCTTAGGGTTAAAAACAATACTTCTTTGAAATAAAAATTTAGATTCTTCATATTTTTGTTCATCGTATTTATTTTTTCCTTCTTCAAAAAAGTTATTTTCTGCAAAAGAAGANCTTCCAAAATTTAAAATTATAAATAGGACAATTATTAATTTATTTATTGTTCTCATTAATACTTGCTCTCATTTTTAACTTGATCAACATTATGAACCATACTTTCATAAAAACCAGCCTTAGTTATTTTTACAAAATTNGGTTTATTTTTAAGNTTTGGNACTTTTTTTGCACCTANATANCCCATAGATGATTTTAANCCTCCAANTANTTTNTAAATTATACTTTTNACATCACCTTTATATTTNACAAAACCTTCTACTCCNTCTGGAACATATTTAGATNTATCTTTTTGNTTNGTTTGAAAATANCTATCAGCTGATCCTTTATTCATNGCNCCAACTGATCCCATTCCTCTAAAACTTTTAAATAACTTACCATTTTTTTTAATTAGTTTTCCAGGTGTTTCTAAGCTTCCTGCAAACAAAGANCCAATCATTATAGCATCGGCACCTGCTGACAATGCTTTAGCTAAATCACCTGAATATTTAATTCCACCATCTGAAATTATTTTTACTTTATTGTTTTTAACACCTTTTTTAACTGCAAGGATCGCACTTAATTGTGGTACACCAATGCCNGCGACTAGCCTAGTTGTACAAATTGATCCTGGCCCTATTCCAACTTTAATAATATCTACTCCTAATTTTATTAAAAATTTTGCTGCTTCAGCTGTTGCAATATTTCCAGCACATAGAGTTGTTTTGTTTGTTTTTAATTTTTTTATAGCTTTAATAATTTCAGCTACTTTTTTGCTATGTCCATGAGCTGTATCCACAACAATTAAATCAACTTTTTCTTTTAAAATTGCTTTTGCTCTTTTAAGTTCTAAAGGACCAGCTCCAACTGCCGCACCAACTAATAAGTTTAATTTTTTAACTTTTTTAATTTCTTCAACTTGTTTTTTAATATCCAAATTTCTGTGAATTACACCAATGCCTCCAGCTTTAGCTATTGCTATTGCCATTTTGCTCTCCGTAACTGTATCCATTGCAGAGGATAATAAAGGTATTTTTAATGTTAAATTAGATGATAATTTAGTGCTGGTATCAACTTCAGAAGGTAAAACTTCTGAGTATTTTGGTGCCATTGTAACATCGTCAAAAGTGAGAGCTTCTTTTATAGGATCCATAATCATTTATATATGATTCCCCTCAAAAAAAAAGTCCCTATCTTAAGATTTTACAAATAATAAAACTTTCCTTAGATTCTTTTCTGCTAGACTTGGGTTTAAACACCTTCACTTCTTTAAATAATTTTTTGCCCAAAGCAACAATTTCGTTAAATGATGAGCCTAGAAAAATCTTAGAGACAAATCGTCCTTCTTTAACCAACATTTCTTTGGAAAAATTCATAGCCTCCATTGCAAGTTCGCCAGTATAAATTGCATCTATATCTTTTATACCCGTTGTATTTACAGCCATATCAGAGACAACAACATCCACTTTTGATTTGAATAAAGCTTTTATTTTTTCTTGAGATTCTAAATCAGTAAAATCACCTTTGATTTGGATTGTATTCTCAATTTCTTCCATACCTTTTAAGTCGATTGAAACCAACCTTCCACTTTTTACTGTTCTTGAAATATATTGAGACCAGCTACCAGGTGATGCCCCTAAATCGATTACAGATATTCCATTTTTAAATATCTTAAATTTTTCATCTATTTCTATTAATTTATATGCTGATCTGGCTCGATACCCGTCTACCTGAGATTGTCTAACATAAATATCTCTTTTTTGTTTATTAATCCAGTTTTTAGAAATTCTATTTTTTTTCAATTAANGACCAAACCTTAAGCTTTTTNATAAAATTTTACCCTCTAAAGTTTTTATATCTATCTTTACTTCTCTATGTAATCTCATGTCTTTATCTCCATCCCAAATNCCNGATGCAAGATGTATTATACCCAGTTTATGATTGGGCAAGTAAGGCTCCACAAAGCTTTTTTCTTTTTCATTAAATTTTGGTAAAAGATTACTAACTAACCAATTGCAATTATGAGGTAGGAACTCTGTTTCTAAATCGTCAATGTAAACTGACATGTTAATAGCCAATTGTTCTGAACCAAAAATATTTCCAGCTTTAAGTGTTTGTTCTAAATTTTTTTGCCAAGTCGTCCAGCCAACTGAATTTTTTTCTAAAGAAAAAACACCAATATTAATATGTGGGGCGAAAGCAAGCTTCCGCGCTTTATCTATTCCAATTTTTGACTTTATTGCATGTTTAAAATTTTGAGATTTAATTATTGCTAATTGTCCAAATATCCATTTAACTTTGGACATTATTTTATATCCTGGTGTAAAGGTTTGAGTAATTCCTAATTTTCCATTTTCACAGGCCTTAAAATAAAGCTCTATTGAATTCCAATCCCCTACCCAAGCGTCACAATCTATCCATAAGAATTTTTCATAACTAGGAAAATATTTTGGTAAGAAAGCCCTAGACACTTGACTCTTTAGCCATTCTCTTCCTTTAACTTTAAATGCTGGAACATCAATATCCCATTCAGCTGATTTAATTTCATCTACTTTTTTAGATAATATATTTCTTTGTTGCTCGGATAAACCTGCATCTAGAATGCAAATTGCTGTATCTTTGCTTTGTTCAAAACTTTTAATAGAATCGACCAATTCATTAAGTAATTCAAAGTAATTTGAGTCTGCCAGAGATACAATTACATTTTTTTTCATCTATAGAATGTCTTCAAGGTCTTCTTTAGTGTCACTTTCACCATTTAAAATTTTCTGTTTATAAATTTTTTGATAACTAAAATATCCAACTGGAATTAAGCAAATATAGATTAATCCACAAATGACCAAAACTTTAAATGTGTATATTAATAAAAGTCCAAAAAATAAAACAACACCAAACAATGCAAAAATTGTCAAGTGACGAGGAATAGAAATTTTTTTAAATGCAAATGTAGGTACTTTACTGATCAATAAAAATGATATCAAAATAAACAGTATTGGTACTACTATATCGTAATTAATTTTGATTAAATTTATCTCGCTTAGACTTAATATTAAAGGCATCAATACCAAAATTCCACCTGCAGGTGACGGCACACCCTCAAAGTAATTGTCTTTCCATGATGGCTCAGAGTTTGAACTTACATTAAATCTTGCAAGTCTAAGAGCAACACAAACTACAAAAATCATTGTGAGTAACCAGCCAAATTTACCTAAATTATTTAAAGACCAAAAATACATTATAAAAGCTGGAGCTACTCCAAAGCTAATTAAATCTGCTAATGAGTCTAATTCTTTTCCAACTAAAGAAGTTCCTTTTAACATCCTTGCAACTCTGCCATCTAATGCATCAAAAATTGCGGCAAAAATAATAGCTATAATAGATAATTCAAACTTTTCATCTAATGCAAATTTAATGGAACTTAATCCAATACACACATTTATTAATGTCAGTGCATTAGGCAAAAGCATTCTAGCTTTTTTATCTGATACTATTTTAAAATTATTTTTTGGTTGTTCCATAAGCTACTTTTTAGCTAATAGTGTTTCACCAGCAATTGTTTTTTGTCCAACTTTAACTAACGGTTCATAATTCTCAAAATAAACGTCCGCTCTACTTCCAAATCTAATCATACCAATTCTTTCACCTTGTTGTAATTGTTGATCCTTTGAAGATTCGCAAACAATTCTTCTGGCAATTAAACCGGCGATTTGAACAACTATTATTTCTTCGCCATGAGTATTTGTTATCTTGTAATAGTTTCTTTCATTGTCTTCACTTGCTTTATCAAGTGATGCATTTAAAAATTTTCCAGGCTTATAAAGTATTTCTGAAATTTTACCTTCACAAGGAGTTCGATTTACGTGACAATCAAATACGTTCATAAAGATACTAATCTTAGTAAATTTTCTATCTTCTAAACCTAATTCTTTTGGACCATCTACTTCATGGACCATCAAAACTTCACCGTCAGCAGGACTGGTTAGATAGTTTTCATCATTTATTGAAATTCGCTCTGGATCTCTAAAAAAATAATAAACCCATATCGATAATACTAGACCAATTAATCCTAGAAAAGTGCTCAGGACATATAAAAATATTGTTACAATGATAGCTATCGCTAAAAATTTGTAACCTTCAGAATGAATTTTTGGGAAAATTTTCTCTAACATAAGCTTCTATTTGATAATTTTTTATTAATATGTATATAAAGCACTAAATTACAATTACTAATATATATTATTCATTTATGGCTAAAATAAAGGTTAAAAATCCAGTTGTTGAACTAGACGGTGATGAGATGACTAGAGTCATTTGGGAATTCATCAAAAGTAAACTGATTTTGCCTTATTTAGATTTGGATATTAAATACTACGATCTTGGTATGAAAAGTCGTGACGATACCGATGATCAAATAACAATAGATTCTGCTAACGCAATTAAAGAACATAGTGTTGGTATAAAATGTGCAACAATTACTCCGGATGAAGCACGAGTTGAAGAGTTTAAATTAAAAAAAATGTGGAGATCTCCAAACGGAACGATACGAAATATTCTTGGAGGTACAGTTTTTAGAGAGCCTATAATTTGTAAAAATATTCCAAAACTTGTTCCAACTTGGACAGACCCCTTAATTATTGGAAGACATGCTTTTGGCGATCAATATAGAGCAACAGATTTTAAAGTACCCGGTAAAGGTAAAATGGAAATAAAATGGACTGCAGAAGATGGCAGTGATGAAATTAAATATGAGGTCTTTAACTTTCCTGGACCAGGAATTGCTTTATCGATGTACAATTTAGATAAATCTATAGAAGACTTTGCAAGATCTTGCTTTAACTATGGAATAATTAAAAAATGGCCCGTTTATCTTTCTACTAAAAATACTATTTTAAAAATTTATGATGGTAGGTTCAAAGATATCTTCCAAGATATTTTTGATAAAGAGTTTAAATCTGATTTTGATAAACTTAACATTACTTATGAGCATAGACTAATTGATGACATGGTTGCTTGTGCTATGAAATGGAGTGGTAAATATATTTGGGCTTGTAAGAATTATGATGGAGATGTTCAATCTGATACTGTGGCTCAAGGTTATGGATCATTAGGGCTAATGACAAGTGTTCTTCTTGCACCAGATGGAAAAACTATGGAAGCAGAAGCNGCTCACGGAACTGTAACTAGACACTACAGAATGCATCAAGAAGGTAAAGAGACTTCTACAAATCCAATTGCTTCAATTTTTGCTTGGACTAGAGGTTTGGCACATAGAGGAAAATTAGATGGTAATGAAGATTTGATTAAATTTTCAACTACATTAGAAAAAGTTTGTATTGATTGTGTTGAAAATGGATCAATGACAAAAGATTTGGCAATTTTAATTGGGCCCTCAAGTAATTATCTAACGACTAATCAATTTTTAGATGAATTAGATGGTCAGCTTAAGAAAAAGCTTAATTAATTAATTTTTTAATATTTTCAAAAGACTCTTCAATTTTATCTGGCAAAGTTCCACCAGCTTGTGCAAAGTCAGCTCTGCCACCACCGCCTTTACCCCCAATAACTTCTGAACCAGCTCTAACAATTTTTACAGCATCAAACTTTTTTCTAATGTTTTGGTAACACCTACAGCTAAGCCAACTTTATTATCATTGATTGCATAAATTATAACTAACCCTTCACCAATTTCTTTTTTGCCTTCATCGATTAGCTTACGTAAATCNTTAAATGGTAAATCNATAATATTTTGAAATCTAACTTTAAATCCATTAATAGTTTGATCGTTGATTTTATTTTTATCTTTATCTTTTAATATTGAGATAACTGAAAGTTGATCAAATTGTCTATTAAGGTCTTTTATTAAAGTTACTTGATCCTTGTTTTGAAGATTAGGTTTTCCTCCTAATTTAATAATCTTTGTCTCTAATTCTTTTATAACTGCCTCATTTTTTTGATCAGACAAATTAGACAGGTTTTCTTTCTCTTTTAAAAAGTCAACTAACTGCGTGTCTCTTAATGCTTCAATTCTCCTCACACCTGCTGCAATAGATGATTGGCTTATAATCTTAAATTTTCCAATGTCAGCTGTGTTTACAACGTGCGTTCCTCCACATAATTCTGTTGAAAAAAACTTACCTTCCTCATCCCCCATAGACAAAACTCTCACTTCATCACCATATTTTTCTCCAAATAAAGCTAAGGCACCATTCTCAACAGCTTCTTTAGGTGTCATTATTCTTGTTTTCACCTCTGACTTTTTTTGAATTATTGAGTTAACATAATGTTCAATTTTTCCCATCTCTTCTTCTGAGATAGGTTTCATATGACTAAAGTCAAATCTTAAACGATCAGACTGAACTAAAGATCCTTTTTGAGTTACATGCTCACCTAAAACTCTTCTTAATGCTTCATGTAATAAATGTGTAGCAGAATGGTAGGCTCTAATATTGTTTCTTCTTTGTGTATCTATTCTTAATTCAACACTATCTTTTAATTTAACCGAACCTTTTATAACTTTTCCATAATGAACAAATAAATCNCCTAGTTTTTTTTGAACATCAGACACTTCAAATTCAAAAGCTTCATTAGAGATTATTCCTGTATCAGCAACTTGCCCCCCAGATTCTCCATAAAAAGGTGTTTGATTTGTAATTATTATTCCTTCATCATTTTCTTGTAGAATTTGAACTTCTTTATTATTTTTAAGAATCAGGTTAATGACACCTTCTGCTTTATCTGTGGAATATCCTAAAAAATCAGTTGCTCCTAAACGATCTTTTATATCAAACCATATTTGATCTATNGAACTATCCCCTGATCCTTTCCAATTTTTTTTTGCTAATTCTTTGCTTTCTTTCATTAATAAATCAAACTTCTCCCCATCTACAGTCAGTGATTTATTTTTCAAAATATCTTCAGTTAAATCTAATGGAAAACCAAATGTATCGTAAAGTTTAAATGCCACTTCACCAGGTAATATTTTTTCTACTTTCTCTAACTCTTCATTTAAAATTTTTATTCCTCTATCTAGTAAAACTAAAAACTTTTCTTCTTCTGTTTTTAAGGTTTCCTTTATTAAAGATTGTGCTCTTTCTAACTTAAATCTAATGGAAAACCGAATGTATCGTAAAGCTTAAATGCTACTTCTCCAGGCAATATCTTTTCTACTTTCTCCAACTCTTCATTTAATATTTTTATACCTCTATCTAGTAAAACCAAAAACTTTTCCTCTTCTGTTTTTAAGGTTTCCTTTATTAAAGATTGTGCTCTTTCTAACTCAGGATAATTATTAGACATTTCTTCTAGAAGTGTTTTAAAGATATTATAGAAGACTGGTTTTTTGGAACCTAGCAAATGTGAGTGTCTCATTCCACGTCTCATAATTCTTCTAAGCACATATCCTCTACCTTCATTAGATGGCAAAACTCCCTCTGCTAATAAAAATGAACTTGCTCGTAAGTGATCGGCTATTACTCTAAAGCTAGATTGGTTAACCTCATCTACTTTAACGTTTAATGTGTCAGATGCAGATAGTATCAGTTTTTTAAAATGGTCTGTTTCATAGTTATCGTGTGTTCCTTGTAATAGTGCAGCTATTCTCTCAAGACCCATACCCGTATCCACAGATGGTTTTGGTAAATCTATTCTTTTATCTTTTGAAATTTGCTCATATTGCATAAATACTAAATTCCATATTTCTATAAACCGGTTACCATCTTCATTTTTAGTACCAGGTAAGCCACCTTCTAGATGATCACCATGATCATAAAATATTTCAGAACATGGTCCACAAGGCCCTGTGTCACCCATGGACCAAAAGTTATCTGATGTTGCTATCTTAATTATTCTATCATCGCTAAAACCAGCTATTTTCTTCCAAAAGTTAAATGCTTCTTCATCGTCATGATAAACTGTTACATAAAGGCGATTTTTATCAA
>JGI26253J51717_1000959_pt1 | contig 12125 bp, 10 predicted proteins | sample SaaInlV_100m_DNA_6_FD_51717 | JGI IMG/M metagenome (IMG submission 51717)
AAATTTTTCTTCTATAGTGAAAGTATGGTAAATTGAAAAAGGAATGTTTAGTAATTCATTACCAAAATAAATAATTCCAAAAAAACTTAAACTNATTAATAATTCTGAATCAAATAAAGATCGACTGTAATTATCAATAATTAAAAATCCATCAAAATAAAANAATAGCAATAAAATTAGTAAGCTAAAAATGCTAGATATTCGATTAAATTTATATTGTGTTTTTTTATACTCTTGAGATTTAATGTACTTTTCATTATCATAGATGTCATTAATTAACTCAGGGATTTCCTTGTCAAAATAGCTTGAATTTAAATAATTTAAAATCGAATCTTTTAAAAAATTTAATAGTACAATAGCAATTAGTATATTAAATAATATTTCTGGACTAATTATCATTTCTTTGTTTTAATCCTTCAAATATAACTATTGCTGCACTTACTGATAAATTTAAAGAATCCATTTTACCTCTCATCGGAATACTNATTAGTTTGTCTGATTCAATCATCCAGGATTTAGATAAAGAAGAGGACTCTGTTCCAACTACGATTGCACATGCTTCAGTGTAGTCAATGTCTAAATAGTTGACACTTTTTTTAACAAAAGTTGAAAATATTTTGATATTATTAATTTTTAAATAGCTGATTATATCATCTGTTGATGCTGTAGCTATTTGCATTGTAAATATACTTCCCAAACTTGATCTTATAGCATTTGGATTATAGAGTTCAGTTTTTGAATCCATTTTACCTCTCATCGGAATACTAATTAGTTTGTCTGATTCAATCATCCAGGATTTAGATAAAGAAGAGGACTCTGTTCCAACTACGATTGCACATGCTTCAGTGTAGTCAACGTCTAAATAGTTGACACTTTTTTTAACAAAAGTTGAAATTATTTTGATATTATTAATTTTTAAATAGCTGATTATATCGTCTGTTGATGCTGTAGCTATTTGCATTGTAAATATACTTCCCAAACTTGATCTTATAGTATTTGGATTATAGAGTTCAGTTTTTGGATTTGCAATTATCAATCCATCCAATCCGGCTGCATCAGCAGTTCTTAAAAGAGCTCCTATATTTCCTGGTTTTTCAGGAGATTCTGCAATTAAAATATATGGATTTTTAGAAATTTTAAAATTCTTTAATGAATTGTCTTTNGATTTAATCAAAGCCAATAATCCGTCACCCTTTTTTTTGTAAATTAATTCTTGATAAAGTTTTAAAGAAAAATTATACACTACAACATTATTAAAATTAGTATCAATATAATTTATGTTTTGATTTGAAATTAGTTCAGAACAGATTATAATTTCTATAAATTCAAAACCATAGTTATGACACAAATTAATATCTTTTATGCCCTCAACTATAAAAGAATTGCTTGCTTTTCTTTTATTGTTTTTAAACAATAATTTCGAAATATTTTTAAAAATAGAATTATTTTTACTGGAAATATTTTTCAAAATTTAATTATAATTTATTAATTAAAATTAAAACAATAATTTAGATTTTTTATTGTTTAGTTTTGCATTATTATAATAAATATTTAAACAAATCAGTTTTATGACAAACGATAATTCTAGTTATTTTATTGAGCTTGAAGATGAATTTGGTGCTCATAATTATCACCCTCTTCCTGTAGTTTTGGAAAAAGGTGAAGGTATTTATGTTTGGGACGTAAATAAAAAAAAATATTTTGACTTTTTGTCTGCTTATTCAGCAGTAAATCAAGGTCATTGTCATCCGAAAATTAATAAAGCACTAATTGATCAATCTGCAAAATTAACTTTAACATCAAGAGCTTTTCATAACAATGTATTGGGTGAATATGAAAAATTTATTACAGAGTACTTTGAGTTTGACAGAGTTTTACCAATGAATACTGGAGTTGAAGGTGGTGAAACGGCTGTAAAGTTAGCCAGAAAATGGGCTTATGAAAAAAAAGGTGTGACTAGTAATAATGCTAAAATCATTTTTGTAGCGGGAAATTTTTGGGGAAGAACTTTAGCTGCTATTTCATCTTCAAACGACCCTCTTAGTACTACAAATTTTGGTCCTTTTATGCCTGGTTACGAAATAATTCCATATAATGATTTAAATGCATTAGAAAACTCGTTAAAAGACCCTAATGTTGCAGCCTTTATGGTAGAACCCATTCAAGGTGAAGCAGGTGTCGTTGTTCCTGATGACAACTATCTTTTAGATGCTTTTAATCTTTGTAAAAAAAATAACGTATTATTTATTGCCGATGAAGTTCAAACTGGTATAGCCAGAACAGGTAAAATGATTTGCTGTGATCATCACGGTTTTAAGCCTGATATTTTAATATTAGGAAAAGCTTTATCAGGCGGAGTTCTTCCTGTTTCTGCTGTTTTAGCATCCGATGAGGTAATGTTAACTATTAAGCCTGGAGAACATGGTTCTACATACGGTGGAAATCCTTTGGGATGCAAAGTTGCTATTGCTGCTTTAAAAGTTATTAAAGACGAAAAATTATGTCAAAATTCATTTGAAATGGGAATTTATTTCAGATCAAAATTAAATGAATATATTTCTAAAAGTAATATTGTTAAATTAGTAAGAGGAAAAGGTCTTTTAAATGCAATTGTTATTGATGATCACGAAGAAAGTAATACTGCATGGAATATATGTTTAAAACTTAGAGATAATGGTTTGTTAGCTAAACCTACCCATGGTAATATTATTAGATTTGCTCCTCCACTTACTATCAATAAAGAAGAAATAGATGCTGCAGTTAATATTATTATAAAATCCTTAAAAGAATTTGAAACTAGTGAATAAAATATACTTTGATAATGCTGCTACTACACAAATTGATCCTTCAGTAATTGAATTGATGAATGGTGTAATGTCAAATCATTATGGCAATCCTAATTCAACTCACAGTTTTGGAAGATCATCTAGAACATTAATTGAAAAAGCTAGAAAATCTATTTCAAAAGAATTTAATGTTTTACCTGCAGAGATATTTTTTACTTCTTGTGGGACAGAATCTGATAATTTAGTTTTAATTTCAGCTGTACGAGATCTTGGAGTAAAAAGAATAATAACCTCAAAAATTGAACACAAAGCTGTATTAAATGTTGTGAAATTTTTAGAACTGAACGATCGAATTAATGTTGAGTATGTAAAAGTTAAAGCAAATGGATTAATTGATTATGATGACTTAGATCAGGTTTTAAATACAAATAAGCAAAAAACACTTGTTAGTTTAATGCATGTTAATAATGAAATTGGTTCACTTTTAGATTTAACAACAGTTGGAGATATTTGTAAAAAACATGATGCTTTTTTTCATTCTGATACTGTTCAGTCAATTGGAAAATATAAATTTGATTTATCAAAACTTAATATTGATTTTATAGTAGGTTCTGCCCATAAATTTCATGGTCCAAAAGGAATCGGTTTTGTTTATATTAATAAGAAATTAAAATTGAATCCTCTTTTAATTGGAGGGAATCAAGAAAGAGGTTTAAGAGCAGGAACAGAATCCGTACATAATATATGTGGAATGGAATTGGCTTTTATTGACTCTTATAATAGTATTGAAAAAAATAAAAATTATATTTTAGATTTGAAAAATTATTTCATTGAGAAAATAACTAGCTCTATTCCGTTATTAAAATTTAATGGAATTTGTGAGGATAATAATTATAGTACTTATTCTATTTTAAATGTTTGCCTTCCTGTTTCAAAAGATAAGTCAGTACTCTTGGAATTTAATTTAGATTTAAAAGGTATTGCGTGTTCAAGGGGAAGTGCTTGTCAATCTGGAAGCAATACTGGGTCACATGTTTTAAACTCTATATTGACTAAATCAGATTTAGAAAAACCATCCTTAAGGTTTTCATTTTCTAAATACAATAATAAATCTGAAATTGACAAAGTAATTAAAGTTTTGAGTGATTTTATCAATTCAAACTAGTTTCTAAAAAACGTAAAATTCTTTTGAGTTTTATTTCCCGCCATATCTTCAACAGAAACTTCGATTAAATTCTTTTTTTTATTTATAAAATATGAATCAAAATTGTAAAAAAGTTCATTTCTTTTATATTCATATTCGAACAGTATCCATTTTCCATTAATTTTTACGTTGTAGTTTTTAATGCCTGTTTCTTTATCTAAAATTTTAATTTTTATAGAATTTTTGTTAGAAATCCAATCATTATTTTTGAAATTTTTTAATTCAATCGAAGGATTTAAACTATCATTTTTTATAAAATATGTTCCTAAGGATTTAGTTTTGTGATAAAAATAATTTTTATTATCAAGTTTTGCTGACGCAAATGTTTCATTTCCATTATCATCCTTTAGAGCTAAATAATTGCCTTTTCTTTTCTTCTTGTTGTAAAAACTTATTTTAATATTTTTGAAAACTGCTATCTCATTATTTATAATTTTGATTGAATCTTTTGAAGAGCTTAAATTTATTTTAACGTTTTTTAGAAAAGTATTTTTAGCAATTTTTATGTTAGCATTTTCAAATTCGAAATTATAATCAAGTTTATTATCTATTGAAGTGTTAAAGACTGTTGAATTATCTTTTTTTAATGAATCAATTGAATTTTTACCTTTTATTATCGGAATTTTAATAAATGATTTATTCTCTTTTAAATCAGCAACAGTGATTTGATACATAGAAATATCTTTTTCTATATTTATAAAACCTGATTTATTATTCGAATAAATGCTCAAATTATTCCCATGATCTTTAAATAATTTTACAATTCTTGATTTGTTTTTTATATAATACTTATAATCAATTAATGTTTTGATTTTTATTGATTCCTCAAAGAAAAATGAATTGAAGTTAAATTCAATGTTTTTTGTATCATCATAAACAGTAGAGTATTTATATATTCCATTTTTATTATTTGCTAAATTTTGTCTATCAAAACCACTTATGCCAAATCCTATTGTTCCACTGGCTAAAACTTCATTTGATTGGTATACACTGTCATTGATTTTTTCAATTTTTAACTTAATTGGATCACTAATTTCGTTTAGACTATCAATTTTATATAAAAAAACTGAACTTACTGTTGGTCTTCTGGTGTCTTTTATATCAATCTCAAATAATTGTGGATTAATTGCTTTTTGATTTTTAGTTAATCTTATTTCGTAATGTAAATGAGGACCAAAAGATGATCCAGTATTTCCTGACTTACCAATATTTTCATTTTTCAAGATTTTTATTATATCTTTTTTTAAATAATGTTCAATTTGATAAGATTTTTTATCGAATTGTAATTTTTTAATATAATCCTCAATTTTTTTATTAAAATTTTTCAAATGTGCATAGACTGTCGTGAATCCGTTGGGATGATTTATATAAAGTGCTTTTCCAAATCCACCATGTTTTATACTTATTCTACTTACATATCCCTCAGCAGAACTAAACACATCTAATCCTTCTTTAAATTGAGTTTTAAAATCAATTCCTGAATGAAAATGACTAGGTCTTGATTCTCCAAAATTTCCATTTAAGATTAATTCAATATCTAATGGATTAGAAAAATAGTTTTTTGGAAAATTATTTTGTGAATTTATGTTTGTTGAAATAAATAAAAATAGAATTATTAATTTTTTCATTATTATTTTTGTGATGCTTTTATATTTATTTAATTTTTAATAATACTAAAAATAATTTTAAGATTTTTAAAATATAAGTACTTATTTGTTTAAGAGTTTTAGTAACACTAAATTTGAGTAAGATAGTATTGTTTTAATGTCTGAGTCAATTGAAAATATTGTTCTTTTAGAAACTAATTTATCGAATTTAAAATCTTTAATTAAAAAATTAAAAGATGAGAATTTGAAATTTAGTAATGATTTAAGATTGAAAGAAGAGTCTTTGCTCAAACAAAAAAATCANTTAANGGAATGGAAAGAAAAATATCATTCTNTAAAAATTGCAAATACTTTCTTAGGTAGTGATGATAAATCATTAACGAAGCTAAAGATTAATAATCTTATCAAAGAGTTGGATAAATGTATATTAAGTTTAAGTTCATAAATCTATTTAATGCAAAAAATTAAATTGACAATTGCCAATAGAGTTTACCCTAAATGTTCCTTTAGAACAAGAAGAAGGTCTTAGAGTTGCATCAAAAAAAATTGATATTATGATTAAGCATTTTGAAGAAAATTACGCAGTCAAAGACAAGCAAGATGTTTTGGCAATGTGTGCCCTTCAATTAGCAACTCAAACTGAACAAGAAAATATTTCTGAAGCTAAAATTAATGAAGAGGTAAATAAAAGATTAGAAAAGATTAATAAATCTNTTCAAGAAATTATTGACCTTTAGNACGTTCATTTAAATAAAATACATTATTGCCTACATCAATTTTTTTGATAAACTCAACGCGAATTTTTTTATAAAAGGTGAGTCTAGTCTGCTAAAGCATGCCCTTTTAGGATCCTTGATCAGCTAGTTAGCCTTAATCTTGTCTTACAAGAGTTTATACAAAACTTCATGATGTAGGCTTTTTTTTTAACTAAATAAATAATTATTATGGAATATTTTACAATAATCAATTTTGTTCTTGTATTTCTAGGACTATCAATAGGTTTTGTTATTTCTAAATTTCTGGAAAAAACATCAATAACTAAGTCTTTAGAAAATGCAAAAAAAGAAACAGAAAATATATTAAAATCTGCATCTATTGAAGGGGAAAACATAAAGAAGGATAAAATTTTTCAGGCAAAAGAAAAGTTTTTAGAATTAAAATCTGAGCATGAAAAACACATATTAAGTAGAGAAAAAAATCTTACTGACGTTCAGAAAAGAATTAAAGATAAAGAATCTCAAGTGTCAAATGAACTTTCTATTAATAAAAAGAATAATCAAAGTTTGAATGATAAGATTTCTTCTTTTGATAAAAAAATTGAACTTTTAGACAAGAAAAGTGAACAGGTAGATAAACTTCATAAAGAACAGGTTGAGAAACTTGAAAAATTATCCAGTATGTCTGCTTCTGATGCTAAAAAGGAATTAGTTCAATCCTTAAAAGAAGAAGCCAAAACTGAAGCCTTAGAGCTTACGCAAAATATTATTGAAGACGCTAAGCTTACTGCAATGCAAGAGGCAAAAAAAATAGTTATTAATACTATTCAAAGAGTAGGTACAGAAGAGGCTATTGATAACTGTGTTTCCGTTTTTAATATTGAATCTGATGATGTTAAAGGAAGAATTATTGGAAGAGAAGGTCGTAATATTAGAGCTATTGAATCAGCCACAGGGGTTGAAATAATAGTAGATGATACACCTGAAGCTATAATTTTATCTTGTTTTGACTCAGTAAGAAGAGAGGTTGCTAGACTATCTTTACATAAGCTGGTTACTGATGGAAGAATTCACCCTGCTAGAATCGAAGAAGTTGTAAAGAAAACAAAAAAAGAAATTGAAAATGAAATTATTGAAGTTGGTAAAAGAACAGTAATTGATTTGGGAATTCATGGATTAAATCCTGCTCTAATTAAGGCTGTAGGTAGAATGAAATATAGATCTTCTTATGGTCAAAATCTTTTACAACACTCTAGAGAAGTTGCTAAACTTTGCGGTATAATGTCCTCAGAATTAGGTTTGAATCCAAAAATCGCAAAAAGAGCTGGACTTTTACATGATATAGGTAAGGTTCCAGAAGAAGAAACTGAAACTCCTCATGCTTTACTTGGGATGCAATGGGCAGAAAAATTTGGAGAAAAACCAGATGTGTGTAATGCTATTGGAGCTCACCACGATGAAATAGAAATGAATAATTTAATATCACCTATTGTACAAGTTTGCGATTCTATTTCTGGTGCTAGGCCTGGAGCAAGAAGGCAAGTGTTAGATAGTTATATCGAAAGATTAAAGGAAATGGAAGATGTTGCATATTCTTTTAAAGGTGTAAATAAAGCATATGCTATTCAAGCTGGTCGTGAATTAAGAGTTATGGTAGAAAGTGAAAAGATTTCTGATGATCATGCAGCTAAACTTTCTTTTGAAATATCACAAAAAATCCAAACTGACATGACTTATCCAGGACAAGTTAAAGTTACCGTTATTCGAGAAACAAGAGCTGTTAACATCGCTTCTTAGTTACTAATAACCTTATTGTAAATTTTTATAAGTTCAGTTAATTTTTCTTTTTTTTGATTTGCTAAATTTACCTTTTGACTAGGATCTGTTTTTAAATTATAAAGTTGAAATGTGTTGGATCTACCTAACTCTACATTAGTATAAGTACTTACAGCTTTCCCTTTGTATGGTGGAATTAATACCCAGTTTTGATATTTCAAAGCAGTTTTTCCTGATGCTTCAAGAATTAATTCTTCTCTTTCTTTTCCAACTCCTTTTAGTAAAAGTTCAGATAAATCATAACTGTCACTAGTTTTAATTTCACTTTTAATAATTGATGATAAAGAATTGAAAAGATCAATTTGAGAAATCAATTTATCTGAATTTTTAGGTTTTATGACTCCTTTCCAATATGAAATAAAAGGCACTCTTGTACCAGCTTCAAATAAACTGTATTTACCGCCTCTATAAATGCCTGAAGGTGTGTGATTCCCGATTTTTTCTACAGCATCATCAAAGTAACCGTCGTTTAGAACAGGTCCGTTATCACTTGAAATTATAATTAATGTGTTTTCTAATAGATTTTCGTCTTCAAGTGTCTTGTAAAGTTCTCCAATGCACCAGTCTGCTTCTACAATCACATCTCCTCTTGGACCCATTCCTGATTTTCCTTTAAACCTGGGATGTGGTGTTCTTGGAACATGAGGCTGTTGCATTGAATAGAATAAGAAAAAGGATTTGTTTTTATTATTTAAAATATATGATTTTGCTTTATTTAAAAAATGGTCAGCCATATCAATATCACTCCAATGTGCTCTTTTGCCACCTTTCATAAAGCCAATTCTAGAAATACCATTAATAATTGAATTAAAGTGACCATGATGCCATTTCATTGTCAGCATTTCTGGATTTTTTTTCCCAGTTGGTTGATTGTCAAAATTACTTTTGAAACTAACATATAGTGGATCGTTTTTATCTAAATTTTTTACATATCCATCTTCAATATACACAGTTGGAACTCTGTCTTGAGTATCTGGCATAATATAGGAGTAGTCAAAACCGATTTCGTTAGGACCAGGAGATATTTTAGAATTATAATTAATTTGACCATCACCTAATCCCAGATGCCATTTACCCACTATACCAGTTGAATAATTATTTTCTTTAAACATTTTTGGCAATGTCTTTTGATTTGTATCAATAATCATTGAAGCTCCAGTAGAAATTTTTGCTTTAGAGTTTCTCCACGGATATGAACCAGTTAATAAAGCATATCTACTAGGGCTACATGTTGCAGATGATGAATGTCCATTTGTAAATTTAATACCATTATTTGCAATTCTATCAATATTAGGTGTGTTTAGTGTACCTTGATTATATGCGCTAACATCACCAAAACCTAAGTCATCAGCATAAATAATTATAATATTAGGTTTTTTGTTTTCAGTACTACATGCTGAAAAAAAAAGAATTAAAAAAAATGAAATAAATTTTAAATTTTGATTGATCATTATACTTTTGATTATATCTAAGATAATTTTATTAAATTAAATATTATTAAAATTTAACGAATGAAAAATAATTTAATAATAATAATTTCTCTTTTTACAATCAACTTGATTGCTTCTCAGGATTTAAAATTGCCATCAATCTTTAATGACAATATGGTTTTACAACAAGATTCTAACGTTTTTATTTGGGGCTGGTCAAAATCAAGATCAAGTATTTCAATTACACTTAGTTGGAATGAAAAAATTTTAATAACACAGAGTGATGAAAATGGAAAATGGATTATAAATATTAAAACTCCTAAATCTGGTAAAAGTCACAAAATCAGTATAAAATCTGGTGATCAAAAAGTTGTAATGTCTAATATTTTAATGGGGGAGGTTTGGTTAGCTTCAGGACAGTCTAACATGCAGATGAATCTAAACGGTTATAGAAACGAGCCAATATTAGGAGCCAATGATGCAATAGCTAATTCTTATAATTCTGAAATTAGATTTTTTACAGTTGAAAGAAATACAAGTGAATTTCCACTTGAAGATTTAGAAGGTAATTGGTCTATTTCAAATCAAGAAAATTCACCTTCTTTTAGTGCTGTGGGGTATTCATTTGCAAAATATTTAAATACTGTTCTTGATGTGCCGGTTGCTATTATTCATTCCTCATGGGGAGGAACCCCGGCAGAAGCCTGGACAGATTCTAAATCTTTAAATAATGATTTTATAAAAAGTGAAATAAAAAATCATAGAGGTAGAGCTATTGATGAACCGTCGTCATTATATAACGCCATGATTAACCCACTGATTAACTTTAGAGTAAAGGGAGCTATTTGGTATCAAGGAGAAAGTAATGTTTCAAGAGCAAGTAATTATGCTAAATTAAAAAATTCAATGATAGAGGGGTGGAGAAGAGCTTGGAATCAAGGATCTTTTCCATTTTATTTTGTTCAAATTTCGCCTTACAAATACGATGGAAATGATAAATCAAGTTCTGCTTTTTTAAGAGAAGCTCAGCTTAATACAATGTTTAATACATCCAATACTGGAATGGTAGTTTCGCTTGATGTCGGAGATGAAAACTCTATTCATCCCCCAAGGAAATTTATTTTAGGCAAAAGGCTTGCTTACTGGGCATTAAATAAAGATTATGGTTTATCAACTGTAGAGTTTTCGGGTCCAGTATTCAAATCTTTAGAAATTAAAGAAAATACAGTGTTACTAAAATTCGATTATGCTAAAAATGGTTTGTATTGTCCTGATGAAAAAATAAACAACTTTGAATTAGCTTCACAGGATAGAGTTTTTTATCCTGCAAATGCTAAAATAAAGGGTAATCAATTAGAGGTTCAAAGTGATAATGTGAAAAACCCTATTCACGTGAGATATGGATGGAAAAATTATTTAAAAGGAAATTTATATAATACTAAAGGACTGCCAGCGTCATCATTTAGATCTGACAGTTGGAAATTTTAAGCAGTTAAACTATTTATAAAAAGACCCATAGATTCCAGGAATTCATCAAAAATATCATCATCATCATATACTTTTCTAACACCTCTAACACCTTCAAAAGCACATATCAAAGAAATAGCTGTAGCTGAGCTATTGATTTCTTGTTTTATTTCACCTCTTTTCTTACCAATATCAATAGTATTTATCAATTCAGATCTCCACTCTTCAAATAAATCTTTAAGTATCACTCTAAAATCTTGATCAGTATATCCAATTTCTCCAACTAAATTATTAGCAGGGCAACCTAAAGCTTTTTCTCTGTCTGAGTAATTTTTAATTCTATTAGTAAAAACATATTTTAAAAGTTCTGGAATATTACCATCATTATTTGTTAATGGGTTGATAAATCCTTCTTTTATTCTTTTTCGAATAATAACTTCAATTACTTTAGTGCCAATTTCATGTTTATTTTTAAAGTGATGGTAAAATGCACCTTTTGACAATGAAGTTTCTTTCATAATGTCTGGGATACTTGTTGCATTGTATCCTTTTTCATAAAAAAGTTCAAAAGAAGTGTTTATAATAAGATCTTGGGTTTCTTTTGATTTTAGTTCTTGTTTCAAAATGTAGTTTTAATTATCTAATTAATAAATTGGAGCCTAAAAATATAAATTATATTCAAATAAACACCTAAAAAACAATGCTTTATTATAAAATTACTAAAAAAAACTCTATTACATACTTATTTGAATGTAATGTTTTATAAATTAGATGAACGTTTGTTTTATTGGTATGCCAAATTGGTTTACCAAATACACTAAAAAAACAATATAATAAATCAGATTTAACTTTAAAAACATAAAAATGAAAAAATTATTATTTCTACTAACACTACTTATTTCTTTTAACAGTTTTACTCAGGAGATTCATTCTTTTTATACTTTAGATGTTCCTAGATCAAAAGCAAATGACTTTGTCAAAATGCATAAAAAGTTTATTGATATATATTTTATGGGAAGTGAAGACAATAAAATGGCGTCAACATGGTTGTTTTCTCATACATATGGTAGTGACTTTAC
>JGI26253J51717_1000961_pt1 | contig 12099 bp, 18 predicted proteins | sample SaaInlV_100m_DNA_6_FD_51717 | JGI IMG/M metagenome (IMG submission 51717)
AAAAAGAAAATAGTACAAAAATTACTGCTGAAAAAATTTTTATGTATATATTTTTATTCATTTTTTTTTTGAATTTTTTTAACTATTATCGCACCACCTAATAAAAATAACAACAAGGGTAATAACCACAATATATAAGTGTTTTTATTTAATTGTGGCTCATAAACTATCCAATCGCCATACTTTTCTATTAAAAAACTGTAAATAGAGTCTTCTTTTGCCCCTTCATTAATCTTTTTATCAACAATTAATTTTATACTAGATGCAAATTCTGACTCGGAGTCGTATACAGATTGACCCTGACAAATCAAACAACGGATATTTTTTAATATTTTATTTTTTAAGATATCGCTTTTTTCATCAGATTTTAACTCTGAAAAATTTGTAGTTAATAAAAGTATTATAAATATCTTAAAAATTTTCATTTAATCATTAACTTAATTTTATTTACAGCTTCCTGGTCAATTGGGCCAATAAATTTCTTTATTATTTTTTTATTTCTATCTATTAAAAAGGTTTCCGGGACACCGAAAGCACCAAATTCAACACCTAAAGTACCATCTTTATCAATTAAAATTCTTGAATAGGGATTGCCAAATTCATCAATAAATTTTTTTGCATTATTAAAACTATCCCTATAATTTAAACCAATTAGTTTAACTGAATGATTTTCATTTAATTGCATTAACAGAGGGTGCTCTACTCTACAAGGCACACACCAAGATGCCCAAATATTTACAATATAATAAGTATTATCTTTAAAAATTTCATCTGAACTAACAGTTTTTCTTGAAAAGAAATCTACTGCATTAAAAATTGGAATATCTTTTTTAATGCTAGTTTTGGGCACATAAGTATTTGGATTATTCAATCCTTTGTATAAAATTATAAAACAAAAACTTAAAACTACGCCTGTAATTAATATAGTTATATTTTTTTTCATGTCCTAGTTTTAAATAAACCTATCGTTCCACCAAGACCTAATAAAAAGACAGAAATCCAAATCCATACCATAAATGGTTTTGATTGATATCTAACATTAAAATATTCATTACCTTTAACAAGATTCATTACTATAAATTTATCTTCCAATAATGTTGTTTTTATATCTGCCTCGCTAGTAACCATTAAAGGTTGATTATAAACTCTTATCTCTGGTTCTAATTCAACAACGTTTCCCTCCAGATCTTTAATTTCAAAAAAAGCAACAATTGAATTAAAATTACTCTCTCTTCTTTCTTCAATCTTTTTAAAAAAAATTTCTTCTTTTCCAAATTTAAATTTTTCACCTATCTTCATATTGGTAATCACCTCTGATGATAAGATGCCATTAAATAAAATACTCAATATCAATAAACTAAAACCAAAGTGGGCAATTGTTTGTGAACTATCATTTAATTTTTTAGTCAAAAGTTCTTTAAGAGTTGTGAAGAAAAGAAAAAAAGCAGCTGATAACAAAAGAGTATAGAAAAGAATATTTGTTGTTAGATTTTTGATTATAAAAAATGTTAAAATTATTGAAATTATAAATATTATAATTATTGAATATTTCTTTTCAATTTTTGACTTGATCCATTTAAGTCTTGGGCCCAAGGCCATAAATAATAAAAAGGGTATTAAAAATGGAGCTATGAGTTTGTGATAAAATGGAGGTCCTACAGAAATTTTTTCTGATGAAATAACATCTAAAAAAATTGGATAAACTGTACCTATTAAAACAACAGACAAAAAGTACATCATAAACCAATTATTTATTAAAATGGATGTTTCTCTACTAAGCCAAAAAAAATTATTTTGATTACCATTATTATCTTTATGAAAAATAAAAAATATACCCAAAGATAAAATTATTAAAACAAACAAGAAGATTAATATAAAAATTCCCCTTGCTGGGTCGTTTGCAAAAGTATGCACAGAATTTAGTAAGCCAGATCTGACTAAAAATGTTCCACACATACTTAAGGTGAATGTTGTAATAGATAACACAACTACCCATGATGTTAATGTGGCTCTTCTTTCTAATACCGCAATACAATGTANAAGAGCTGTTAACGATAACCAGGGCATTAAAGAAACATTCTCAACAGGNTCCCAAAACCAAAAACCTCCCCAGCCTAATTCATAATAAGCCCAAATTGAACCCAGCATAATTCCTAATGATAAAAAAATCCAAGATATTAAAACCCATTTTTTTATGTGCTGTGCCCATTCTTGAGAAATATAATTTTGAGCAACTGCTGCCAGTGAGGCTGAAAATATTATAGAGGCACCAACATATCCTAAATATAAAATTGGAGGATGTATTGCTAATGCCGGATCTTGCAATATTGGATTAAGACCAAGGCCTTCTTTAGGAATTGGAAATAAATAATTAAACGGATTTGAGGTAGTTAATACAAATAAAAAAAATCCAATAATTATAATTTGCTGAAATAGTAAAGTTAATATTCTATATTTTTTTGGTTGTGAATTTGATTTTAGTAAAAATAGAAAAATAAATAAAGTTAAAACTAATAACCATAATAACAAACTACCTTCATGATTGCCCCAGGTTCCAGAAATTTTATAAAATAATGGTTTGGTTGTATGTGAGTTATTAAAAACTGTCTCATTGCTAAAATCTGAATTTATAAAAGATAAAATTAAACTAAAAAAACTTACAATCACAAAAGTTAACTGAAGGAAAGTTAAGATTATTATGTTTGCATTAAGTTTTTTATTAACTTTATTAAAGTCTTGGATAGCTATTGTGCAGAGTAAAAATGAAAATAACAATCCAAGTATTAACGAATAATAACCTATTTGATTAGCAAGCAATTTATTTAACTCCTAAAGCTTCTTTGACTTCTGGTGGCATATAATTCTCATCATGTTTTGCCAAAATTTTTGTTGCAGAAAAATAATTTTTGTCTTTTAAAAAACCCTCAGCAACTACTCCTTTTCCTTCAGCAAATAAATTTGGTACGGCACCTGAATAAGTGACGTTAATTTCATTTTTAAAATCAGTAATGATAAAATTAACTTCATTAGAATTGATAACTACAGATTTTTCTTTAACCATACCCCCTACTCTTATCTTTTTGCTCTCTATTTCTATTAGAGAATTTATTTCAGATGGAGATTGAAAATATATAACGTTCTCTTTTAATGATTGTAGAATTAGAAAAACAGTTAAAATTACAGTTGCTAGAAGCAATACTAAGAATAAAAATCGTAATTTAACCTTTTTACCATACATGGTTTATTAGTTAAATATTTGATATATTGGATAATATTTCGTTATTGATAGTTTGTTGTTTAGCAGCTTTAGCTTTTTCAATACTTAGGGAACCAAACTTATTTGCAAATCTTTTTTGTTCTTTTGAAAGTTGCAATTTGATCACAAAATATAAAGTTGTAAAACTAGTCAATGTAAATGCAAATGCTGACCATACATAAGCTCCGTACCCATTCATTGAAATTATTTCTATTATCATAATCTATCTAATCCTTTATTTTTAAGTTTTATCAGTTCCGTATTATATTTCATCAAAAAAATGAGTAATGAAAAAAGAGCAAATGCCGCAGTCATTAAGCCTAAAGGTATTAGCATTGATGAGTGAATTGCTGTGTTAGTTGTTATGATATTTATTGATGCCGGTTGATGGAGTGTATTCCACCAATCAACTGAATATTTAATAACTGGAACATTAACTACTCCTATGATTGCAATTATAGAAGTTATTTTAACTACTTCTTCTTTGTCCTCATATATCCTCCATGCCAATAAATACATTCCATAAAATAAAGCTAACACTAGCATAGATGTTATTCTTGCATCCCATGCCCACCAAGTTCCCCATGTTGGTTTGCCCCAAATAGAACCAGTAACTAATGCTACAATATTAAAAACAAAGCCTGATGGTGCCAAGCTTTTTGCAATTAATGCAAAATTCTTATTTTTAAAAATAAAGCTTCCAATAGATAATAAAGTTAAACTTGAAAATATTCCAAGTGATATCCATGCTGCAGGGACATGTACATACATAATTCTTACAGAGTCACTTTGTTTATAATCTTCGGGTGAAAGAATGAGTGCTTCTATTAAGCCAATTGTTAAAACAACGATAAATAGAAATAGAACATATTTTGGTGCCTTCGAAGTTATTGCAAAAATCTTATTAGGTTCAAAATATCTAAACATTTTAAAATTATATATTAAAAGAAGTTAAATTAATTCTTATTTGGAAAAGTTAATCTGATCAAGAGTGATGAGGGAGATAATGATTACTAAGAGGTATTAGTATAACACTCTTGACCAGAATATAGTTTAATATAGGCTCAATCTGTGTCTGAGGTTTGAGTAAAATGTGTTAAAAAAAAGATTTAATTAGATGGCTTAAAGTAACTAGAGCCCTTTTTTCCAGAAAATATCTCTTCAATTAATGGATGTTTAATTGGATCCTCTGAGTCATCCATAAGTAGATTTTGTTCTGATACATAGGCTTCGTAGGTAATCTCATCATTTTCAGCTAGTAAATGATAAAAGGGTTGATCTTTTCTTGGACGTACATTCTTAGGAATTGACTGATACCATTCTTCAGAGTTATTAAACTCAAAATCAACATCGTAAATTACACCTCTAAACTCAAAGTGTTTGTGTTTAACAATATCACCTATTGAAAATTTTGCTTTTTGAATTGCCATTATTATTAATATGGGGGTTTAAAAACAAAAATCAATAAAAAAAATATAATTGTTTTTTTATTATGTTAATATGTCTCAAGTGAATAAATCTTTTCTTAAATTTGCAACAGACTTTGGGCCTTTAGCTATATTTTTTTTCTATTATTATAATAATGATAAGAATTTATCAGTTGCCATACCACCACTTATAGTTGCAACTCTAGTTGCATTAGCAGTTGTTTGGGTTTTTGAAAAAAAAATACCCATGATGCCTTTGTTGAGTGGTATTTTAATTACACTCTTTGGTGGTCTTACCATTTATTTTAATGATCCAATTTTTGTTTACATAAAACCAACAATTATAAATATTTTATTTGCTCTTGGTTTGTTTTTTGGAAAATACTTTACAAAAGAACCTGTTCTTAAGAAAATTATGGGTAAGTCNATTTCTTTAACTGATATTGGTTGGGAAATTTTAAACAAAAGATGGATGTATTTTTTCTTTGGTCTTGCATTGTTAAATGAATATATTTGGAGAACACAAACTGAAGAGTTTTGGGTTAATTTTAAGGTTTGGGGAATGCTACCAATAACTATTATTTTTACGGCCTTTCAAATATCTATAATTAAGAAGCATAAGCTTGATGAATAGAAACTTAAAATTAGTCATCAACAATCCTCATAATCAGATTACNGAGAAACAATTTTTTGAAAAGAATGAGCTTAAAGTTATTTTAGATTTATATGCCAAAATGGTCTCNGNAGGAACTTGGAAAGATTATGGTTTAAATATTTCAAGCAGACAAGTAAGTTTCAGTGTTTTTAAAAATGCTACCGAAAATGCTTTATACAAAATTTGTAAAAATTTTAAACCTAACAGTAAAAATCTGAAATATTTAATCACTGACTCTAATGGGAAAATTTTAAAAAATTCCTTTGATCTAGAAATATTACTTAAAAATACTAATTGGAAAAATCTTAAAAAGTAAAAACTATCTTCTTTGTCCAAATAATCTCAGTAACATTATAAATAAATTTATAAAGTCTAAGTATAGAGTTAAGGCGCCCATCACAGCTTTTTTACCCATTAACTCTCCTGTATCACTTGAAACAAACATGTTTTTAATTTTTTGGGTATCATAAGCAGTAAGTCCCACAAAAATTAAAACACCTAAGATTGAAATAACAAAATCCATCATGGAAGATTTCATAAACATATTAACAACTGATGCCACAATAATACCAATTAATCCCATCATTAAAAATGATCCTAGTTTTGTAAGGTCTCTTTTAGTTGTGTAGCCGTAAATACTCATTGCTCCAAAAGTAATTGAAGTAATAAAGAAAACTCTAGTAATACTCGCTCCTGTATAAACTAGAAATATTGAAGATAAAGAAAGACCCATCAATGAGGCAAAAACCCAAAAAGTTGTTTGGGCACTTGCAGCCGACATTTTGTTAATTCTAGCACTCATGTAAAAAACAACTCCAAGAGGAGCTAACATTACAACCCATTTAAAACCTGATAAAAAAATTGTATTTCCCAAACTTGTTAAAGCAACAATTGATCCATTCGCGTCTGTTACTACTGAAAGTTTAAAAAATATTAAAGAAACTAATCCAGTTAATAAAATACCAGATGCCATGTAGTTATAGACTTTTAACATGTAGGCTCTTAGGCCCTCATCCATTACTACTGTTGATTGTTGAGCTTCTTTTACTTTATTTAGTATATTTTGTTTATTGAATTCCATTCCATATATATAAAGGCTTTTACTATTATTTCAAGATACCTTATTAAGGATTAAATTAATATGAACTACAAAAAACTAGGAAATACTGATTTAAAGGTTAGCACAATTTGTCTAGGGACAATGACTTGGGGAGAGCAAAATACTCAGGAAGAAGGTTTTGAGCAGATGGATTATGCATTAGATCAAGGAGTAAATTTTTGGGATACGGCAGAGCTTTATTCGGTTCCACCAAAAGAAGAAACCTACGGTCATACAGAAATTATAATTGGTAACTGGTTTAAAAAAACAAACAAAAGAGACAAAGTCATTTTAGCAACTAAAGTTGCTGGTCCTATGCGAGCCTACTTAAGAGGAGGTGGTAATAATTATGGAATAAAAAAAATGACTGAAGCTGTTAACGATAGCTTAAAAAGATTACAAACTGATTATATTGATCTCTATCAGCTACATTGGCCTGAGAGAAATACCAATATGTTTGGAAGATTGGGCTATGAACACAAAGATAATGGTGAATGGAATAAATTTGAAGATGTCTTGGGCAATTTACAAAAGTTTGTAGATGCGGGGAAAATTAGAGAAATTGGTTTATCTAATGAAACACCATGGGGTGTAACAAAATTTTTAGAGCTAGCAAAAGAAAAAGGTCTTCCAAGAATGATGTCTGTTCAAAACCCTTACAATTTATTAAATAGAACTTATGAGGTTGGACTTGCTGAGATTTCAATAAGAGATGACATTGGTCTATTAGCTTATTCTCCANTAGCAAGTGGATACTTAACTGGAAANTACAGAAACAACCAATTGCCAAAAAACTCNAGAATTGAAAGAGATGGTAATTTTTGGACTCGATATGAAAANCCAAATACAAAAAAAGCAGTTGATGCATACTATGAAATTTCAAAAAAACATAACCTANACTTAACTCAAATGTCACTTAAATTTTGTGAAATACAACCTTTTATGACAAGTGTNATTATTGGGGCAACAACNATGGAGCAGTTGAAAACTGATATAGAAAGTGTAAATATAAATTTAACTGATGANGNAATTAAAGAAATAAATGAAATACAAACTATTTACCCTAACCCATGTCCATAATTAAAAATTTTATAATCATAATNTTTNTTGCTACTTTTATCAGNCAAGTTAATGCTGAAGAAGTAAAAAAAATGGGTACACATAAAGATTGGGAAACATATGTAATAAACTCGGACACAGGTAAAGTGTGTTTTGCTCAATCTAAGCCGGTTCTCCAATCACCTAAGGCGAACCCTAGAGAAGCACGATTATTTATTAGCTTTAGACCCGGAGAAAAAATAACCAATGAGATAAGTGTTACTGGTGGCTATGAATTTAATAATAAAAATACGGTAACAGCAACTTCAGGAAAAAACATATATAAATTTGATCTTATTCAAGAAGGATTTGCTTGGATGTCAGACCAAGATAATAAATTAGAAAAAAAAATGATCAAAACAATGAAAAGAGGATCTAGGATAATGATTACAGGTTATACTCAGAATGGATCTTCAACTATTGATCATTATTCACTATTGGGTTTCACTAAGGCATACAATGCTACTATAGCAAATTGCAGCTAAGTAGATGAAACCTAAAAAAAAAATTGTACTCGCATATTCTGGTGGGCTAGACACATCTATTATATTAAAATGGCTTCAAGAAAACTATGACGCAGAGGTTATTTGTTATACCGCAGATATTGGGCAAGAAATTGATAGAAAAAAAATTATAAAAAATGCCAAAAGACTAGGTGTTAGAAATATCATTATTGAAGATTTAAAAGATATTTTTGTAAAAGATTATGTTTTTCCAATGATAAGAGGACATGCAATTTATGAAGGTGTTTATTTATTGGGTACATCAATTGCTCGACCTTTAATTGCAAAACGTCAAATTGCTGCTGCTAAAAAATTTAGAGCTTATGCTGTTTCACATGGATCAACTGGTAAAGGAAATGACCAAGTAAGATTTGAATTGGTTACCATTACTTTGGTCCAAAAGTTAAAATTATTGCACCGTGGAGAATTTGGAAATTAAATTCTAGAACAGATTTAATTAAATATGCAAAAAAAAATAATATTCCAATTCCAACAGATAAAAAAGGTGCTCCTCCTTTTTCTATTGATGATAATTTATATCACACATCAACTGAGGGTAAGGTTTTAGAAAACCCAAAAAATTCAGCTCCTGAATTTCTTTTTCAAAGAACGGTGTCTCCTGAAAAAGCACCTAATAAACCTTCTTTTGTAACTATAGGATTTAAAAATGGAGACCCTGCAACAATTAATGGTAAAAAATTATCGCCTGGAAATTTGTTAAAAAAACTTAACGATGTTGCTGGTAAAAATGCAGTGGGTAGAGTTGATTTAGTTGAGAACAGATTTATTGGGATTAAATCTAGAGGTGTTTATGAAACGCCTGGTGGAACACTATTAATGTCAGCACATAGAGCAATTGAGTCTGTTACTTTAGATAAAGAAACTATGCATAAAAAAGATGAGATTATGCCTAAATATGCAGAACTTATTTACAATGGTTATTGGTACTCAAAAGCAAGATTTAAACTTCAAAAAATTGTCGATCTTAAAAAGAATAAAGTTAATGGCTCTGTTAAGCTTAAATTATACAAAGGTAATATCACTATAATGTCTAGACAGACAAAAAGTAATGCTTACTCAATGAAAAAAGTTTCTTTTGAAGAAAATAAAACCTTTAATAAATCAAATGTAGAAAGATTTATTAACTTTCATAAACAAAAGCTTCGTTCATAAATTAATGAAAATAAAAGTATTTGCTGACACAATTTGTGGGTGGTGTTTTATTGGTCAGACAAGATTAAATAAAGCTTTAAACGCCTTTCCTGAAACTAAGTTTGAGATAGAGCATGTTCCATTTCAACTAAATACTGACATGCCTAAAGAAGGAATTGAAAGAAACAAGTACTTAGAAATAAAGTTTGGTGGAAAAGAGTTTGCTCAACCAATGTATGATCGAATGACAGAAGAGGCGAATAAAGAAAATCTTAATTTTAATCTAGATAAGATAAAGAAAACACCCAATACTGTATTTTCTCACTTATTAATAAAATTAGCCGAACAATCTAATGTACACAACGAAATTAAAGAAAAAATATATCAATCATACTTTATTGAAGGTCTTGATATTGGAGATAAAGAAATCTTAATTAATATTGGNAAAGAATTTAATATTAATGGAGATACAATCAATNATTTTTTTAATTTAAAAAATATTGAAGAAGTTAATTCATATATTTNAGTCGCAAGAGAGAAAGAAATTAATGGAGTACCCTTCTTTGAAATAGGAACAGATTTTATTTCAGGCGCCCAAAGCTCTGCAAATTTAGAAAGTGTAATAAAGTCCAATTTAAGCTAAAAATTAAAGGACACTTTATCCTTTGCCTTTAACATATAAATATCTATTCTAGCTATATGGAAGCACTAAAAAATTGGATGAAAGATGCCGCTAACATTTTATTTGATGATAGCAAAAATGATCTAAGGTCTTTACCAAGATCTGTTAGATTACAAATTTTATTAGTTCTGAGTTTCGTTTGGACAACTGTTTTTAGTTTATACATATTTTCTTATACAACTTTTGNATTTGGTTGGGCCGGTTTATACGTTGCTCATATTGGATTGATATTTGCAGTTTATATGACATTCAAACATTTTCATAAAGCAGAGGCGCAATCTAGCAGTGTATTCAAAACTAAAAACTTTGATCCATTTAAGATTATGGTTATTGTTTTTGTAATTGTATTCATCTTTGTATTTTCTAAGGGAATAGAAATTTTAACAAGTCCAAACCCTAGCTCTTATTCAATTCCATATGATGGACCAGTAAAATCNGTGTTTGAAAANTGGCTACCATTTAGTAANGATAAGTAATGGATAAAATAGCAAAAATTTTACAGCTTGCACTAATGTGCATTATTTTAGTGAGCACTGTAATTGCTGTTGGTATGGAAATTAATAATATGTTTCTAAATCAATCTGTAATGCTAGCAGATTTACTTTTAATGTTTCTTTATTTAGAAGTCTTAGCAATGGTTCGTGTTTTTTGGAATCAACAATCAATCAGTATAACTTTGCCTCTTTTAATTGCCATCACTGCTCTCGCACGATTTATTATATTACAAGGAAAAGAAATGGATCCATCAGCATTAGTCTATGAAGCTATAGCTATAGTTCTAATTGCATCTGCAATAGTTATTTTAAGATTAAGACACAGTGATAAATTGGGTCTAAAGAAAAGAAAATCTAAATAGTTTAAAATGATTTTTGAAGCTTCAAGGGCTAAAGCCGTTGATAAATTAAATACTTTTGTTGAACAAAATCTTTCAGATTATTCAAAACTAAGAAATTTTGATTTTGGGCCTAGTAATAGATCTAATGTTTCTTGTTTATCCCCCTATATAACTCACGGAATAATTAATGAATTAGAAGTAATTAATAAATCTCTTAAAAAGTTTTCATTTGCAAATAATGAAAAATTTATTCAGGAAGTTCTTTGGCGTGTTTATTGGAAAGGTTGGCTAGAATTAAGACCTGATGTTTGGTCAGATTACTTAATAGAATTAGATAAAATTAAAAAAGAATTTAAAAACAATCAAAGTTATTTGGATGCAATTGAAGGAAAAACAAATGTAGATTGTTTTAATCAATGGGTAATTGAACTTAAAGAAAACAATTATCTTCATAACCACACAAGAATGTGGTTTGCTAGCATTTGGATTTTTACACTAGAATTACCATGGCAGTTGGGGGCTGAGTTTTTTATGCAACATCTATATGATGGGGATGCTGCATCAAATACCCTTGGTTGGAGATGGGTTGCTGGCATTCAAACTCAAGGCAAGCATTACCTCGCAAGTGAATGGAATATAAATAAATTTACAAATAATAGATTTAAAAACATAAAACTAAGTGAAAATGCCAAACCTATATCCAATGATAAGATATATTCTGTTATTAACAAAAGCTTTAAAAATTCTGAGATTTTGGAAGATAAAACTTTATTAATATTTGAAAATAATATGACATTTGAATTTTCTGATTTTAAAGAACATAAGTTTAAAAAAATTTTGTTAGTCTCAAATAATACAGATAGAACTATCAAATTAAGTGAAAAGGTGTTGAAATTTAAAGCAAATCTTTTAGAGGATCAAAAAATAAGATTGAAAGAAAAATCAATAAATTGTGAAACTATTAACATTAATGATTTAAAAAATATTACCGAAGAAGTTTATGCGCTTTATCCAACCGTTGGTGAAAATTTAAATTTTATTCAAAATAATCAATTAAAAAATATAAAATTTTTATATAGAAAGTTGGATCAGTTTTCTTGGCAATATTGTAATAAAGGTTTTTTTAATTTTAAAAACTATATTCCAAAAATTATTGCTAATTTTAATTAAAACCAACGTATCATTCCAATTATACCTGCTGTTGCATAAAAAAATTGCAACACAAGTATTCCCTTGTGACCTCCTCTATATGCCCAGATACCAATTAAAATGGCAGACAACAGTAACAAACAAAATCCTAAAAACTCTATTCCAATGTTTAAGGCTACAAACATAGAATAAAGGATTGCCGTAATAACCCCTGCCCATTCAAAAAATTTATTATTCATAATA
>JGI26253J51717_1000969_pt1 | contig 12057 bp, 10 predicted proteins | sample SaaInlV_100m_DNA_6_FD_51717 | JGI IMG/M metagenome (IMG submission 51717)
ACGTGTTGATCCATACCTGCTAAGTGAACACCAGAACAGTGGTATTTGAAAACACCAGCTGATTCAGCAATGTAGCAATATTGACTTGTCTCTCCTGGGTTAACAGAATCAAAGTATGTTGCTGACATTTGTGATGCGTGCATATCGTTACCGTGACCAGTAACTTCATCTGCTGGAATTTCGAGTGTCATTTTTACAACGTCACCTTGTGTAACTCTTAATGTTGGTCCTGGGACTTGTCCATTAAAGGTCATGGCGTTGTAGGTTTTTCCTCCCATAATTGGAAGTTCAACACTTTCACCAGTTAGATTAAACTCGACGACAGTGCGTCCAGTATCTGCAAGTGCACCACAATCAGTTTCTGCGAATGCCTGAGGCATTACGAGTTGTAAACCGCCCATTTGGTGGATTTGTTCAAGTACGTTGGCATCCATTTTGTTGATGTCAAGTGCTTGTCCACTAATTTGGGTATTTGTGTATGTGCTTCCGAATAAGGTTGCTCCCATTACAGCTACTGCTGCAATTGTGAAAAGCATACTAGTTCTCTTATTCATGGTACAAGTTTAGAAATGTAATATAAATATCAAGCCAGCATTTTCATGGTGCTAACGATCTAATCTAGAGTTAAAATTAAAAATATTGCTTAAAATCATATTCTAGAAACACAGAACATGTAGAAAAGGAATGAATAATAGAAGTTAATTGATAAAGTCAACATGGAATTTAGATTAGATCAGGATTCTTTGGGAAAGGTCAAAATTCCAGCAGACGCATATTACGGAGCATTTACAGGAAGGGCCATCAAGCAATATCACGTTACAGGAAACAGATCCCACAAGAATTTAATCAACGCATTTGTTATGATAAAAAGATCGGCAGCAGTAGCCAACATGAAAACAAAAGCTATCGACGTAAAACGTGGAAAAGCCATAGTTTCAGCATGTGATAAAATATTGGCAGGAAAATTTATTGATCAATTTGTCGTAGATATGATAAATTCAGGTGCAGGAACTGCATTTAACATGAATACGAATGAAGTGATATCAAATGTAGCACTAGAAGTACTACACAAGAAAAAAGGACAACATGAATTTCTACATCCAAATGATCATGTGAACATGTCACAATCAAGTAACGACACATATCCAACTGCAATGCATGTTGCAATTTTGATGAATCTTAAAGAAACGATTCCGGCAGTTGAGATTTTAATTAAATCACTATCTAGAAAAGCAAAAGAATTTTCATCGTTTAAGAAAATTGGAAGAACACATTTGATGGACGCATTGCCAATTACACTAGGTAGTGAATTTGCAGCTTATGCTACATCAATTACAAAAGCCAAAAACAGCATCGTCTTAGCACAAAAAGAATTACAAAACGTAGCACTTGGAGGCACTGCAGTAGGCAATGGTGCAAACACACCAAAAGGGTATAGAAAAATTGCAATAGCAGAACTTGGAAAAATTTCCAAATTAACATTAAAGCCAGAACCAGATATGCAGTTTAGTTTACAAAGTAAATTCCCAGTTGCAAATGCATCAAGTGCATTGAAGAACCTGGCATTAGAAATTGGAAAAATTGCAAATGATGTCAGACTAATGGCATCAGGTCCAATTGCAGGGTTAGCAGAAATAGGAATTCCGGCAGTTCATGCGGGCTCATCAATTATGCCAGGAAAAGTAAATCCATCATTAGCTGAATGTATGAATATGATTTGTTTCAACATTATTGGAAACGATACAGCAGTGTCATATGCTGCACAGGGAGGACAGTTTGAGCTCAACGTAATGTTACCAGGAATGCTAAAATGCGTATTAGAGTCAACAGATATGCTAAAGAATTTCTTGCCAATATTTTCTGCAAATCTAATTGATGGACTCACAGCAAATAAACAAAAACTGCAAGAAAATATTGAAAATAGTCCAGTAATAGTAACACTGCTAACTCCAAAAATAGGATATTTGAAGTCAGCAGAACTTTTCAAAGAGTCACTAAAAACTGGAAAAACAATTAGAGAGTTAGTAGTTTCAAAAGAACTAATGAGCAACAAAGAAATCGATTCCCTATTCAAATAAATCATGGCAAAAATATTCGTGGAAGCATACGGGTGTTCTGCTAGTTTTGCAGATTCAGAAATGATTTCAGGATTAATTATCAATGGCGGACATACACTAGCAACTAATTCATCAGAATCAGATCTTAATCTTATCGTAACATGTTCAGTAAAAGATACTACCGCAAACAAAATGATGCACAGGATAAAATCACTAAAAACAAAACCGTTAATCGTAGCAGGGTGCTTACCAAAAGCAGAGCAGAGTAATGTTGAAAAATTTATAGAAAATGCAAGTTTACTTGGACCGAATTCGCTTGGTAAAACACTTGATGTGATTAATTCAACGTTAATGGGTAAAAAGCAGATTGCTTTAGAAGATTCAGACTTATCAAAAGTAGGACTNCCAAAAGTTCGACTGAATTCAGCCGTAGGGATTGTAGAAATTGCAAGTGGGTGCATGAGTGAATGTACATTTTGTCAGACTAAGTTGGCCAAAGGGGATCTTACAAGTTACAGGTTAGGAGATATCGTAAGACAAGTTCAAACAGAAATTAAAGAAGGATGCAGAGAAGTGTGGTTAACATCAACAGATAATGGATGTTATGGGTTGGATATCGGAACGGACTTACCAACATTAGTAAATACAGTTTCAGAAATTCCAGAAAATTTTATGATCAGAGTTGGAATGATGAATCCAATGTATATGCCAAGAATAAAAGAAAAATTAATAGAATCTTATGATAATGACAAGGTCTTCAAATTTCTACACATCCCAGTACAAAGTGGAAGTAACAAAGTACTCAACGATATGAAAAGAGGTCATACGTCTGAAACATTCAGGGAAATTGTAAAAAAAGTAAAAGAAAGATTTGAAAATTTTACAATTTCAACAGACATCATAGTGGGATTTCCATCAGAAACAGAAGAAGACTTTCAAAAAACCATATCGCTGCTAGATGAAACAAAACCAGATGTAGTAAATTTATCAAAATATAGCGCAAGACCAGGTACGGATGCAGCAGGACTAAAACAATTAGATGCGACAGAAGTAAAACGAAGAAGCAAAATAATTTTTGAACAGATCAACAAAATATCCCTAAAAAGCAATGAAAAGTGGATCGGTTGGAAAGGAAAAGTACTGTTTGATGAAAATACAGAAGAAGGCATCAAGGGTAGAAACTATGCTTACAAACCTATTTCAGTCAATGATAAAGTCAGCATAGGTCAATCACACGTGGTTGAAATTACAAATGCCACCAGGAAAAGACTAATTGGTAAGATCGCAAGCTAAATTTTTTCGATCTAAAATTTGATAAAAAAAACGTCAGAAGGTTTTTTATGTAAATCACAGAATAAGATTAGAATGAGTTTTCAGGTAAAAGAACCGATTTTAGTAATAGGCTTAGGCGGGGTAGGCTCAAAATTAGCAAATGACGCAAAAAACAGCCTAAACTCAGATTGCTTAATGATCAGTAATGATTCAAAAGATTTTTCATCAGAAAATGAATCAATCCATGTTTCAACGGATTCAATAATTAATCCATCAGTTCAATTAATCAGAGGTTCAACTTACAAATTATCAAAAGAAATTAAATCTAAAATTTCACAATATTCAACCATCGTATTAATGGGTAATTTAGCTGGAAAGGCAGGTGCTGCAATAGCACCAGTAATTTCTGAAATGTGTAATGAAACAGACAAAGGCTTAATTTCATTTGTAGTAATGCCATTCAAATATGAAAAAGAAAGAATTTTCAATTCAGGAGTATCTTTGAAAAGAGTTAGAGAGAATTCACAGTGTACAATTGTATTAGATAATGATTCGTTACTTGACAGTAATCCAGATTTAACACCTAAAGCGTGTTATACCATTGCAAACTCTGCAATAATGCACGTAGTAAAATCACTTGAGACATCAAAAATTTCTTCTGAGACAAATATTCTAACTACGAGTAAAGATGGACAAAATATTGAAGACTCGCTAAGGGATTCATTAAAAATGCTTTATGAGAATGCACCGCCAAACGCAATAAAAAGTTCAATATTATACGTGTCAGGAGGAGACAACATACCAGTAGGAGTGATCAATTCAATTAAAAATATCACAGGCGGAATTACAAATGAATCAAATTCTAAAATAGAAATGTCATCATCAGATACATCCAAAGTTGTAATGCTGTCATCAGTTCAAGGAATGACAAAATTTGATAAATATGATCCATTAGGAATGATCCCACAAGAACAAACGCTGGATTGGAGCATACCAGATTGTAGCATAGATTGTAAATTAGACATGCATCAATTAGAATAATACGATATCAACCAGACATAATTAATTTAGGAATTTAAAACAATAATTTAATTTTTAATTGAATACGGAATTATCGTCTTTAGAATCAGACTCCACTATGGCTTTAATTTGGGAAGTGTCAGAACAATTTTTTTTGAATCCAACATTATGTTCTAAAATTTTAACCATGCCATATCTCCTATAACCAGATATAGAGTCATCATATTCTCTCTCATGTTTTGTTAAAACTACTGCTTTTACTTTTTTATCACATGTCTTGCAATAAACAAAAATTTCAACCATAGTTAGTTTTAGTGAATTAAACTTCAACTTAAGATTTAGCAAATTTGAAAACCTAGTGATAAACAACAAGGAAACGATGGAAAATAAAAAATCCATTACCCTCTATCATCCAAGTTTGCAAATGACAGTATTTTCTTGTTAAATTACTAATGTCAAAAAAATATTTAAGTATTATCTAGACTTCTTTAGCTGGTGATTCTTCTTGAGTAGAATCTACCTTGTCTTCAACTTTTTTTGTTTCTTTTTCAGGAGTTGCACTAGTTTCAACATCGTCAGCGAACAGTGAAACAAGTATGTATCCCTCGTCAGTTTTACTCATTCTAACTTTTATTTTTCTTGGAGGGTTACGAACGCCTTTGGACCAAATGTATCGAGCCAATTCTTCATCAATTTTAATAGTTTCAACTTTCATATGATGTCTGGCAAATTCTCTTATCATGTTAATAGCCCGAACGGCACGGTGTTGTGATTGTGAAAGCTTAACTTTACCTAATGGAATTGTATAAACACGTTCTAATTCTTGGGACAATTATCCTACCTCCACATCAGTTGATCTCCAAGCCCTTCTTTTAGGATTGGTTCTAACAGTTCTATTAGTTCTAAGAATGATCCAAGCTGGTACTGCAGATGTTTGCTTTGTCTTTTTTAACAAACGAATTTTTCTTGGAGATGATTTTCGTGCAGCCATAGATTGTCAGGCACGAAGAGCTCTTTTTAAATGAATCTCAGGACTTTAGAAGATTATCAATTTGTTCAAGCATTCTAGCAGACGCACCCCATACAATTTGGCTTTGATACTCAAAAGTACGCATTCCATCTACAGGGTTATGGTTTGGATCCAAGTCATCCGTCATCGTTTCCAGTAAAGGGTTTAAAGGAATATGAAAAATTTTTTCAACTTCAGAATTGGGCACAAGTAAAGGAATTTCTTCCAACACACAGACAAAAGGTAAAATCAGAAAACCAGAATTCAGCGTTTTTACAGGATCCAATTGACCCAATATTTGATCCCTAGAAATAGNAAGTCCAATTTCCTCATTAGTTTCACGCAATGCAGTTTCTAAAAGATCAGAGTCTANAGGATCAAGTTTTCCACCAGGAAATGAAATTTCACCGGCATGCAGTTTCATGCTTTTTGGCTTTTCAGTCATTATGATTTTTGGAGATGAATCATAAATTACAACAAGTACGGATGCCAATCTATAACCAACAGTATCTTTAATCTCGGGAACTATTGAAGTAGAGAAAATAGATTTTAAATCATCTAACAAAATACCATATCCATCATAATCATACAAGGGGTTTAGTATTCAAAGGTTTTAACCAAGTAAAGAAAAAATGAAAATATGACAATTAGGTATGAAGCAAATCCACCCAAAATATTGCCAGATGTAAATACAGATGAATCAATAATAAAATTTATTGAAAAAATGAAAATAATTTCAAAAAAATGTGATGCGATTCACATTACAGAAAATGTGTTAGGACATCAGAGAGTATCTCCAATTAAAGTAGGGAAAATAATTAAAAAAGAAATTCCAAACATCCCAATAACAGTTAGCTTAAGAGTAAGGGACAAGAGTGAAAAAGAAATAATAAAATTTGTAGATAATTGTGTTTCAATAAAAGTTACAGGTATTTTGATACTCATGGGAGACCCAACACAATCAGGCACTGGAGATTCAGGCCAAATTCCAAGTGCAGTAGTTACAATGTTAAAAGAAAAAGGATATGATTCAAAGATTGAGATGTATCTTTCAATTTCAAATAAACCAAATTTTTCAAAAATCGGAAAAAAACTTAGAGCAAATCCCAAGGGATTCATGACTCAGGCTGTTCAAAACATACAACAAGTTCAAAATCTTTCAGGTAATCTAAAACAATTTTCAATCATTCCAATTATTTTATTTCCATCTGAAAAAAATCAAAAATCAGCAGATTTTCTAGGATTGAATTTATCAGAATATGGTAAAGAATTCGATAAGTTTGTAAAAGAAACACACAGAATTACAGGAGATGTGTTAATCACATCACCAAATGACTTCAATGGTTTAAACGAATATTTAAAAAATAATTTTTAATTAAATTACAAAATATTTAGCATCTGGATGATGAATTACTATTGCAGCAGTAGATTGTTCAGGAATAATTTGTCCAGATTCAGTTAGAGTCATTCCAGATTTTTCAGGTTCTAAAAGTTTCCAGACCAAATGATGTTGAGAAACATCAGGACAACTAGGAAACCCCCAACTGTATCTCAGTGCACCCTTCACTAAATTTAATTCAGATTTTATTTTTTGATTAATCCATTGTGCTAAAGCTTCTGCAAGTTCAACTGCCAACCCATGCAAATAATATGCATCAGTATACTTATCCTCATCATTCCAAGTTTCCAAAACATCAGAAACTTTTGTTCCTACAGTTACAGATTGAAATGCCACAACATCATCAGTGCCAAAATAATCAGTCAAACACAAATGTTCAGGCTTTGTAGAACGAGGAAAATCAAATTCTACATCATCACCAGAAGGATTTTCAACTAATAATTTCTGACCGGCATTATGACATTTAAAATAACCATACACGACTTCAGGTTCAATTAATTTATCACGAATTATTCTAATTTTCCATTCAGTGAGTAATTGCTCATGCTCTTCTTCAGATTCAGCACCAGCTTTTCCTCTCAACCCCCAGGATAGTTTGAATAGAGATTTTTTATCAATCATTGTCCAAACTTCACCCATATTGATTTGATCTAATTTTAAACGAATAGGTTCGCCGATAATTTTAGGAGTAGGAGGATCAACAGTTTGAACATTGCTTCTAGGAAGAGTGGAAGGATCAACAGGAGTGTTTGTTCTTTCTTTCCAATTTTCCAATTTTGTTTTCCATTCTTCCAAAAGTTTAGGCTTGTCATCAGAAATTAAAGTATCCATAGTTTTTAGACCTTCGAACATAGTATTACAATAAAATACACCTGGATCATAAATTCCACCTTCTTTTGCAATTCGATTAATGTAATTGCTGTTAATTGCAGCTCCGCCACAAAGAATTGGAACAGTCATATTATTTTTTCTGGCATGCTCCACAAAAAACTTCATTTGTTTAGAAGTTGAAACTAATAATGCAGAAAGACCTATCGCATCAGGTTTTACTTCATCAATTTTTTCTAAAAATTTCTGAAGTGGAACTTGTTTTCCCAAATCATATACAGAATAACCATTATTTTGAAAAATAGTTTTTACTAAATTCTTACCAATGTCGTGAACGTCACCATACACAGTTCCTAAAACAAGTGTTCCCTTACTTGTTCCCTCTTCCTTAACCAAATATTTTTCAAGTTCACCAACAGAGGCTTTCATACATTCAGCAGATTTTAAAACAAAAGGTAAAATCAATTCCCCAGATCCAAATTTATCACCTACTTCCTTCATCGCCGGAAGTAAATCCTCATTGAGTGTCTTAATTGCACCAGGATGTGTCACATCTTTAGGTAGATCTAAGCTCAAAAGTCCATCATTATTTTGAATTAAATCAGTTTTATTCAATTTGTCAGCGATTGCTGAAACAACATCATTTTGAATTCCATCTTTGAGTCTATGTACAATTCTAAAATTAGCACGTTTACCAGGAGGCCAAGTAGGATCAACATCAACTTTTTTTGCAGTAGCAGTACTTTGAGGTCCTGCTTTTTCAAAGTATGAAATTAAGTCTGCTAATGCATCAGGGTGAGAATTAAAAATCAAATCCTCAGCAAGTTTCTTTTCTTTTGCATCAATGTCGCCATAAGGAATAATTTCTTTTGCATTTACAATTGCTGAATCAAGTCCAACTTTTACAGCATGGTGTAAAAATATAGAATTTAGAATTTTTCTAGCATAAGGCATTAATCCAAAACTAATATTGCTTAAACCCAAAGTAGTAAAACAATTAGGAAATTTTGCCTTAACAAGTTTAATTCCTTCCAAAGTATTTTTACCAGCATCAAGAAATTCATCCTCCCCAGTTGCCAAAGTAAAAGTTAGCACGTCAAAAATAAATTGTTCAATTTTTAATCCGTAACTTTTACCAGTTTCATAAAGTAATTCAGCAGTCTCTACTTTCTGGTTAGGTGTTTTCGCCATTCCATTTGGACCAATACACAAAGCTATTGCAGGTAAACCGTATTTTGCCATTATAGGAGCTAATTTTTCAAACCTACTCCCATCACCTTCCAAGTTAATTGAATTAATGATAGGCCTACCAGGAATTTGTTTAACAGAAGATTCTATCACGTCAGGATCTGTAGAATCAATCACCAAAGGAGCATCAATTTCTAAACTCAATTTTTTAACCAAAGTTAACATGAATTCACGTTCATCAGAACGCTCAGTGGTAGCAACACACACATCTAAACAATGTGCACCATCTTCAGCTTGAATTCTTGCCAAATCAACTAAACCGTCAAAATCATCAGCAAGAACTAGTTTTTTGGCTTTTCGAGAACCTTGAGTGTTGATTCTTTCTCCAATAATCAAAGGTGCAGGAATTTGTTTAAGGTCAACTGCTTTCAATGCAGAACTTACTCTTGGAACGGTCATACTCTAAAATCACATCAGTTTTGCTAAATACTTAACCCTTGATGGAATCGGCTTTTTCGTCAATAATTCTTCGTAAAGATTTGATATGTTCAGGATTTGTGCCACAACATCCGCCAATAATTCGAACTTTATTGTATTGNTTAAGAAAATCACCCAAAGCATCTGCCATTTTTTCAGGAGTCATTTTGTAAACAGCTTGTCCGCCCTGATTTTCAGGCATTCCAGCATTTGGAACAACTAAAAGATTATGTTCATTTTGTTCATCAAGCCATTGAACACTAGGATTCATTTCAATTGGACCAGTAGAACAATTTAATCCAAATACATCAATACCCATATCAGAGACGGTNGTATATGCAGATTGAATATTTGTACCTAGTAACATTTTCCCATATTGATCCAAAGTAGTATTAGAAATAATTGCTACCTTCTTTCCAGTTTTAGACATGGCATTATGGCATGCTTCAATAACTAATTTTACTTCTAAAATATCCTGACTTGTTTCAATTAGTAACGCATCAACTCCACCAAGAATCAAGCCTTCAGCTTGTAACTCAAAAGCTTCACGAATTGTGTCAAGAGGTATTTGTCCCAAGTCAGGATCATCGGAACTTGGCAAATAACCCGTCGGACCCATAGAACCAATTACAAATCTAGTAGTATCAGAATATTCAGCGCACACTTCAGATGCAAGAAGTGCAATTTTTTTATTGAAATCAATAGTTTGATCTCCAAAACCATATTCATCTAATTTTATTTTGTTAGAACCAAAAGAATTTGTTTCAATACAATCAGCACCAGCATCTAGATAATTTCTATGAATTTGTTTTATCCAGTCGGGATGAGTCAATATCAAGCCATCATTAAAACCGTCTTGATTATTTGGAAAATCTTCAGGAGTAGGATCATATTTTTGAATTTCAGTACCCATAGCTCCATCAAAAAGTAAAATTCTAGTTTTCAATGCATTTAAGAAAGATTCTTTTTCAATCAATTGATTTTAAAAAAATACTTGCTCAGTTTAACTCTTTTCAGATAAAAATAGAAAAAAAGTCTCAATTGTGAACGTATGTTGAAATTAGGTTGAATGAAAATTTATCTATATTTATGTCAAAGTTACAAGTAAACAACTTAGTTCGTAGTGCAACATTCTTTCAGCATGCAGGAATTTCAATTGTATTTGTATTCATGCCCATTATTGCAAAGGGCGTGACAGATTCAATTTTTGAAATTGGATTGCTAATAGCTTCATTTAGTTTTGCACAAATTTTATCAGAAATGTATTTTGGAAGATATTCAGACAAAAAAGGAACTAGACTCAAATTCATCAGAATTGGCTTCATAGGTTGCGCTATAGCATTCGGATTACATTATTTTGCGGACGATCTGTCATTATTTTTTCTAGTAAGAATCGCTGCAGGGATTGCAAGTGGAATAATGATTCCAGCAATGATTGCGTATACATATGAAGCAAATATTGATAAAAAAAGAGCTGCCACAGTAATATCATTTCATGCTTTAGGATGGTTAGCAGGGATTGCCGCAGCAGGGATTGCAAGCGATCTAAAATTAATTTTCATAATCAGTGCAGCGTCATTTATCATAGGTTTAATTTTTACAATTAAACTACCTAACCCAGAACAGAAAAAAGAAACCAATCCAGGAACTACAAAATCAGTTATTTTAAAAAATAAGTTTCTATTTTTATCATTGCTACTAAGACACACAGGAGCCGCAGCAGTATGGGTAATTCTTCCAATAATGATCGTAGAGAAATGGGGAGGGGATTTGTACCATATTTCTATAGTGTATGTTGCCAATACGTTGACTGCATTTATTTTAATGAACATCATGGCAAGTAAAATTCAACTTTCTAATGTTACAAAATTTAAAATTGGAATTGGTTGTACAACATTTGTATTTATTGGATTGTCATTTGTAACAGAATGGTGGATGGCAATGCCATTTATGTCACTAGTGGGAGCAACATGGGCATTTTTATTTATTGGTGGAAATTTTCATTTGATGGAAAACAATCCACGTTCAACATCAACAGGGATATTTAGTTCGACACTATCCATTGCAACAGTGATTGGACCAGTTATTGCAGGAACTATTGCATTCATGTTTGATTATATTGCTGTAATGTATTTTGCAATTGCAATTATCATATGTGCATTTGTAGTTTCATTAAAAATTAAAAAATAAAAAAATTATCTTAATCCCCATCGCGACATAACTTTAGTTTCTAATCTTTTGAAAATGACACCATCAATTATCAAACCTATCAACATTATAACAACCATAATTCCAATTACTTGAGAAACATCATTAAGAGATCGTCCAGCGTTTAGTAAAAATCCTAATCCCAAGAATGAGAACAGTATTTCAGCACCAATTACGCCTCTCCATGCAAAAGCCCATCCCTGTTTAAATCCAGAAATCATGTATGGAAAAGCAGCAGGAATAAGAACTGCAGTGATTAATTGAGTTCCCTTGGCACCCATATTTCTCGCAGCTTCAATAAAATGTGGATCAATGTTTTTGACTCCAGTGTAGGTGTTAATAGTAACTGCAAAAATTGCGCCAATAGCAGTAACAAAAATTATTCCACCGTCAGTTAGACCAAACCACAGTATTGCTAATGGAACCCAAGCTATGGAAGGAATAGATTGTAACCCTAAAACTAAAGATCCAACAGTTTGATTAATTACTTCAACTCTTGCCATAAAAATTCCTAAAACAACACCACCCGTAATTGCAATTGCCAATCCAATAGATAGTCTCCACATACTTGTTGCAATTCCATAAAATAGACTACCGTC
>JGI26253J51717_1000974_pt1 | contig 12037 bp, 10 predicted proteins | sample SaaInlV_100m_DNA_6_FD_51717 | JGI IMG/M metagenome (IMG submission 51717)
GGGCTTCTTTCCGTGTCGGACAACTGCCGCTCAACAGTGACCTCTAGGTCCCAATCAATCTGAGTCAGGCTGTTATCTGCTGCCACCATCAATTGATTATCGGGCGCAGTAATGTGCCACCAGAAGAAATGCGGCTTGAGTAACTTAAAGTCACCAGAGCTCTGATCTAGCACGGCCCCCTCGGGGCTCAGTATGCGCTGGGTAAACTGGCCCGTTAACCCGTCCCGAGCAACAAATTGTTGCAATACATCGGCGGTCGCCGGCAATGCCATGAGATACAGTGCAAGCAGTAGCCGTCGCATGGCTAGTGCTCGGGCGGCGCTGGCGCGAGAACCTCGCGCTGCCCGTTACTGCCCATTTCTGTGACGACGCCTGCCGCCTCCATGGTCTCAATCAGACGAGCAGCCCGGTTGTAGCCAATTCGCAGCTTACGCTGCACGGAGGAGATCGATGCGCGGCGACTCCGGCAGACGTAGTCAACCGCTTCGTCGTACAGTGCGTCCGACTCAGGATCCTCATCTCCAGACGTCGCTGATTGAATTTCATTTGCAGTAACGGGCGTTTGCCCTCCCTCATCCAGCAATCCGTCGATATATTGTGGGTCGCCACGACGTTTCCAGTCTGCAACAACGCGATGTACTTCATCATCTGAACAAAAAGCGCCATGCACTCGCACCGGCACGCTGGAACCTGCTGGCAGATAGAGCATGTCTCCGTAGCCTAGTAATTGATCGGCACCGCCCTGATCTAAAATCGTACGAGAATCGACTTTTGAGCTCACAGCAAACGCGATTCGTGAAGGGATGTTCGCTTTGATTAAGCCGGTAATCACATCTACTGAAGGCCGCTGAGTTGCCAGCACCAAGTGGATACCAGCGGCGCGCGCTTTTTGCGCAATGCGGGCGATCAATTGCTCTACTTTTTTGCCGACAATCATCATCATATCGGCGAACTCATCGATCACCACCACAATGGAGGGCAGTTTTTCAAGAGTGGGATGCTCTTGATCTTCGCCAGTCAGCTCCAGGACCGGATCCGGGCTCCACATCGGATCTAGTATCGGGCTCCCCTGCTTCTCAGCATCCGTCACTTTACGGTTATAGCCCTGCAGATTGCGAACCCCTAACAGAGACATCAGCTTATAACGCCGCTCCATTTCTGCCACGCACCAACGAAGTCCATTGGCCGCATCCTTCATGTCGGTGATCACCGGCGTCAGTAAATGAGGAATGCCGTCGTAAACGGACAATTCCAGCATCTTCGGATCTACTAATATCAGTCGTGCATCAGCGGGCGTCGCCTTGTACAGCAGGCTGACCAACATGCAATTAACCCCCACTGACTTACCCGAACCAGTGGTGCCCGCCACCAGCACATGCGGCATTTTGCTCAAATCAGCGACGACCGGAGAGCCTGCAATGTCATGGCCTAACGCGACGGTGAGCGGCGACTTACTCTCTTCAAACGTCGTGGAGGCCAGCACGTCTTTAAAATTGACCGTTTGTCGGTCGGCATTGGGTATCTCGATCCCCACCACGCTCTTGCCGGGAATCACTTCCACTACCCGAACAGAAATAACGGCCAGCGAACGCGCCAAGTCCTTGGCAAGATTCGATATGCGTGACACTTTAACGCCGGCTGCCGGTTGAATTTCAAAGCGCGTCACCACCGGACCCGGATAAACAGCAACGACCTCAGCGACGACACTAAAATCTTTGAGCTTGAGCTCTAATAGACGCGACAACGACTCTAATTCATCTGCCGAGTAACCCCGCTGCGCCACGTCGCCCGGCGGTGCATCCAGCAAATCCAGCGGCGGCACCTCACCCGATATCGGCAGATCGAACAGCGGCTTTTGCTTCTCCTGCTCAAACTTGACCCCTGCTGCCACGGGTTCCTTGGGCGGTTTGATCTTGGGCGGCGTGCGTTTCTTTTCGCTGGCGACATGCCGCTCAATTTTTACCTTGCGCTCTTCAAGCTGCTTTTCGCGCGCGCGCCGGTCGCGAAATTGATCAAGCTTAGCCGCTGTCATTTGACGTATCGCGCTCGCAGCGGTCAACACGCGCTGCCCAATCCAATCAATGACACTGAGCCAGCTAATATCTGCAAACAAGGTCAGACCTAACAAAAAGACGGTTACCAAGACTAGCCGAGCACCCACGGGATTAAAGGCCTGATCAAAACCCAACCCAATTGCGGCACCGACAATCCCGCCAGCCCCCTGGGGTAAGCCTGACGCCCCTACGTCATTGAGTGCACGTAACGCCGTGGCAGCCATAACAGCCAGCAGCAAGCCAAACGCGCGCAAGCCCATCATCTGCCAATCCACAGGGTCGTATCGGCCTTCCGCAAGCAGCAATGATATCGCGCGGTAGGCGAGCAACAGAGGTATCAGATAAGCAGCGGAACCAACCAGAGAGAAAAATACATCGGCAATAAAGGCGCCTGTTATGCCGCCGAGGTTCTGAATGGCATCGCCCGTTCCGCTTGCAGACCACCCGGGATCTTGATCACTGTAGGTCAGCAGCGACATTAAGACGAAGAGGCATGCTGCCCCCACACTGATAAACAGGACATCGCGTAACCGGCGACGGGCAAACGTCTGCGTCGTCAATTCCGACTGTGCTGTCTCCGACTTCGCTCTGCCTGCCACGCCTCTACAACCACCGATGGAAATGGCTATGCTAGCACACACGACACCTCGGAATGGCCAACAATCAGTTGCAAATTCATGGGTTTATCCACGGTTCCGTCCGCCGACACATCCCAACACCGCGACAACACTGGCCTCATGACATTGGCTAGGATATTCTCTTATCATTGAGGACGGCGTGGCGCTTCACCGCCGCCACAGCATAGGTAATAGAGCGTCTCACACAGCACCTTTCAAAATCGATAACGGAACCCACTCATGAGTGACCCATCACACCACCGCCTGATCATTTTAGGTTCAGGGCCTGCGGGGTATACCGCCGCTGTTTACGCGGCACGCGCCAACCTCAATCCGATTGTGATTACGGGTTTGCAGCAAGGCGGCCAACTGACGACGACGACCGAAGTCGAAAACTGGCCCGGCGGAGATCATGATTTGCAAGGGCCACAGTTGATGTCGCAAATGCAGGCGCATGTGGAGCGACTCGAGGCCAGCGTGGTCTTCGATCATGTTGAGTCGGTAGATCTGACCGCCAAGCCGTTCAAATTGCAGGGCACCTCTGCTTACACTTGCGATGCATTGGTTATTGCAACTGGCGCATCTGCACAGTATCTCGGCCTACCCTCTGAGTCAGCTTTCATGGGGAAAGGCGTCAGTGCCTGTGCAACCTGTGACGGATTCTTTTATCGCAACCAAGAAGTCGCGGTCGTGGGCGGGGGAAACACCGCGGTAGAGGAGGCACTCTATCTCAGCAATCTTTGCTCGACGGTGCATCTCATTCACCGTCGAGATTCGCTCCGTGCCGAGAAGATATTACAAGACCGTTTGATGCAGCGTGTCAGTGAAGGCAAGGTCACACTCCACTGGCATACGACGCTGGATGAAGTTTTGGGCGATGAGTCTGGTGTCACTGGCATTCGCATCAAGTCTACCCTCGAAGGGGAAGCCACTCGCTCACTGGACCTATCGGGTGTGTTCATTGCAATAGGCCACAAACCCAATACGGACCTGTTCATCGACCAGTTAGCGATGCACGGGGGCTATCTCACTGTTCACTCGGGCACCGAGGGCGCAGCAACACACACTAGCCTACCGGGCGTCTTTGCAGCAGGCGATGTGGCGGACCATATTTACCGACAGGCTATTACGTCAGCTGGCTTTGGCTGCATGGCGGCCCTGGATGCGGAGAAATATCTGGATGGAGTGGGCAGCTAAACTTGCCCAACCCTTTTCCGCCNACTTCACAAGCACTGGCTGAGCCAAACGGGTTACTTGCCGTCGGTGGTGACCTCCACTGTGAAACGCTGATCAGTGCTTATGCCCANGGTATCTTTCCTTGGTTCGANCCCGGGCAAGAAATCTTGTGGTGGTCTCCAGATCCTAGATCAGTCCTCTTCCCTGATCGTATTCATATCAGTCGCTCACTCAATAAGTTCCTGCGAAAAAGCACCTGGCGGATCAGTTGCGATACCCGCTTTACGGAGGTGGTGACTCGCTGCGCAAGCGCTCTACGTCATGACGATCACAACGCCGAGCACAGCACTTGGATTTCGTCTGAAATGCTACAGGCATATGCCGCACTGAACCAATTGGGTGTCGCGCATTCCATTGAAATATCTGACGGGGACCAATTACTCGGCGGTCTATACGGCGTCATGCTTGAAAACGTCTTTTTCGGAGAATCCATGTTCTCCGACCACACCAATGGATCAAAGGTGGCGTTAATTGCTTTGGCGCGTTTGTGTCAAGACAATGGNGTTNTGATGATCGACTGTCAGGTCCACAATCCTCATCTTGAGACCATGGGCGCGGAGCTTGTTTCTCGTCAAGTCTTTGAAAAACACCTCGAGGGCGCTATAAAGGCACCTATGAATGCCATTTTAGCCAATCCTGCTTGTCTGGCCCCCGCCACGAAGACATCACTTGAGGAGCGCCTACTCGTCCCCCTGAAGCGATTTGCGGCGGAATTGCTGTGACAGCGTCACTGCGAGAGATCAAGGTGTACACCACCTTTCCTCATCGGTGCTCTTATCTCGACAATGAGGAAGCCACCACATTATTTGTCGATCCACGGCAGACACTCAGCACGGAACTCTACACGCAGTTATCACTGCTCGGCTTTCGACGCAGCGGTGATCATGTGTACCGCCCCCATTGCGCTAACTGCAACGCTTGCATTGCCTCTCGAGTGCGAGTTGATCAATTTGTGCCCAGTCGAACGCAGCGGCGGATTAGTCGCCGCAATAGCGATTTAAGACTCGAAATCACCGAGTCGATCGCTGATGACGAGGCCTATGNTCTGTACCGTTACTATATTGAAGCGCGTCACGCGGATGGCGATATGTACCCGCCGGCGCGCGACCAGTACGATTCTTTCCTGAATGATGGGTTGGGTTGTGCNACCTATTACCGACTCTACGAAGGCAGTCGGCTTGTTGCGGTCACTGTGGCTGACAGAATGCTGGACGGTTTGGCCGCCATCTACACCTTCTTTGACCCCGACCAACCCAAAAGAAGTCTGGGTACAGAAGCNATNCTCCTGCAGATCCGAGAGGCTCAGGCGATGGGACTCCCCTTTGTGTACCTGGGGTACTGGATAGACGGCTGTCGTAANATGTCTTACAAAGCAAACTATGCGCCACTTGAATTATTCGTCGACGGACAGTGGCAACAACAGAAGACTGAGCAGCAAAGTGGCCCTAGCACAGACGCCATCATTGACCTGTTAGCCCCCGGCAACCGCCATCATGGACTCGACGAAGGATAAGAGGCGCTTTCCACGCACCTCACTTTTCGATACAGTGCCGCCCACCTCATAAACAAAGGCTACGCCTTAATGGCAAAAGAAGACCAGATCGAAATGGAAGGGGAGATTGTCGATACCCTGCCCAATACGACTTTCCGAGTTAAATTGGAGAACGGGCACCTTGTGACGGCGCACATCTCAGGGAAAATGCGAAAGAACTACATTCGCATCCTGACAGGCGACAAAGTCAGAGTTGAGCTCACACCTTACGATCTCACGAAGGGTCGCATCACCTACCGCGAGCGGTGAGTGGGGCGCAGCGAAGGAGCTGCGCGCTACCCTCACGCCTCCACCGGCTCCTCTGCATCGACTAACGCCGCGACCACCAAAGCGGAGTGGTCTTCGTTGACCGTAACGCTTGCAGAACCGCCTTTTGCCAGCGAGCCAAATAACACCATATCGGCCAATGGTTTTTTGATGTGTTCTTGTATAACCCGCTCCAAAGGGCGAGCGCCCATCGTCGCATCGTAGCCTTTTTCAACTAACCACAGTCTCGCCTCTTCGTCGACCTCTACCGATACCTGACGTTCATCAAGCTGGCTTTGCAGTTCGATCAAAAACTTATCCACGACGGTTAAAATGACCTCTTCGCTGAGCGGGCCGAACGGCACGATCGCATCCAGTCTATTTCTAAATTCCGGGGTAAAAGTTCGATTAATCGCCTCGATCGAGTCAGTCGAGTTGTCTTGTATGGAAAAACCAATCGATCGACGACTCACGTTTTCTGCACCCGCATTGGTCGTCATGACCACAATGACATTGCGGAAATCTGTCTTGCGTCCATTGTTATCGGTGAGCGTTCCGTGATCCATCACCTGCAGTAACAGATTAAAGACCTCCGGATGCGCTTTTTCGATTTCGTCGAGCAACACCACACTGTGGGGATGCTTAGTCACCTGGTCGGTCAGAAGCCCGCCTTGGTCATAACCGACGTAACCCGGCGGCGCACCAATCAAGCGCGACACCGTGTGCCGTTCCATGTATTCCGACATATCGAACCGCAACAGCTCTAAGCCCATTTGCAGTGCCAACTGCCGAGTCAGCTCGGTCTTTCCAACACCAGTGGGACCTGCTAACAGAAACGANCCTATCGGCTTCTGGCCCGCACGCAATCCCGCCCGGGCCAGTTTAATGGCGCTCACCATCTGAGAAACGGCGGCGTCCTGACCAAATACGGTCATCTTAAGGTTAGCCTCTAATTTACTGAGCAAGGTTTTGTCGTCGCTGCTCACCGTCTTGGGTGGTATGCGCGCTATTTTCGCCACCACGGCTTCAATATCGCNAGGACCCAATATCTTTTTTCGCTTACTCGGAGACTGNAATTGCTGAAACGCGCCTGCCTCATCAATCACATCAATCGCCTTGTCTGGCAGAAACCGATCTGTGATGTATCGAGCGGCCATCTCGGACGCCACTTTCAATGCCTTATCGGTATAGCGAAGCTTGTGGTGCGCCTCAAAACGCGACTTGAGTCCCTTGAGAATCTTATAGGCATCCTCAACGGACGGCTCGAGCACGTCTACTTTCTGGAANCGACGACTCAGTGCCTTGTCCTTATCGAAAATGCCCCGATACTCGGCATAGGTCGTAGAGCCAACGCAGCGCATCTTGCCTGAACCGAGCAGTGGCTTCAGGAGATTGCTGGCGTCCATCACACCGCCAGAGGCCGCTCCGGCACCGATGATGGTGTGAATCTCGTCAATGAAAAGAATGGCGTGATCGTTCTCGGCTAAATTAGCCAGCAATCCCTTTAACCGCTTCTCAAAGTCACCTCGATACTTCGTGCCCGCCAGTAGCGCACCGAGATCGAGAGAATAAACAACCGCCTCTTGCAGTGTCTCTGGCACCTCGCCGTCAACGATCATTTTCGCCAGCCCCTCAGCAATCGCTGTTTTCCCGACGCCTGATTCTCCAACCAGCAGCGGATTGTTCTTGCGCCTTCGGGCCAATATCTGAGCCACACGCTCAACCTCGCGCAGCCGGCCGATTAATGGGTCAATCTTACCCGCCTCGGCTTCGACATTGAGATTTGTGGCATAAGCATCAAGTGGCCGCTTTTCAGCAGCCTCTTCGCCACCGTCTGCCTCACCAGTGAATTCTTCTTGACCGCCCAGCTCTTCCCCATCCTTGCCAACGCCATGAGTGATGAAATTCACAATGTCGAGGCGCGAGATATTTTGAGTTTTGAGGAAGTACACCGCCTGTGATTCTTGTTCAGAGAAAATGGCGACCAACAGATTGGCTCCAGTGACCTCCTGCTTACCCGAGCTTTGCACGTGAAATACGGCACGTTGCAGCACACGTTGAAACCCCAAAGTGGGCTGCGTGTCGCGGCCGTCATCGCTGTCGGTTAGCAGCGGCGTCGTAGAGTCAATAAATTCTACCAACTCACCGCGCAATTCATCCATATTGACCTGACATGCATTCAATACGGCTATCGCCGCAGCATCATCCAGTAATGCCAGCAACAGATGCTCGACGGTAATGAACTCATGGCGTCGAGCTCGAGCCATTCTGAAGGTTTCATTAAGTGTATTTTCAAGTTCTTTGCTGAGCATTTAGCTATCCTCATCATCGGCAGAGGGTTCTACTTCACACAATAATGGATGACCGTTATCGCGAGCAGATTGGTTGACTTGGGAGGCTTTGGTTTCAGCAATATCTTGGGGGTAGATACCACAGACGCCCTTACCTTGCGTGTGCACCGCGAGCATCACCTGAGTCGCCTGCTCGCGGTTCATCGTAAAAAACGTTTCTAGTACTTCGACAACAAACTCCATCGGGGTGTAGTCGTCATTCAGTAAGATAACGCGGTAAAGAGAGGGACGCTTGAGCTTGGGTTTCGCGGGCGCAACCGCCAACCCACCATCGTCATCAAGGTCGCTGTCATCGGGCTTCGCCGCGNTGACGACCCGCTTNACTACCGACATCTCTCTCCACCTCCGGTTCCTCATGNCCTCAGTATAATCCACCCTCNGGCAAATAAAGCGGTTTCACGACAGATCCGCCCTATATTTATTCTTCGCCGCAATCTGGACAATACAACAGACAAAAAAAAGCCCGCAAGCAGCGGGCTCGCGATCNNCGAAACCCTCACATATGAGCGATAACGCTGTCTCCAAAAGCAGAACATGANACCAATGTGGCCCCGTCCATCAGACGTTCAAAATCGTAAGTCACGGTTTTGGCTTGNATNGCACCATTCATGCCATCGATGATTAAATCAGCCGCCTCGTTCCAGCCCAGATGTCGNAGCATCATTTCAGCAGAGAGAATGAGCGAACCTGGATTCACTTTATCCTGCCCGGCATATTTGGGTGCTGTGCCGTGAGTTGCCTCAAACAAGGCAACGGTATCCGACAGGTTCGCACCCGGTGCAATACCGATTCCGCCCACTTGGGCTGCGAGCGCATCGGAAAGGTAATCACCATTTAAGTTGAGCGTGGCAACCACACTGTAGTCACGTGGGCGAGTCAGCACTTGCTGCAACATCGCGTCGGCAATCACATCTTTTATAACAATATCGTTACCGGTTCGCGGATTCTTGATGCTGACCCAAGGGCCGCCATCGAGCAACTCACCACCAAACTCCTTTTGCGCTAATTCGTATCCCCAATCGCGGAAAGCGCCCTCGGTGAATTTCATAATATTCCCCTTATGCACCAACGTCACCGAGGGGAGATCTTGCTCAATAGCATACTGAATAGCCTTACGAACCAACCGCTGGGTACCCTCCTCTGATACGGGTTTGATGCCAATACCCACATTTTCAGGGAAGCGGATTTTAGTAGCGCCCATCTCGCCGATAATAAAATCGACAACTTTTTGCGCTTCAGGCGTGCCCGCCTGATATTCAATGCCCGCATAGATATCCTCAGAGTTCTCTCTGAAGATCACCATATTGCAATCTCCAGGCTTCTTGACCGGAGACGGTACGCCTTCGAACCAGCGCACTGGCCGGAGGCAAGTGTAGAGATCGAGCTCTTGCCGCAACGCAACATTAAGCGAGCGGAACCCTCCCCCCACCGGGGTCGTTAGCGGCCCTTTAATGGCAACGCTATAGGTTTTAATCGCATTCAGCGTCTCTTCTGGAAACCAATCACCGTCATACAGCTCAGCCGCCTTTTCACCGGTATAAATTTCCATCCAAGAAATCTTCTTAGCCCCGTCGTAAGCCTTTGCGACGGCCGCATCCACGACTGAGATCATCACGGGAGAGATGTCCACACCAATACCATCTCCCTCAATGTAGGGGATGATGGGGTTACTGGGAACGTCGATGCTGTTGTCGTCATTGACGACAATCATCTCTCCGGTGTCAGGTATTGTGATGTGCTGATAGGCCATACTGAAACTCCCCCAAAATAAAAAAACGGCTTCCCTCGCAAGCGATGGGACCACGTCATTGCTCCCTGCAACAATGCAGATCGGACCAGACGCGGGTTATGCGATCATTTTAACACCAAATCAGGCAGACTAGGCACATGGCGTCTCTTATTGTGTTCAATAAACCCTTTCAAGTCCTCAGCCAATTCACTGATCGCGATCGACCCCAAGCCCCACGAAGCACTCTGGCCGATTTCCTAGATGCCCCTCGGTTTCGTGCGGCGGGCAGATTAGATTACGACTCTGAAGGGCTACTCTTACTCACNGCGGATGGTCANTTACAGCAGCAAATCGCGCACCCTCAGCACCGCCAATGGAAAACCTATTGGGTTCTTACAGCAGCAAATCGCGCACCCTCAGCACCGCCAATGGAAAACCTATTGGGTGCAGGTCGAAGGCAACATCGATCAGACAGCCTGCGATGCGCTGGCCAAGGGCGTGCTTTTACGTGATGGAATCACCCAATCTGCGCGCGCTCAGTTAATCGGGGAGCCTGAAGTGTGGCCGCGCTATCCGCCAATCCGCGAGCGCAAAACCGTGAGTGACTCCTGGCTCCAGATATCGATCACCGAAGGGCGCAATCGCCAAGTGCGCCGGATGACCGCTGCGGTCGGCTTTCCCACGCTGCGATTGATTCGGACCGCTATTGGGCCCTGGCAGATCGATGGGTTGAAGCCCGGAGAGCACCGCTTTGCGTCGACCGATGATTTCAAGCGTTGACCCAGCGCACGCCTGCCATCATCCTTCGATCCCACCGCCACTTGCTAGGAACCCACAAACATCGTGAACAGCCCCCCTCAAACCGCTCAACAAACCGTCATAGTCGGGATGTCAGGTGGCGTCGACTCGTCGGTCGCAGCGCTGCTGTTGCTCGAGGCAGGCTATCGCGTTGAAGGGTTGTTCATGAAAAATTGGGAAGAGGATGACGGCACCGAATACTGTACCGCCAAGGCGGATCTAGCAGATGCCGAAGCCGTAGCGCAGACACTCGACATTCCGCTGCACAGTGCTAATTTTGCTGCCGAATATTGGGACAGTGTTTTTGCCCACTTTCTCAAGGAGTACGAGGCCGGCCGCACGCCAAACCCTGACATTTTGTGTAACCGAGAAATTAAATTCCGCGCCTTTCTCGACTATGCGACCTACTTGGGCGCCGACCTGATCGCAACGGGCCATTATGTTCGATCGCGCGCCCATGAGGGAACAACCCAGTTGCTAAAGGGTACCGATAACAATAAGGACCAGAGCTACTTCCTCCATCAAGTGGACCATCGTGCGCTTGAGCGAACGCTATTTCCGGTTGGTGAAGTCACGAAGGATGTCGTGCGAGCCAAGGCCGAGTCAGCAGGGTTCACTAATGCGCGTAAAAAAGACAGCACGGGGATCTGTTTTATCGGGGAGCGGCGCTTCACCGATTTTCTCGGTCAATATCTCCCTGCACAGCCCGGGCCAATTTGCGCAAGCGATGGCGAACTGCTTGGCGAGCATCAGGGCTTGATGTATCACACCATAGGCCAACGTCAGGGTCTCGGTATTGGCGGACTATCGGCCCATCCGGAGGCACCGTGGTACGTGGTGGAAAAACAGCTGGCGACAAACACGTTAGTCGTGGCGCAGGGTAACCATCACCCCGCGTTGTTCCGCGACAAACTGATCGCCGCTGAGGTGATATGGATCAACGGTGAGGCTCCGGCGATGCCGCTCTCCTGCCATGCCAAAATTCGCTACCGCCAACCCGACCAGGCCTGTGTCATCAGTCAGCAAGATGACAAATTCATCGTGTCTTTTGAGACACCACAGCGCGCAGTCACACCAGGCCAGTCAGTCGTCTTTTATGAGGGGGAGGTCTGCCTCGGCGGTGGTGTGATCGAGACCGCACTATGACTGAGCGCACCGTGATAGAGCAGCGCACCCTCGCCCTAGCGGGTGTGGCCCAGGCGGCACGCATCGTCGACCTGGCCGCCAAAACGGGTAGCTGGCCAACGCCTTTCGTAGAAACCTCTATTCACTCATTGTTTTGTTTCGAGCCGGAGGCCGTCGACGCGGTTTTTGGTACCCCACAGGGTATTCGCCTGGGCTTAGAGCAATTATCGGCCACTTTGAGTTTGTCGCCGGACGAGTCTGCCGCACAGACGCTTCGCTACACGCTGGCAATGCTGCAGCTCGAGAAGCGATTTGCTAAACGCGACGAC
>JGI26253J51717_1000984_pt1 | contig 11977 bp, 10 predicted proteins | sample SaaInlV_100m_DNA_6_FD_51717 | JGI IMG/M metagenome (IMG submission 51717)
TGGTACAAAAGGACATCAAGATGGTGCCCTATAACATTGTCAAAGCCGACAATGGTGATGCTTGGGTCGAGGCCAAAGGCAACAGTATGGCGCCTCCACAGGTGTCTGCTGAAGTCCTGCGCAAGATGAAGAAGACCGCGGAAGAATTTTTGGGTGAAACGGTCTCGGAAGCGGTAATTACGGTGCCTGCTTACTTCAACGATTCGCAGCGTCAGGCCACGAAAGACGCCGGAAAGATTGCTGGACTCGAGGTGAAGCGCATCATCAATGAGCCAACGGCGGCTGCATTGGCTTATGGCATGGACAAGTCTCAGGGAGACCGCACAATTGCGGTATACGATCTAGGTGGCGGTACCTTCGACATATCGGTGATTGAAATTGCCGAGGTCGACGGTGAGCATCAGTTTGAGGTTCTCGCAACCAATGGCGATACCTTTCTCGGCGGAGAAGATTTCGACCTTCGATTGATCGAATATTTGGCGGATGAATTTAAACGAGAGAATGGCATTGACTTGCACGGTGATCCCCTTGCCCTGCAGCGCCTCAAAGAAGCTGCCGAAAAAGCCAAGATTGAACTCTCTAGTGCCCAGCAGACGGAGGTTAATCTACCGTACATTACCGCCGATGCCACAGGCCCCAAGCACCTGGTGGTGAAGTTGTCTCGGTCTAAGCTCGAGTCTTTAGTGGAGGATCTGGTCACGCGTTCATTAGATCCCGTAAAAACCGCATTGGCAGATGCAGGACTGTCGCCCTCTGAAATACAAGACGTTATCTTGGTCGGTGGACAGACGCGTATGCCCTTAGTGCAGACGACAGTAACTGACTTCTTTGGTAAGGAGCCTCGCAAGGATGTAAATCCTGATGAGGCGGTCGCTATGGGCGCTTCTATTCAGGGTGCTGTGCTCGCTGGTGACGTCAAAGATGTTCTGTTGCTTGACGTGACACCGCTGACTCTTGGTATTGAAACGATGGGTAGTGTTGCGACACCGTTAATTGAGAAGAACACCACGATTCCAACTAAAAAATCTCAGGTGTTTTCAACAGCTGAAGACAATCAGACGGCGGTAACTATTCACGTGGTTCAGGGTGAGCGTAAACAGGCGGCCCAAAATAAGTCGCTGGGTCGATTTGACCTTGCTGATATTCCACCGGCACCGCGAGGCGTGCCTCAGGTTGAGGTGACTTTTGACCTCGATGCTAACGGCATTCTCAACGTGTCTGCCAAAGACAAAGCTACGGGCAAAGAGCAGTCGATTCGTATTACCGCGTCGGGCGGTCTCTCAGAGGACGAGATTGAGCAAATGGTGCAAGACGCCGAAGCTAACGCAGAGGCCGATAAGAAGTTCGAAGAGATGATTACTGTGCGAAACAGCTGCGATGGCATGGTTCACGCTGCGCGAAAGACTCTCGAGGAAGCGGGAGAGCACTCAACGGTCGACGAGCGCGCTGCTATTGAAGCCGCAATTGCCGAGGCTGAGGAAGCCATGCAAGGCGATGATAAAGAGGCGATCGAAGCAGCTACGACCAAAATCACAGAGGCAACGGGTCCGGTAGCGCAGAAGATGTACGCGGCGCAAGAGGCTGAAGGTGCAGCGGAGGCCGCGGGTGCTGAGGCGGGCGCTTCTGCAGGTTCTGCTGACGACGGTGACGTTGTTGATGCTGAGTTTGAGGAAGTCAAAGAAGACGACAAGCCATAAGTGAGGGGTCTGTCTGTGTAACGGACGGCCCGATCTCACAACCCCTATCGGGGAGTATCATGGTAAGTTCAACGCGGGTTTTTTTAAGCCCGCGTATTTTTTATGGGGATCGGCGTCCCCTTTGAGCAACTACAGGCTAAGCAGCAATGTCCAAGCGTGACTATTACGAGGTTCTCGGGGTTGATCGGTCTACGGCAGACCCGGATATCAAGAAGGCATATCGCCGTATCGCCATGAAGTTTCATCCTGATCGGAATCCCGATGACAAGGATGCGGATGCCAAATTCAAGGAGGCGACCGAGGCCTACGACGTTTTGATGAACGCTGATAAGCGCGCAGCTTACGATCAGTTTGGTCACGCGGGTCTGGAGCAAGGCGCTGGCGGCGGCGGTTTTCAGGGCGGCTCCAATTTTAGCGATATTTTTGGCGACGTCTTCGGGGATATTTTTGGCGGCGGTGGCGGCGGTGGACGACAAGGTCCGCAACGGGGTTCTGATTTACGTTACACCATGGAGGTAAGCCTCGAAGAGGCTGTTCGTGGGGCAACGCGAGAAATCAAAGTGCCCACGCTACAGCACTGCAACACCTGTGATGGCAGCGGTGCAAAGCCAGGTACCAAGCCGGTCACCTGTGGTAGCTGCGGTGGTGCCGGGCAGGTTCGCATGCAGCAGGGCTTTTTTCAGGTGCAGCAAACCTGTCCCAAATGTCGTGGGCAAGGAAAGACCATCTCTGATCCTTGTCGTGATTGTCGTGGTCAGGGACTTTTGGAAAAGACCAAGACGTTGTCGGTTAAGGTGCCGCCTGGCGTTGATACCGGTGACCGCATCCGATTGAGTGGGGAAGGTGAGGCAGGGCCGTCAGGCGGGCCCAGCGGTGACTTATTCGTGCAGATTGCCGTGCGGCAACATAACCTCTTTGAGCGAGATGGACGTAATTTATATTGCGAGGTACCCATTAATTTTGTCGATGCCGCTCTGGGTGGAGAGTTAGAGGTTCCAACCCTTGATGGCAAGGTGAAGTTAAAAATCCCCTCAGAGACGCAGACCGGAAAGATGTTTCGATTGCGGGGTAAGGGAGTGCTACCTGTGCGCGGTGGTCCCATTGGGGACTTAATGTGTCGAGCCGTTGTTGAGACCCCGATTAATCTTAGTGCTCAGCAGAAGCAATTACTGCAAGAGTTTCGATCCACGCTCGATGAGGGGGGCAATCGTCAATCACCCCGTCAGTCGAGTTGGTTTGAAGGGGTAAGATCGTTTTTTGACGGAATGACTAAGTGACCATAAAGCTGGGTATCGCGGGTGCATCGGGTCGAATGGGTCGAATGCTTCTCGAGGCCATAGCGGCGAGCGAGTACAACGTAGAGCTAAGCGCCGCAATTTTACGTCCTGACAGTGCCCTGTGTGGCGTCGATACTGGGACGTTGTTGGGCGGCCCTCCTTCAGGGGTGCTCTTTACTGAGGATATAAAAGCAGCTGTTAACGAAGTTGATGTCCTCGTTGACTTTACGCCTCCCGCTGCAGCAGTGCTAAACGCGCAGTATTGTGCAGCGATGGGTACGCCGTTGGTTTCGGGGACAACCGGTTTTTCTGCGACGCAAGATAAGCAATTCCATGAAGCGACTCGTGCCATTGCACTGTGTCAGGCCTCTAACTTTTCAACGGGCGTAAACTTAGCCTATCGCCTGTTAGCGCAGGCAGCCGCTATTTTGGGCTCAGACGCAGATATCGAGATCAGCGAGGCCCATCATCGACACAAGGTCGATGCCCCAAGTGGTACAGCCATTGCCATGGGTGAGGTGGTAGCAGCAGCGACGGGACGTAACCTCGCTGACGTTGCGGTATATGGCCGTGAGGGCCACACCGGGAAGCGAGATCGGGAAACCATCGGTTTTTCAACGGTGCGCGCGGGAGATATTGTGGGCGACCACACGGTCACCTTTGCGGCTCAAGGTGAACGCCTCGAAATTACACACAAGGCCAGCTCTAGAATGGCTTTTGCCCGGGGCGCGATTCGCGCCGCGGTCTGGTTGATCAATCAAAAGCCCGGCGTGTATGACATGCAAGATGTTCTGGGNTTAAAGGAGAATTAAGTCATGAATTCAGTGGCACATGTTGTCAATATTGACGAATCAAACGCTCAGGAACAGCTTATTGAAGAGTCACACAATAGGCCTGTTGTCGTTGATTTTTGGGCCGATTGGTGTGAACCCTGTAAGCAGCTGATGCCCATTTTAGAGAAGCTAGCCGCAGAATACGCCGGCGCTTTTCTGCTGGCCAAAGTCAATGCCGATGAGCAGCAAACCTTGGCGAGCCAGTTAGGCGTTAGAAGCTTGCCCACCGTTATGGTGATCAAGGATGGACAGCCCATTGATGGTTTTGCGGGGGCTCAGCCTGAATCTGCTGTTCGTGAGATGTTGGAAAAGCATTTGCCCTCGCCGTGGAATGCGAAAATTGCTGAAGCGACTGAGTTGTTAGACGCCGGAGACACGGCGGCTGCTTTGGCGCTATTGCGTGGCGCTTGGGAAGACTCTAATAAGCTTAAAGAATTAACCCACGCTTACGCCGGTGCTTTGGTAGAGGCTAACAGGCTGGATGAAGCAACGGCTGTGCTAAGTGAAGTTCGTTTGGTAGATCAAGACGCCCTTCATGAGCAGCTGATGGCCCAGATTGAGTTGAAGCGCGTGGCTGGGAAATCTCCCGAAATAGAAGCTTTAGAAGCCAAGCTTGCGACAGATAGCAGCGATCATGGCGTTAGGGTTCAGTTGGCAGTTCAGCTTAGCGCAGCAGATCATCACAAAGAGGCGCTCGAACACCTGCTAACGGTGTTGCGATCAGATCGTGACTGGAATAATGGTGAAGCAAAGCGCCTTTATTTGGATACCCTGACCACCATCGGTAAGGGCGATCCGCTGGCGGCGGAGTACCAGCGCAAACTGTTTTCTATACTTTATTAGTCGGGTTGGGGTGAGCCCGAGCGCGCCTCGAGGTGCTAGTTTTTATCGCTTTCCTGCGCACCGCTTAAAATCCCACAGTACAGACTTCTTCGTTGGCCAACACCCGTGCCATACCTTTTAGAAGCGCGTAAACCCTAGCAAAAATCAGGTCGAATAAAGGGCACTTGCAATCGCCGGCCAACTTGCCTACATTCCACAGCGTAGAAAAACATACTCAAGGTTCAAAACTTGGCGATTTACTCAGCAGATCGCCCCCGATAATTGCGAGGCACCTATGGATATTGCGTTTTCCCCCGAAGAATTGACGTTCCGGGAAGAGGTTCGTGGCTTTTTTGACGAGCAGTTTGACGACGAGCTGGTTTCACGTTTACGTGGAGACAACTTTAAAACGGCTATCGTTGAATGGCAGCAGCGGCTTTATAAGAAAGGCTGGATTGCGGCTAATTGGCCCGTGGAGCACGGCGGTACTGGATGGACACCCACTCAAAAGTACATTTATGAGACTGAGCGGTCCGAGCGCGGTATACCTGGCGTGATTCCTTTTGGCATCGGCATGGTCGGCCCCATGATTTACCAGTTTGGTACGACCGAACAAAAAGAGAAATTTCTACCTGGAATCCTCGATAGTAATACTTGGTGGTGCCAAGGTTACTCCGAGCCAGGTTCCGGGTCAGACTTGGCTTCGTTAAAAACTAAAGCTGAGCTTGATGGTGACCATTACGTGATCAACGGCGCCAAGATCTGGACAAGCTATGCCCAGTATGCCGACTGGATCTTTGTGTTGGTTCGTACCAGCAACGAAGGCAAGAAGCAGGAAGGCATTACGTTCATTTTGGTTGATATGAAGACCCCGGGTATCAAGATTAACCCGATTATCTCAATCGATAACGAGCACAGCCTCAATGAGGTTGAGTTCAGCGATGTGCGTGTTCCGGTTGAAAATGTTGTCGGTGAAGTGAATAAGGGATGGACCGTTGCCAAGGCGCTGTTGGCCCACGAGCGAACGGGTATTGCAGACGTGGCTCAATCCAAACGAAATATTCGACTGATTAAGGAAGCTGCTGCTGCCGAGATCAATGGTGGTAAACGCTTGATGGATGACGCGGGTTTCCAAGCCAAGGTTGCAGATCTTGAAATTGAACTCATGGCCCTTGAGTTTACCGAGTTGCGTACGCTGGCAGCGATGGCCGCTGGTGGTTTTCCTGGCCCGGAGTCATCGCTTCTTAAGATCAAGGGCACTGAATTGCAGCAGGCTACTCAGGAGCTGCGCATGGAAACTGCGGCCTATTATCAAGGGGTTCTGCCTAACGATATGGACCCTGAGGTTTTGGGGCACAGCTGGACCCATGAAGCGTTCCGAAACTACATGTATGGGCGTGCAGCGACCATCTATGGCGGTTCTAATGAAGTTCAAAAGAACATTATCGCTAAATACGTACTGGGCCTGGAATAAAGGTCTAGAGGGGACAAGATATGAATTTTGATTTTTCAGAAGAACAGCAAATGGTACGCGATTCTATCGCGCGATTTGTGCAGGATGACTACGACTGGGACACCCGACGCGCGATTGTTGCATCGGATACCGGTATGAGCGAAAAAGCCTGGCAAACCTTTGCAGAGCTGGGTTGGTTGTCGATTCCCTTCGCCGAGGCAGATGGTGGGTTTGGCGGAAATATTGTCGATACCATGGTCATTATGGAAGAGATTGGCAAAGGGTTAGTTGTAGAACCCTACCTGCCGACTGTTGTGTTGTTCGGTGGTCTTATTGCTCGTGCGGGTAACGAGGCACAGCGCAGTGCCTGGATTCCGTCGATCATTGAGGGTTCGACCTCGGGTGCCTTTGCTTATCTTGAGCGTCAGAGCCGCTTCGAAATCGCCGACTGCTTGACCCAAGCCAAAGCGGCTGGTGATGGCTGGGTACTCAACGGTGAAAAGGTTGTCGTTTTCAATGGCGCGAACTGTAACCAGATGATCGTGTTGGCTCGTACCGCGGGCGAGCAGTCGGACCGTGAGGGACTGTCTTTGTTTGTGGTTGCTGCCGATGCCGAAGGCGTGAATCGTGTTGATTATCCGATGATGGATGGTCAGCGCGTTGCGAACATTACCTTCACTGACGTCGCTTTAAACGCTGATTCGTTGCTAGGTGAGGCCGGGGCTGCGATGGCTACCGTTGACGCAATGATTCAAGAGGCGACGATAGCGCTAATGGCCGAGGCCGTTGGTTGCATGGGCACCCTGAATACCAAGACGCTGGAATACACCAAAACGCGAGAGCAGTTTGGGGTGGCTATTGGCTCTTTCCAGTCCTTGCAGCATCGCATGGTGGACACAATGATGGCCTACGAACAGGCAAAGTCGCTGCTGTTCAAGGTGGTTTGCGAGTACAAGCAGGATCCCGCGAGTGCGGAATCCAGTATTCATGCGCTGAAGGTGTTTATCGATAAAAATGCCAAGCTTGTTTATGGCGAGGCAACCCAAATGCACGGCGGTATGGGAATTACCGACGAGCTGGACATCGGGCATTATGCAAAGCGTCTTATGATGATCAACACGACCTTTGGTGATGCAACTTATCACCGTGCGCAGTACATCGATAAGGCCTACGCAGCCTGAACNCAGGGCTAGCTTAAAATAAACCCGCCTTTCACTGGCGGGTTTTTTTTGCCTCGCGATAATGAAATTGCAAGGGGTAGGTGGGACCCCTACACTGAGCGCCCTAAACAGGGATCTAATCGTGGATAAACAGACGCGCCTAGCGCGAACTATTCTTAACGGCTTCACAGCTTATTTTGCTGAGTTCGAGAACATTACCCTCGCAGCCCGTACGCGCTTTGAGCTTGCAGAGTGGGGCATCATGCAGGAGATATCGACAAGGCGAATCGATCTCTACAAAGAAAAAGTTCTAGAAACTTTGGCGTACGTTAACGTCATTGCCGACGATCGCATTTCCGATTTTGTATTTTGGACTGAGACTCGCGCTGTGTATGTTGAATTGGTTCGCGGCATGACCAATTTCGAAATTGCAGAAACGTTCTATAACTCTATTTACAACTCTGTGTTTGGCCATCACCGCATTCGCAATGAACACGCCTTTGTATTCTCTCCTCAGGGAGACATGCCGCCGGTCGATGTCCGGCGCGTTGTGAAACGCTTCAGTGGTGATTTGCACGACAGTGTTGCGACCCTCTTGTCGCAGTACGCGATGCATATTCCCTATGAAAATATTGAGCGCGACAGTGCCTCTATTGTTGCGGCGATTGAGAAGCAGCTTGGTGAGGTTGACGGCGCATCAGACTCTGCGGTTGAGCTGCATACCTTGGAGCATCACTTTTATCGTAACAAGGCCGTTTATATTGTCGGGCGTATTGTTGCTGAAGGCCTACAAATACCCTTCGTCCTTCCTATGCTTCACAACGGTGATGCCGTCGCCCCTGCCGTGTACATCGACACCATATTATTTGGGTCAGATCGAGTGAGTTTGTTATTCAGCTTTACTCGAAGTTATTTTATGGTCGATGCATCCATTCCATCTCAGTATGTTTTGTTTTTGCATCAGCTGATGCCTAAAAAAGATATTTCTGAAATCTACAGTGCGATTGGTCACCACCGTCACGGCAAAACGTACTATTACCGTACTGCCTATCGTCATATGCGTGCTACCACGGATCAGTTTATTGTCGCTCCCGGGATTAAGGGAATGGTGATGACTGTATTTACGTTGCCGTCTTACGAGTTTGTTTTCAAAATTATTAAAGANCGGTTCACGCCGCCAAAAGAAGTTACGCACCAGCTTGTTAAGGATAAATATAATTTGGTGAAGCGCTGGGATAGAGCGGGGCGCATGGCCGACACCCAAGAGTTCAACAACCTTGTTTTCGATCGGTCACGGTTTTCAGAAGAATTGATGGCAGAGCTTTACGAAGCCTGCCCTTCACAGTTGGTGATTAGCGGTACGGCACTGATTATTAAGCACTGCTACGTAGAACGGCGCATGACGCCGCTCAATTTGTACTTGCAGAACGCTAGCGATGAAGACGTTGATGAAGTTATGAACGACTACGGAAAATCGATTAGGGAGCTTGCCGCAGCTAATATTTTCCCGGGCGACATGCTTTTGAAGAATTTTGGCGTGACCCGCCATGGTCGGGTAGTCTTTTATGATTACGATGAGATACAGCCGCTGTTGGAGTGTAATTTTCGTCGCATTCCACCACCGCGAGACGAATATGAAGAGATGGCTAGCAGGCCTTGGTATTCGGTAGGGCCCAACGACGTTTTCCCAGAGGAGTTTCGACTTTTCTTCTCGGGCAATCAGCGTGCAAGAAAAGCTTTTGACGCCCGTCATAGTGAAATTTACGACGCGGATTTTTGGACAGGTTTACAAGATCGCATACGGGAGGGGCACGTCGATGACTTCTATCCTTACCCACGGGTAATGCGTTTCCCTAGAGAACTGAGGAGCAAGGCCTGATGGCTTCGATTTACCTTATTCGCCACGGACAGGCGTCCTTTGGCTCAGCCAATTACGACCAGCTTTCAACTTTGGGGCAGCGTCAGGCCGATGTAACCGGCGAGTTCCTTTCGGCGATAGGCCTTAAAATTGACGCTGCAGTGGCTGGTACTTTGTCGCGTCAGCAAGAAACCGGTGCTCGAGTGCTGGCGGGTTTAGGTGACCCCTGTGAGTTACAAACTGACCGCCGATTCAATGAGATTAACAATGAGGAGCAGGTCAGCGCGCTTTTGCCCGGTCTGATTGATAAAGACCCGGTGCTGGCTGAAATTGCGGGTCGAGATTTTGGCGATAGTAAGGACTATCAGAAAATCATAGACGCAGTATTCAATGCTTGGGTCAGCCCAGACTGCCCCGACTGTGGCATTACGCCTTGGCCCGTATTCAGAGATGGCGTACAGGCAGCACTGAAGGACATTATGACGTCTGTTGGAGCGGGCAAGAATACGGCGGTTTTTACATCAGGTGGCACGATAGCTACGGCCGTCGGGCTCATTGTTGGCGCTCACCACAGCGGTTTTTATCAATTTTATGAACCCGTTATGAATTGCTCGATTACTCGACTTATCTACAGCAGTAAGCGGGTTTCATTGTCTAACTTTAATGATGCAGCGCACCTGCAGCTGCTGTCTGCCCAACGGCAAGAATCACTGGTGACATATCGATGACTCAGGTCTGGTTGGTACGTCACGGTGAAGCCTCGGCAAGCTGGGGTGAGCATAGTGACCCGGGGCTAAGTGACAAAGGTTTGCGTGAGGCTGAAGCTTCAGCAACACATTTGCAGTCAGTCGTGCCNGAGGATGTAGCTCTGGTGAGCAGCCCTAAAGCACGAGCGCAAGAAACTGCGGCACCTTTAGCCGCATGCTTAAATCGGACTGTTGTGGTTAATGATGCGTTTCAAGAGATTCAAGCCCCGGTACCCCTTGAGAGCCGCCAGGTTTGGCTGCAGGGCTTTATGCGTCAAACATGGGACCAGCAAGATGAGTCACTATGGCGTTGGCGTNACGGGATTGTNAGCGCCTTACAGGAGCTTACAGAACCAACGGTTATCTTTACCCATTTTCTTGTGATCAACACCGTGGTGGCACATAGTCGCCAGGCCAGTAAAACGGTGCAGTGCTGGCCCGATAACGGATCGATCCATGCCCTTGAGCTGCGCGAAGGCGCGATTGAGGTGGTGCGTCTGGGGCGGCAAATGACCTCAGTCGTTAATTAGTCATCGACGTTAATGCGTCTTTGGTCGGACCAGCGCTTCCTGAGTGGTAGAAGCCAGCAGCGTGCCGTCCTGACTCCAAAACTGGCCTCGATTAAAACCTCTGGCGTTACCGGCCCACGGGCTATCGCATTCATAAAGTAAGAACTCACTAACATTGACCGGCTCGTGAAACCAGATAGCGTGATCGAGACTGGCGGCAATGTGGTTGATGTCCCAGTCCTGCATGCCCTGAGGATAAAAGCTGGTGCCTAGTAGGGCACAGTCTGAAATTAATGCGAGTGCAGCTTGGTGNAGCCTCGGGTCTTCCTTGAGTTGACCTGCGGCCTTAAACCAATTTTGCTGCTTTTGCTGTGGCTGCTCAGTGCGTGCGGTAATTCGCACTCGGTCGATTTGATACATGTCACTAAAGCTTTTGTATTTGGGCCCGAGGTTCAGAGCGGCGGCTTCTTCAGGCGAGGGAACCTCGGGCATTTTCTCGCTATGTGTAAAGCCAGCCTCGGTAATCTGATAGCTAATAGAGGTGTTAAAGATTGCGTCCCCACGTTGTCGTGCTACAACACGACGGGTGGCGAATGAGCGACCGTCGCGAATAGGATCCACATCAAACTCAATCGGAATTGTTGAGTCACCGGCGCGTAAGAAGTAAGCATGCATGGAGTGAGCTATTAGGGTGTTGTCGACTGTATCGTTGGCGGCTAAAAGGCACTGGGCTAAAACCTGACCGCCAAAAATTCGAGGCTGTGGTGTCGGGCTATGTCCCCTGAACCAGTAACGACCGACCTGTTCGGGCTTGATTAAGTCCATGACATCTTGAAAGTTTGGCACCGATACCTCCCGGGCGCAGTTTTAGTTAGTGGACTTTGCTAAGCCGAAATAGAAAACATCGAAATACTCAACAGCCGTCTGATCGATATCATCAACACGTCGCCAGTCACTAATATCCATGGCGGCGTTTACCGCACCTTCCAGCATATTTTGCATAATGGCGGCATTTACATCCCGGAAGGTTCCTTCTTCCTGACCTTCTCGAATGAATTGCCCTAGATTGTCACTGCTGGCTTGAGTACGGATAAGAATACGTCTGCGAATTGGTGGGGGTAGTGCCGTAATCGTGTTGTAGCGAATCAGGGGGCCAAGGTCGGAGTTTTGGATGTGGAACACCTGCCGGCAGGCAGTGTCGAGCTTTTGTGGCGCAGACATCGTGCTTTTTCCGATGTCTGTGTAAATGGCATCGGTGAGATCCAGCGAGTGCTCATAACATTGGGTGAGCAGTGCTTCTTTGTTCGTGAAGTGGTAGTAAAACGCACCTTTTGAAACCTGTAGATGTTCGGCAATCTCATCGAGGGATGTGCCGTTGAAGCCTTTCCGGTTGAAAAAGCGCGTTCCAGCTTTAAAAAATGCTTCCTGCTTAAGTCGGTTTTGAGCTTCGCGGTCAAAGCCTTTTGCGGGAACAACGCCTTCAGCATTGAGGACATGGTCAGCCGGCTGGTACTGAGCGTCAGCTGCAAACAGGCCGTGCTTTACTATATTTCGTAAGGCAGAGCCCGCTAATACGGCTTCTTCTCGGGGCATTTCGTACAGCCAGTAAAAAGACCAGTCCA
>JGI26253J51717_1000996_pt1 | contig 11910 bp, 16 predicted proteins | sample SaaInlV_100m_DNA_6_FD_51717 | JGI IMG/M metagenome (IMG submission 51717)
AACTTTGCCGACGGTAAGAAAAAAGTACAAGAAGCATTTGATAATCCTTACCCTATAACATGGGAATATTTAAATCCAACAGGTGCCTCAAGTGGTATTGTGAAACTTGACGATGGTAGTGCGTTAGACATTCATTTTAGTGAAGAACCTGCTGGCGTTTATGAGATAGAATTTGCAAGAGATGGTTCAAATAAACAAATGGGACGCTCTGGTCAAGGTGATGAGTTTAGAGTTTTTGCAACAGTACAAGCCGCTATGTTAAAATGGTGGGAGCAATTGGACAAAACTACTGCCAGAAAAATAACTTTCTATGCAAATAAACAAGACGGTAATAGAGCAAGACTTTATAAAAGATTTTTAAAGATGTGGGGCGACGAGTCTGGATGGGAAATTGAAGTTAATGCCAAATCCGGACTTGCAGCGTATTCTTTAACCAACCCAAACCCTGATAAAAATGATAAGAAAACATTTATGCAAAGATTGTTTGGGGAAGAGCAAACAGTAGAAAACTTTGCTGACGGTAAAAAAAAGGGTAAAAGCAGACCAGGCAGAGTAAAGAAGTCAGGTGCAAGTTGCAATGGTAGTGTAACAGCATTACGCAAACGTGCTAAGAACGCAAGTGGCGAAAAGGCTAAAATGTATCACTGGTGTGCTAATATGAAGTCAGGACGTAAGAAGAAATGAAGATTAACGAACTTGCACACTACATAACTAAATATAAAGAACACGAAGCACGTAGAGCAAGTACAAACGAACGCAACGCATATTGGAAGAAATACAATGAAAATAAATGAATTATGTGAAACAACAGCAGGCGCCGTAGCAAGTGTAGCAATGGGCATTGGACCCGTTCTTAGTCGTCAACCAAAAAATACAGATGGTACTGCAAAAAATGCCTTAGATATGACGGCAAAGAAAAAGAAGCCTAAAACTAAAAAGGCATAAATACATTATAATACGTATTGGAGCAACTCAATGAGAGATAAAGAGATTAGAGAAGGTTTAGCCGACTTAGCTGGAAGAGCCGAAGCTGACCACGAAGTACAAATGGCACGTGCCGACTTATATAAAATTGCAAAGTATGCTATCAAACTACACGACATGCTCAAAGGCGTAAGTGAAGCAGAAGGCTTAGAAGGTTGGCAACAAGCTAAGATTACTAAAGCAGCAGATTATGTTAGTTCTGTATACCACAATCTCGATTATGATATGAAATTTGGTGAGGGTATGAACGAAGCCAAACAAGGTTATTGCTCCGATGATTGTTGTGGTGCTGATGTAAAAGCAAAAGATTGTACATGTGCTCCAACATGTAAGCATTGTGATTGTAACGCTGTTAGTGAAGGCAAGTCACCGCATAAAAAAGGTACTAAAAAATATAAGAAACATATGGCTGCAATGCATGCCGGTATGGAGTCTATTGAAGAGAAATTACAACGTGCAGTTGCAAAAGAAATAGCAAGAGAATCAAGTGAAGTTTGTTCAGAGTGTGGTAATGCAGCAGCAGCAGAAGGCGACAGTTACGTAGCAGAAAAACAACGCTTAGATCCAAAATGTTGGAAGGGTAAAAAGATTGGTAACCCTAAGACAAAGATGAAGGGCGGAGTCAGAGTTAACAATTGCGTACCAGCATAAGGAGTAACTAATGGACTTTCATGCACTACAAAATAAACTATTTCAAATGGATCCTTCAGATCCAAAAGAAGACTTAGCAAAACTTAAAGCACAAGCAGCTAATCCGCAACAAAATGTTGCTCCTACAGTAAATTATATGCAAGAAAGTGCAGAAGTCCCGCAAGGTTCATTAGGGTTAGATAAAGATTACTCTGTATCTGATTTTGCTGCACTTGCTGGAGTAGTTACTGAAAATAACAACGATCTCATGCGTGGAATACAACGTACACGTAAAGATGTGTCTGATCAGACCAGTGTGCCAATGATACAACTTTCTTTGCAACGAGCAGTTGACGGGCAAGTATTAACTCCGCAACAAAGAGAAGCATTAGGTCCATATGTTGACGCACTAATTAAAATTTTATCTGAACCAAGATTTGCAACTATCTTTGATAATATTGTTAAAATGGCTAACAAAAAAGAAGATGAAGAAACTAACGAAAGTGGATTACAATATTACACTGGTGTTAAAAAATACGGCAAAGAAGGTATGACTAAAATACAAAGTGCTGCTGGTAAAGGTGCTAATCATGAAGAGATTGGTAAAATTAAAGACAAATACGACAAGCGCAAAAAGACTGAATCTATTGCAGATGTATTATGGCATAAATTGAAAGATCAGTAATGAACCTGGTAAATTTAGAACCTAAGTTTACAAATCATCCATACCTTGAAACTCCAATTAATAGACAATTAGTCGAAACACTCCCATTCAAAGACTTTGACAAAGACGGGTACGAAGTTCCGACGCCATTAGAACATCTACATTACGAAGCAAACGGCGTAGAGCTCAATAGAGAAATACAATTTCATATTGCACCTGTACAAGAATGGTATCATGATATAGAACAAAGCGAACATGGACTTGTGTTAGATCATTGTATGCTATTAACACGTTATGCATTTGGCGGCGAAGCAAGAGAACAAATTGAACAAGTATGTGTGAATCGTCCTATACTACAAAAACTACTAAACATTAAACCTAAGTGGGGCATTGACTTTTCATTAGACTATGTAACACACGACATTGTAATGGAAGTAATACACATTGAACAAGACTTTGATAATGTAGAAGAAGCATACGATGCAAAAGAACGTCTCGAACATATCATCAACAATACCGACTGGTATGATGGCGCAATGCGTTTATATCAACGCAAACATGAATGGGAAAATCTAAGCTCCGATGACCATTCAGATTATAAAGCACAATTCTTTGGATGGGAACGTGCATTTGACAATAAAAAAGTATTTTCTACTTGACATTCATCTAAATATAATGTATAATTAACTTAACTTAACGGAGGTAGTAATATGAGTGACCGTACCTATGGTGCTGAAGAAAAAGCAAAATTAGAAAGACTTGTTAAAGAAGGTGTAACAGTTTTGCAAGAAGTAGAAGATCTAAATGCAGGTCTTAAAGATACTGTTAAAGCAGTAGCAGAAGAATTAGATATTAAACCAAGTTTAATTAATAAAGCAATTAAGATTGCACAAAAACGTGATTGGGACAATCATCAAGATGCATATGAAGATCTTGAAACATTAGTTGCAACATTAGGTTATGACAAGTGAAAGCAGTAATACGGTTTTTTAAAGAAAGTTATCAGCTTTCGCCATTTGCATTCTATTGTGAATTATTAGAAGCAATTCTTTTAATATCAGCAAGTGCAATTCTAACATACACAGTATTAGATCCAGCGACAAAAATATTCATTCCACTTTATTTGTTTGGTAGCATATTAGGTGTAATAAGCACAATTATCAGACGAGCTGGATTTGCTATTGTTCTATGTGCATGGTTTGTTGTAATGAATTCAATTGCTATGGTACAATTATTCGTATTGTAATATATACTATAGAGTCGTCCACTTACGGACAGGTAGAAGGTTAGTTGGCCACAAGCAACAGGAGAATAAATGAGTTACGTAGACGCACTATTTGATCGCGATTCCGATATTATCAGAGTTGTTGAGCGCAAAGACGGTAAAAGAACATACCGCGAATATCAATCAAAATATACATTTTATTATGAAGANCCTCGAGGCAAATACAAAAGTATATACGGCGATCCGTTAACACGTATCGTATGTAAGAACACAAAAGACTTTCGAAAAGAAGTTGCTATTAATAAAGGCAAAAAACTTTTTGAAAGCGACATTAATCCAATCTTTCAGTGTTTGAGTGAAAACTATCTTAACCAAGATGCACCTAAGCTAAACATTGCTTTCTTCGATATTGAGACTGACTTTGATCCAGAGAAGGGCTTTGCTGATCCAGCAGATCCATTTATGCCTATTACAAGTATTAGTGTATACTTGCAGTGGATGGAAACAATGATCTGTTTAGCAGTACCACCTAAAACACTTACAATGGAACAAGCTGAAAAAGAACTTGAAGGCATTGACAATGTAATGTTGTTTGAAAAAGAAGGTGATATGATTGACACTTTCTTAACGCTGATCGAAGACGCTGATATTTTATCAGGTTGGAACAGTGAAGGGTATGATATTCCTTATACTGTAAACAGAACTATGCGTGTACTAAGCAAAGACGACACACGTAGATTCTGCTTGTGGGGACAACTGCCTAAAAAACGTGAGTATGAGAAGTACGGGAAGCAAGCCGTTACATTTGACTTAGTAGGTCGTGTACACTTAGACAGTTTAGAACTGTATCGCAAATATACATACGAAGAACGTCACACATATCGATTAGACGCTATTGGTGAAATCGAAGTAGGTGAGAACAAGGTGCCATATGAAGGCACACTGGATCAGTTGTATAACAATGACTTCCGAAAGTTTATTGAATATAACATTCAAGATACTGCACTACTGGACAAGTTAGACAAGAAACTACGCTTCATTGATCTTAGTAATACTGTTGCACACGAGAATACTGTGATGCTACAAACTACTATGGGTGCTGTTGCTGTTACAGAGCAAGGTATTGTTAACGAAGCACACAACAGAGGCTTACAAGTTCCTAACAGACGCCCACGTGATGACACAGAAAACACACAAGCCGCAGGTGCGTATGTTGCGTTTCCTAAAAAAGGCTTGCACAAGTGGATTGCATCAATGGATTTGAATTCGCTGTATCCTTCCGTAATTCGTGCATTAAACATGGGCCCTGAGACTATTGTAGGACAAATACGTCCTGAAATATCCGAACAGCGTGTACATGAAGATATGACGCTAAAGAAGAAGTCTTTTGCAGGTAGCTGGGAAGGACGCTTTAGTACAGAAGAATACGAAGCAGTAATGGAGCAACGCAAAGATATTCCACTAACCATTGACTGGGAGAACGGTAGTAGTGATGTACTAAGTGGTGCTGAAACCTACAAAATAATCTTTGATAGTAACCAGCCTTGGATGCTTAGTTCAAATGGTACTATCTTTACAACAGAGTTTGAAGGTGTTATTCCTGGACTACTAAAGCGTTGGTATGCTGAACGTAAAGACATGCAGAAGATGTTAAAGAAAGCAAAGGATGCAGAAAACAAAGCAGAGATTGAATACTGGGACAAACGACAGTTGGTTAAGAAAATTAACTTGAATAGTTTGTATGGTGCTATTCTTAATCCTGGTTGTAGATTCTTTGATAAACGCATTGGACAATCAACAACACTGAGCGGCAGAACTATTGTTAAGCATATGTCAGCAGAAGTTAACAAAACTATTACAGGCGAATATGATCACGTAGGTCAAGCAATGATATATGGTGATACTGACTCCTGTTACTTTAGTGCCTGGCCTATACTTAAAGATGAAATTGATGCTGGGAAAATACCTTGGTCTAAAGAAAACGCAATTATATTGTATGACCAAGTTTGTGAACAAGCAAATACAACATTTGAAAAGTTTATGTACGAAGCATTTCATTGTCCAAAGAGTCGTAGTGATGTTATTGCCGCAGGTAGAGAGATTGTTGCAGAGTCAGGCTTGTATATTACTAAGAAGCGTTATGCGGCATTAGTAATTGACAACGAAGGCTTTAGAACAGACGCCGATGGCATAGGCAAAGTAAAAGCAATGGGCTTAGACTTGCGTAGGTCAGATACTCCTGTGTTTATGCAGGACTTCTTAAAAGAATTGCTAACAATGGTACTTACTGATGTTCCGCAAAAAGAAGTACTGGATCGTATTACAGAGTTCCGTAAGGAGTTTAGTGATAGACCTGGTTGGGAGAAAGGTGCTCCCAAACGTGCAAACAAAGTCGGACACTACAGACGTCTTGAAGAAAAACAAGGCAAAGCAAACATGCCTGGACATGTAAGAGCAAGTCTCAACTGGAACACACTAAAGCGTATGAACGGTGACAAATACTCGCAAGAGATTGTAGATGGTATGAAAGTTATTGTTTGTAAACTAAAACAGAATCCGCTGGGTTACACAAGTGTTGCATACCCAACAGACGAGTTGCGTATTCCAGAATGGTTTAAAGAACTGCCGTTTGATGATGCAGCAATGGCTGAAACTATTATCGATAATAAACTTGATAACTTGATTGGCGTGTTGAACTATCCACTTGAAGATACTAAACAAGATACAACCTTTCATAGCTTATTTGATTTTGGAGACTAAAATGACTGACGAAAGTAAACTAATACTTATTACTGAATTTATAGAACAAAAATTACGAAAAGAACAAGAGCTTGAATTTTATCTAAAAGAACTTACAGAATTAAATCGTAAGATAGGTTTTTTACGTGCTGAAGTTGATTTAACTAATACAATAATTAACATGATCAAAAGAGAGCAAGTATACGATATTAAAGATAATATGATTGCAAATAACGAAAATAAACTTATTGGTAAAAAGTCCATTGATAATTAAAGATCTTCAGCAAATTGAGTTTGAATTAACAAGTAGGTGTAATGCAGGTTGTCCTCTGTGCCCACGCACAGTCTTACATGACGATCCAAATAAAGAGCTACCGATTTCAGATATCAATTTTGATAGTATGAAGGAGTGGATGCCGAAAGAATTTAAACATCGTGTAGATTTTAAATTAAGTGGTAATATCGGTGACGCTGGCGTACATCCAAAGTGTGACGAAATTATTAAGTTTCTCGGAAGCTATGGTAATAGAACAAGTATAAAATTACACACAAATGGTGGTATGCGGTCTGCTGCGTTTTGGCAGGAAATGGGACAAATTTCTTATCACGGATATAGAGCTGCTGGCGAAGAAAATAAGTTTCAGTTTACTACACGGTTTGCAATAGATGGATTAGATGATACAAATCATCTATATAGAATTGGTACAAGATTTGACACAATTATGCGCAACGTAGAAGCATATGTTACAGCTGGCGGCACTGCAGAATGGCATTTTATCGAGTTTGATCACAACACTCATCAAATTGACGAAGCACAACGATTAGCTGAAAGTATGGGTGTAAAATTTGTACAACGATTATCTGTTAGAAACCACCAAATGAAAAAAGCAACTCCTCATCCGGCTCTTGTTGAATATAAAAGTGTATTCAAAGCTGTTGATGCTTATAAAGCAGGTGACCCTGATCAGAGCGTAACCGATAAAATATTACAATTAAGTAAATCAGTTCGTTGTCAACATTTAAGATCACCTGAAGCATATGTTGCTTCAAACGAAACATTATGGCCTTGCTGTATGTTATGGAATGAATATGTTTCAAACGGTAATAGAGAGTCTTGGCCCGAAGATCCTAATTGGAATAATTTAAAAGTCAATAGTATGCAAGATATACTAAACAACGAATGGTATACTAATATTGAAACTTACTGGAATACTAAACATAATAATTTTATTCCTGAATGTTTAAGAAAATGTGCCCATAAGGGAACTTTTACTACACAGTTTGAAGAGAGGCAAAAAATATGAAAGTAGGATTTACAGCATCTACATTTGATTTACTACACGCCGGACATATACAAATGTTGCGTGAAGCAAAAGAACAATGCGATTATCTTATATGCGGATTACAAATGGATCCAAGTATAGATAGAGCAGAAAAGAACGCTCCTATACAAACTGTTGTGGAGCGTTACACACAACTCAAAGCAGTTAAGTATGTTGATGAAATTATTCCTTATAATATCGAAAAAGATTTAGAAGATATATTGACAATGTATCAAATAGATGTTAGAATATTAGGAGAAGAATATAGGGATAAAGATTTTACAGGCAAAGACATTTGTCGTAGTCGAGAAATAGACTTATACTTTAATAAACGTGATCATCGTTTTAGTACAAGTGATTTAAGGAGGAGAGTTTGTGAATAAATTTGTATTTGATGTAGACGGTACACTTACACCAAGCAGACAATCTATTGATCCAAAGTTTAGTGAATTCTTTCTTGAATTCTGTAATACACATGATGTATACTTAGTTACGGGTTCTGATAAAGATAAAACTGTCGAACAGTTAGGAGAAGAGTTATACAATACAGTAAAGGTTGCGTATAACTGTTCCGGTAATGATGTTTACAGTCACGGCGTTAATATACACTCTAATAACTGGACTGCACCAGAAAGTTTAATAACATTTTTGCAAGGCTGGTTACAAACCAGTAGCTTTCCATTAAGGACAGGCAACCATATCGAACAACGTCCTGGATGTTTGAATTTTAGTATTATAGGACGTAACTGTACATTAGAACAACGAAAAGATTATATTAAGCATGACTTATCATACAGAGAACGTGAAAGTATTGCATTTCAAGTTAATTTTGATTATGAAGACTTAACAGCAGCAGTCGGAGGCGAGACTGGTATTGATATCTATCCTACCGGATTTGATAAATCGCAAATTATAAAAGATTTTAATTCTTTCGATCGAATCATATTCTTTGGTGATAAAATAGAACAAGGCGGAAATGATTATCCGCTGGCTAAAATATTAAAGCACCCAAGTAGGTCGCACACTGTAAAGGACTGGCAAGATACGTGGAGGATTTTAAATGAAAATTATGCTAACAGGACATAAAGGGTTCATTGGTTCTGCACTATTAGAACGGCTTCGCAAAAATAATCAAGTAATTGGAATTGATCTCGTAGACGGCGATGATTTATTAAACGTAGAATTTAATGAAGAATTTGATTTAATCATACACTTAGCTGGTAAAAGCGGAGTACGTGAAAGCCTTAAAGATCCTGCAAGTTACTGGAGCAACAATGTAGAAGTATCCCGTAGGTTGTTTAATCGCTATCCTGATACACGTATACTGTATGCGAGCAGTTCGAGTGCGTACGAGCCCGATTTGAACCCTTATGCGGCAAGTAAGTACATCATGGAAGAACTTGCTGAACGTTATCCTGACACATTAGGAATGCGTTTCCACACAGTGTACAGCGACAACTGTCCGAGAGATAATATGTTTTTTAATAAATTATTAAACAATGTATTGGAATATACAACAACACATTATCGAGACTTTATTCATTTAGAAGATGTATTAGATGCTATAGAATTATTAATCGATAAAAAATATATTAACGGTACTATTGATATTGGTACTGGTGATCCTATTAGGATCCAAAACTTGGCGCCGGATCTTCCGGTTCGTCTAAATACCCCAGGAGAGAGAACTTTTACTTGTGCTAATACAGAAAAAATGTCAGCACTTGGATTTAAACCTAAATATACGGTAGAAAAGTTCTTGACAAACAACAACTTAGATAATATAATAAACTTATTCAATGGAGAAAAAGTATGAAAGACATCTTACAAGATATCGTTGCCCACACACATGCACTTGGCTTTTTAAGTCTGGTTAAAGTTACATCAGAAGGTGGCACACAGATCGACTCAATGGCAGAAGATCGTAGTGTGGTATTGAGTGCATCTACACATGCATCGGTATCAGAATTTAAAGGCACATTTGGTATGCCTAACTTAGACAAGTTAGCACTACACTTAAAGAATCCAGAGTATCAAAAAGATGCTAAGATTGATGTAGTGCAAGCAGAACGAAACGGTGAAATAATCCCAACACACATTCACTTTGAAAATGCAGCCGGCGACTTTGAAAATGACTATCGCTTTATGAATAAAGCAATTATCGAAGAAAAGTTAAAAACTGTTAAGTTCAAAGGAGCAGCCTGGAATGTAACACTAAGTCCAAGCATGGCAAGTATTGCACGTATGAAACTAATGAGTGCAGCACATTCAGAAGAGCCTACATTTAATGTAAAGACTACAGCTGGCAACTTAGTGTTTAGTTTTGGTGATGCAAGTACACACGCAGGCGAGTTTGTATTCCAGCATGACGTTGAAGGTACACTTGCACATACATGGAGTTGGCCAGTAGCGCAAGTGCAATCAATACTTAACTTAACTGGTGACTTGACTATGAGTATTAGTGATCAAGGTGCTATGATGATTTCTGTTAACAGCGGCATGTCTCAATACGATTACGTATTACCAGCACAGAGTAAGTAATGCGAACTGATTTAACCACAGAGCAGAATGATTATGCACGTTTTTTACCTGCACTAAGCGGCTTCTATGCAACTTATGTAGGTAAACAACGCTACGACGAATATGTAGATAAGTCTCGTATTCCAAGTAACTTCTCAAATGGTGTTGAAAGTTTAAACTATCTCAACAAACAACAAGGTGCTTTCCAGTATCAATGGAGTTTATACTCTGCAGGACACGCTGAACTTGACATTAACAAACATAGTCCTAAAGAAGACATGATCCGTAATAGAGATAGAGAAAACTCTTGGATGCTTGGAGACTCAGGCGGTTTCCAAATTGGTAAAGGTGTTTGGGAAGGCGATTGGAAAGATCCTAATTGTCCTAAAGCACAAAAGAAAAGAGATGGTGTATTGCGTTGGATGGACGCTTATATGGACTATGGTATGATCCTTGATATTCCAGCATGGGTAGCACGTTCACCAGAAGGTGCAAAAGCAACAGGCATTAGTACATATGCAGAAGCAGTTGCCGCAACACGTATCAATAATGACTATTGGATGAAGCATAGAACTGGTGCGTGTAAGTTGTTAAATGTTTTGCAAGGCGAGAATCATGCTGATGCTGAAGACTGGTATCAACAGATGAAAGACTATTGCGATCCTAAACAATATCCTGACACACACTTTAATGGTTGGTCAATGGGTGGACAGAATATGTGCGATGTGCATTTAGTTCTTAAACGTATCATTGCATTACGATATGACGGCCTGTTAGAAAAAGGTGTACACGATGTAATGCACTTCTTAGGTACTTCAAAACTTGAATGGGCTACGTTGCTAACTGATATACAACGAGCTGTTAGGAAACATCATAATGAAAACTTTACTGCCACATTTGACTGTGCTTCTCCTTTCCTTGCAACCGCAAATGGACAGATATACATACAGAACGAAACAGAGGATCGNTCGAAATGGACATATCGAATGGTGCCATCCGTTGACAATAAGAAATATGCTACAGACAACCGTGGATTTAGAGATGCTGTTATATCAGATGGGGTATTTAAAAACTTTGAAGACTCGCCGCTTACAGATGGGCTCAAAGTATCAGACGTTTGCACTTATGCTCCAGGAGACCTAAATAAAATAGGTAAAGAAGGAAAGACATCGTGGGATTCATTTAGCTATGCTATACAAATGGGTCACAACGTATGGAGCCATATCAATGCTGTACAAGAAGCAAACAGACAATACGACAACGGTATTGTACCTAAAATGCTTGTACAAGAACGTTTTGATAGAGTATTTTTTAGAGACATAGTTAATGAAATATTTGCAACAGACGACAAAGAAAAGGCACTAAAACTTGTTGACGAACATAATAAGTTCTGGATGGCTATACCTGGTACAAGAGGTGCTATAGGTAAAAAGACTGTAAACGCAAGTACATTTTTTGGCAATTTGTTTGATACACCCACTGAAGAAAAAGAAGAAATAGTAGATGGAGAGTTTTCCGAGGAACAAGAAACAGTCCTTGAAAATTTAAGCGAATGAGTGAAAAAGAAGAACGATTAAAATTTTTACAAGATGCAATTGACGAAATTGACGAGATAGTTACTAATATGAAGAATAATAATTATCCGGAAGAAAAGATTAAACACTTTCAATCTCAACAATTTGCTATGTATAATGAACTTTATAATATCAGAGCAGGACGAAGAAATGAGTGATTTTACTGAAAAACATAATAAGATTGCTGTTAGGCTACAAGAGCTATATAAAAGACATAGGGCTCTTGACACAGAGATAAAAGTGTTGTATAAT
>JGI26253J51717_1000998_pt1 | contig 11885 bp, 10 predicted proteins | sample SaaInlV_100m_DNA_6_FD_51717 | JGI IMG/M metagenome (IMG submission 51717)
ATCTTATAGGCTTCATCTGCCTTGAAACGATGCAGGCCGAGCTTGTCCTCTTCGGCATAGACGGCCACCGTGCGCTTGCCCAATTCATTTGCCGCGCGCATGATGCGAATTGCGATTTCACCGCGATTGGCAATCAGGATTTTTTTGAAGTCGGCCATGGGTATTCCTCGCTACAATGCAATTGCAGCATTTAAAGCCAGAATTCCCATGGTTACAAATTGTTTTTTAAGTTATTCTCATCAAAATTCGCTCTTTTTACAGATTTTTACGTCTGTAAAATTCAAGTTCCGATCCGGTGAAATATGCGAATATGTCAATATTTATGGAGCAAATCCGGTAAATCACTCAAATGGGTTGCTGCAATTTGGATCATATTTGAATTTAGATCATCCACCAACATATCGTATAAATGCGCTGGACCTTTTGCGCCAATGGCCCCAAGCGCATAGTGCCAAGCCCGACCCATCATGACGAAATCTGCGCCCAATGCGAGCGCCCGCAGCATGTCCAATCCCCCCTCAATGCCGCTGTCGAAAATGAGCGGTAGATTGGTCGCCGCTTTGACGGCTGGCAGCATATCAATCGCTGCAGGGCTTCCGGCAAATTGCCGACCGGCGTGGTTGGAGACCCAAACCGCATCCACGCCAAGCCCCTCCAAAGGCGCCGCATCATCGGGGCACATCACGCCCTTGACAATTAAGGGCCCATCCCAAGCGTCCCGCAAGAGCTTCACATAGCTGTGATCGGGTGCGGTGCGCAGCAGATATCCGACGTGGTTGTTCGAGGGCAGGGAGGCCACGCTTTCCATGACCGCCTTGCCGTAGGTTTCAATCATTTTCATGCGTGGCTTGCCGTTGAGTGCTGTGCGCAGCGCCCATTCAGGACAGCCGGCCACCTGCGCCAAAATGCGGGGGTGAGGCGGGGAGGCTGCACCAGCCCGCCGCGTATTTGCCGTTCGCGCCGCGATTGAGCTGGCACGTCGATGGTCACGACCAAAGTGGTAAAGCCCGCATTTTTCACCCGCTGGATCATATCATTGCGAATGGCCTCATCGCGCGGCGGGTACATCTGAAACCAACCCATATCGCCCAGACAGGGGGCTACGTCTTCGGGTGTTGTGGTCGCAACCGTTGACATGCCGTAGGGGATTTTTGCGCCCGCAGCAAACCCGGCCAGCGTTTTTTCCGCGCCGGGCCACATCAAGCCTGACATGCCAACTGGCGCAATGCCGAAGGGGGCGGAATAGGATTTGCCAAGAAATTCCGTCGCCAATTGCGGTTTGATTTCGCCGCGCAGCCCGCGCGGGACAAAATGAATCGCGTCCAAGGCGGAGCGATTGCGATGCAATGTGCTTTCATCACCCGTGGCGCTGTCGAGATATTCCCAAGCAAAATGCGGAATTCTCTTGCGCGCTTTGGAGCGCAGGTCGGAAATGGCGGGGTATTTTGAGTTAAGATCCATATGCAAGCGCTTACATCATTTAAATTGCGAGTTTAAGCCTTATTTTCGCTTTGCTTTGTATTTTTAAGAAAACATAAGAACACAACGCGAACAATTGTTTCACTTTGGCGCAAATGACGCTAGATTACCTGCATGAGCAGTTTTGATGAATCAGAGGCCTTTGAGGCCGCCGCCTCCCCCAGCTTGAGTCAAATGGCCATGGCTGCCCGTCCGACGCCCTATATGGATGGGCTCAATCCAGCGCAGCGCGCGGCGGTGGAGCAGCTCGGCGGACCTGTGTTGATGCTGGCGGGGGCAGGGACAGGTAAGACCAAAGCGCTCACCGCCCGCATCGCGCATTTGCTCAATACCGGCACGGCGCGCCCCCATGAAATTCTCGCGGTCACCTTTACCAATAAGGCTGCGCGCGAGATGAAAGATCGGGTGAGCCATTTGATTGGTCAGGTGGAGGGCATGCCTTGGATGGGCACCTTTCACTCAATCTGTGTGAAAATCCTACGCCGTCATGCGGAATTGGCGGGACTGAAAAGCAATTTCACCATTCTGGACAGCGACGATCAGCTGCGGTTGATGAAGCAATTGATCGCCGCGGCGCAGATTGACGACAAACGCTGGCCGGCACGGCAATTGGCGAGCATCATTGACGGCTGGAAAAACCGAGCCTGGACGCCGGGGCAAGTTCCAGCCTCTGAGGCGGGCGCTTATGATCACAAGGGCGTTGAGCTCTACGGGCAATATCAAAGACGTTTGCGCGAATTGAATGCTGCAGATTTTGGTGACTTGCTGTTGCATGTGGTGACAATTTTACAAGAACACAGCGAAGTCTTGGCGCAGTACCAGAGGTTTTTTCGCTATATTTTGGTGGACGAATATCAAGACACCAATGTGGCGCAATATTTGTGGCTCAGGCTCTTGGCGCAGGGGCATCAGAATATTTGCTGCGTTGGCGATGATGATCAGTCGATTTACGGCTGGCGCGGTGCGGAAGTCGGGAATATTTTGCGGTTTGAGACAGATTTTCCCGGTGCGCATGTGGTGCGTCTGGAGCAGAACTACCGCTCCACGCCGCATATTCTGGCTGCGGCCAGCGCGGTGATTGATGGCAATAAAGGCCGTTTGGGCAAGACGCTTTGGACCGAAAAGGAAGAGGGCGAAAAGCTGCGGCTGATTGGCCATTGGGATGGCGAGGAAGAGGCGCGCTGGATTGGCGAGGAGATCGAGGCGGCGCAGCGCGGCACGCGGGGACAAGCGGCCTTTGATCTCGATCGTATGGCGATTTTGGTGCGCGCCTCCCATCAAATGCGCGCTTTTGAGGATCGCTTTTTGACCATCGGTCTGCCCTATCGTGTGATTGGCGGCCCCAGGTTTTACGAGCGGATGGAAATCCGAGATGCTATGGCCTATTTTCGTCTGGCGGTCAGCACCGATGACGATTTGGCCTTTGAACGCATCGTCAACACGCCCAAGCGTGGGCTGGGCGACAAGGCGCAGCAGAAAATCCAAACCGCTGCCCGCAGCAATGGCGTGTCTTTGGTGGAGGGCGCGCGGATATTGCTGGCGGCAAAAGATTTGGGCGGCAAGGGTGCCGTGGAATTGGCGCGCCTGATCGATGGCATTGACCGCTGGCACGCGCAGATTCGTCAGCAGGCCGATACTCATGTTGAGCTGGCGGAAATCATCCTCGATGAAAGTGGCTACACCACCCATTGGCAAAATGACAAAACGCCAGAGGCGCCCGGGCGCTTGGAAAACCTCAAAGAACTGGTCAAGGCTTTGGAAGGGTTTGACAATCTGCAAGGGTTTTTGGAGCATGTCAGCCTGATCATGGACAATGAACAGCAATCGGATGGGGCAAAGGTCTCGATTATGACACTGCACGCGGCCAAGGGCCTCGAATTTCCGATGGTGTTTTTGCCCGGTTGGGAAGATGGTCTCTTTCCCTCGCAGCGCTCAATGGATGAAAGCGGTCTTAAGGGATTGGAGGAGGAGCGGCGACTGGCCTATGTGGGCATCACCCGCGCGGAAGAAATTTGCACGATTTCTTTTGCCGCAAATCGCCGGGTCTATGGGCAGTGGCAATCGGCTTTGCCAAGCCGGTTTATTGACGAGTTGCCAAGTGCGCATGTGGATGTGCTGACGCCGCCCGGGCTTTATGGTGGCAGTTTCGGAGCCGCCGGTATGGCCTCAAGCGCCAACCCTGCGGTGCAGGAGGCGGCGGGCAGCACGATATTTGAACGGGCCAGCAAAGCGGATGTGTATAATTCCCCCGGCTGGCGCCGCTTGCAAGAGCGCAGCAGTCAACGCGGAATGCGCCAACCGGCACAAGCCAGCCATATGACCATCGATATGACAGCAGTTTCGGCCTTTTGTGTGGGCGACCGCGTGTTTCACCAAAAATTTGGCTATGGCGAAGTGCTGACCATTGAGGGCGACAAGCTGGACATTGAATTTGACAAGGCGGGCTCAAAGAAGGTTGTGGCACAATATATCCAAAGTGCCGATACGGTTGGCGACGCGCCTTTTTAGGACTTTGAGTGGTGGATTTTTCTTGAGTGACGCGCTCGGATGCGCCACAAAATCTGCATATTCATAGCATGAAGGCGCGCGGCAATGATTCAAAATGAAGAGCCTGTAATTGCCAACTCCCTTTGGTCGGCCACTGCCAATCCTTCTGCGCCCTGTCCAGAGCTGCAGGCCGATGTCTCGGCGGATGTGGCGATTGTGGGGGCGGGGTTTACCGGCCTCTCGGCGGCGCTGCATCTGGCACAAATGGGCCGCTCGGTCGTGGTTTTGGAGGCGCAAACGCCGGGATGGGGCGCGTCAGGACGCAATGGCGGGCAGGTCAATCCGGGATTAATCGAGGCGCCAAATGACGCCATAGTGCGCTTTGGACCGGAGATGGGCCAGCGGATGATCCGGCTTTCTGGTCAGGCCGGGCAGCTGGTGTTTGATCTAATTGCCGAGCATCACATTCAATGCGATGCACGCCCAGTGGGTTGGCTGCGCGCGGCTCATAATTCTACGGGTATGCAGTCCTTGGTGCACAAAGCGGAACAATGGGCCCAGCATGGGGCAGATCTCGAGCTATTGTCGCGCGCAGATGTGGTGCAGGCCATTGGCACAAAGGCCTATATTGGCGGCCTGATCGATCCACGCGGAGGCAATCTGCATCCTCTCAACTATGCTTTGGGCCTCTGTGATGCCGCCCGAGCTGCGGGCGTACGGATCTATGGGCAATCTCGGGTTGAAAAATTGGAGCGACGCGGCGCAGAGCATCTGCTGGTGACCAAGCGGGGGCAGCTGCGCGCGGGACGGGTGCTTTTGTGCACCAATGGCTATAGCGGCCCTTTGCATAAGGGGCTGCAACACTCCGTGGTGCCGATCCGTTCTGTGCAAGTGGCGACCGAACCGCTTTCACAAGAGCTGCGCGCCGGTCTCTTGCCGGGGCTTCATGCACCCTCTGACACCCGCCGGCTCCTGTCCTATTTTCGCATGGACGCGGCGGGACGTTTTGTTATGGGCGCGCGGGGTGGCTATTCGGTTCCGGCCACGCGGGCCCGTCTCGCCCAAGCCCGCGCATGGTCCATCAAGCTCTTTCCCCAATTGGCACAGGTGCGTTGGGCGTTTGAATGGGGCGGATACATTGCCGCCACCGCCGATCGATATCCGCATTTACATGATTTCGGAAACGGCATGGCCGCGGGGCTTGGCTATAACGGGCGCGGGGTGGCGATGGCCACTGCGATGGGTAAGGTTCTGGCCGATTGGGCCTCGGGCAGGCCGCATGGGGAGCTGGATTTTCCGGTGACCCCTCTGCGGAAGATTCCTTTTCACCCGCTCTATCCCTTCGGGGTCGAGGCCAAGGTTGCCTATTATCGGTTTTTGGATGGGGTAGGGCTTTAGCGGTTTGACCGCTTGCCCTCAATTTAAAGCTGCAATCGGTGCGAGGGAGAGAAGCAAAAGACCTGCCATGGTCCAATTAAACCCGCGCAACCGGGCTGGCGTTGTCAAAAACCGCCGCATTTTCACCCCGAGCAACAGCCAGACACTGATGCAGGGCAGGTTGATGATACCGAATATGATGGCAACCGTAATCACGTCTTTATGGGTCACAGGCTGCGGGGCATAGACCGTCACCGCGGCCAGGGCCATGGTCCAGGCTTTGGGGTTCACCCATTGAAACGCCGCGGCTTGCCAGAATGTAATGGGCTTGCCCGTGGGTTCAGGGCTGTCGAGGCTTGTGCTGGCAGTTGCCGTTTTATAGGCTAAATAAACAAGATAGATCACCGAGATCCCGCCGAGCAGCTGATGGGCCAAAGGGTAGCTTTGGAAGAGCTGTGCCACCCCCAATCCGATGGCGACAATCATAAAGGTAAATCCCAGAACAATCCCGGACGCATGGGGCAGAGCGCTCCGCGCGCCGAAATTGGCTCCAGTGGCCATAAGCATCAAGTTGTTGGGCCCGGGTGTGATCGAGGAGACAAAGCAAAAGAGCACGAGACCGGACAGCAGCGAATATGTCATGGGCCCTTGGTGTCACCGCTGCGGGCAAAGTTCAATGACCCTTCCGGTCAAATTCTAGGCAAAAAAACGACGGCATCCGGGAGGAGGATGCCGCCGCTTTTTGCAGGCTTTAGGGAGGAGAAAGCCTATTGCTCAGATCCAAGGCGTCAGGCGTTGGCTCTGTAAAACTTAAGTCTGGCTTATTTGCCGAATGCGGCCTCGTGTGCGATGCCTCGGATGGCGGAGCGGTGGATGCCCAGGTCGGCCAGTTCGCGACCGGTCAAGGATTGCAATTCGGAGATTGTTTTGCGGTACAGGGCACGTTTGGCCATTTGCTCACGCAAAGCGGTCCAGCGCGCTGTGAGTGCAGCACTGAATGAAGGGGCGGTTACACTGAAATCTGTTACTGTTGTCATCGTTCTATCCTCTATATCAACCGGACTGTTGATGCGCTCTAAGTGGAGCGCGGGGTGATATTTCGCAACGCATGTTTGGGAATTGCCGCTATGCAGCATTTGCATGGCTCCTTCCGCGCACCGGCCCTGGGCTTGCATCAAACGAGTTGCGGGGGCATAGCTGCGCAGAGATTTGAGGAGAGCTTTCATGCCAATCGACCGTTCTGATATTTTGGCCGCTTTGGCCCGTCTGCAATTGCCGGATGGGGGAGACCTGGTGAGCCGTGACTTCATTCGCGCCGTTGTGGTGGAGGGTGAGGCGGTGCGCTTCGTTATTGAAGCGCCAACGCCCGAGATTGCCCATAAGCTGGCCGACATTCGCGCCGCAGCAGAGCAAATTGTGATGCAGCTTGACGGTGTGTCCAGCGTGACCGCAGTGGTGACCGCGCATGAGCAAAAAGCGGCGCCGCCGAACTTGAAAGTGGGTGGTCATCCCAAACCGCAAGATGGGCCGCTCAAAGTGCCGGGTGTGAACCGAGTTGTGGCGATTGCCTCGGGCAAGGGCGGGGTTGGCAAATCGACGGTGTCTTCCAATTTGGCAGTGGCCCTGGCCAAGCAAGGCCGACGGGTCGGGTTGCTTGATGCGGATATATACGGCCCGAGCCAGCCGCGTATGATGGGCGTGAGCAAGCGCCCAGCCAGTCCCGACGGGAAGGTGATCATTCCGCTACAGGCCCATGGCGTTACGATGATGTCTATTGGTTTGATGGTTGATCCGAACAAGGCTGTGGTCTGGCGCGGCCCGATGTTGATGGGCGCATTGCAGCAGATGCTCAATCAGGTGCAATGGGGGGAATTGGATGTCTTGATCATCGATTTGCCGCCCGGCACAGGCGATGTTCAGCTGACACTTTGCCAGAAAACAGAATTGACCGGCGCAATCGTGGTCTCGACCCCGCAGGATGTCGCGCTTTTGGATGCGCGCAAGGCTTTGGATATGTTTGCCACGCTGCACACGCCCATTTTGGGCATGATTGAGAATATGAGCCAATATATTTGCCCCAATTGCGGCCATGAAGCCCATATATTCGGGCATGGGGGCGTGGAGCTGGAGGCGCAGAAGTTAGGTCTGCCGTTCTTGGGCTCTTTGCCTTTGGATTTGGGCGTGCGTCTGGCCGGCGACAGCGGCACCCCAGCTGCGGCGGGAGATGGGCCGATGGCCCAGGCATATGCGGAGCTGGCGCGCGGGTTGATTGCTTCGGACATCGCCTAACGCGCCGGCAGGGCTGTCTGTGTACAATGGTTTTTTTTGGGACATATCGGCCGATCGCTCCAGTTTGGGAAAACATGGGACGCATTTAATATCGTCAGAGTTCGCAGGTAGCTGCTTGGTGATTCAGTGGTGAAATACTNAAGATTTACGCATTTTGGATCGCAAAATGACATGATTTCCCGGAATTTTCTCAAAAAAGCAAAAAAATTGGGAAATTATGGCCCGTTGGAGGCCCAACTACATTTTGTGTTCGTCTGAAAGAGTTCACGCTTTATGTGGTGTAATTTTGCTCGAATTATAGAATTTTCCCTTGGAATTAAAGCGAATTTTTGGGCAGTTGCAAAAATTTCCTATTGATTACCATGAATTCCCATGTAAATAATTGTTCACGGAAGCGGTCAAAGATCAAAGCCCCAACTCAAGAAGGGCAAAGGCGAGCGCAGGTTGCATACAGGCACCCATTTCCAAACGAAGAGATCCGGCGCGTTAGCGAGCAGACATCCCCCCAGGTGGCACGCGCAGCTGGACATCCCGTAAGGGAAACGTCGGCGGATTGAACAACAGCAGCAGTTCAATCCGCCGTTTTTAGTTTCGGGGCAGCGCCCCATTTAATGAGNGAGGCAGGCCCAAGTGGCACGCAGATTTAGAGGCGAAAGCCACCATAAGGTGGACAGNAAGGGCCGGGTGTCTATCCCNGCTCTTTTTCGCCGCGTGCTGGAGCAGGGTGATCCCAATTNTACCGAAGGGCTGAACCCTGAGTTGGTGATTGTCTATGGCGANCATCGCCGCAATTACCTTGAATGTTATACGATTTCAGCAATCGAAGAGGTGGATGCCAAGATCGACGCNTTGCCGCGTGGNTCTATGGAACGTCGGATGTTGCAAAGGCTGTTTCATGGGCAATCTTTCCCCACGATCGTCGATGACACGGGGCGGCTGGTGCTTCCGGCGAAGCTGCGTCGGAAGATTGATCTGGATGCTGAGGCGTTTTTTATCGGCGCCGGTGACACGTTCCAGATCTGGAAGCCTGAAACCTACGAATCAGAAGAATTGGCCAAAACTGAGGCTTGGCTGGATGATTTACCTGAGGATTTCGATCCGATGGCCTATTTGGACCAAGCGGGGCAGGACTAGATATGCGGCCCGACTCCTCCCAATCTGCGCCGCATATCCCTGTTCTAATTTTACCATTGATTGACGCGGCCGCACCCATTGCGGGCACTTGGATTGATGGCACCTTTGGGGCCGGGGGCTATAGTAAATATTTGCTCGACGCCGGCGCCGATCAGGTGATTGGCATTGACCGCGATCCCAGTGTTTTTGCGATGGCTGCCGATTGGGCGCCGCAATTTGGGGATCGTTTGCAGCTTGTGCAAGACACGTTTTCCAATTTGGATCAAACCGCCGATGCGGTGGACGGCGTGGTGCTCGATATCGGTGTGTCCTCAATGCAGATTGATCAAGCAGAGCGGGGGTTTTCGTTTCAAAAAGATGGGCCGCTTGACATGCGCATGGGAAATACGGGCCCGACGGCAGCAGATCTTGTCAATAGCGCCAGTGCTGAGCAGATTGCCGATATTTTGTATAATTATGGCGAAGAGCGGGCCAGCCGCCGCATCGCCAAGATGATCGTTGCACGCCGCGAAGAGGCACCTTTTGAACGGACATTAGAATTGGCCGGGGTTGTTGAGCGGTGTTTGCCCCGGGCGAAGCCTGGCCAATCCCACCCCGCGACCCGCAGTTTTCAAGCTCTGCGTATCGCGGTAAACGGAGAATATGATCAATTGGTCCAAGGGCTTGCCGCCGCCGAACGGGTCTTGCGCCCTGGCGGTGTTTTGGCTGTGGTGACCTTTCATTCGGTTGAAGATCGCATCGTAAAACGGTTTTTCCAAGCCCGCGCTGGCACGCAGGCCGGCAGCCGATATGCGCCATTGGTCGAGGAGGTTCCGGCGCAATTTACCATGCAAAGCCGCAAGGCAATCAAAGCTTCAAAAGAGGAACTCGACGCCAATCCCCGCGCACGATCGGCCAAATTGCGCATTGGGCGGCGGACCGAGGCCCCGGCGCTACCGGTCGATCCACGCAGCCTTGGCGTGCCGCAACTTCCACAGCGGAGGGCCTCATGAAAAATCTTTTTTTGAGCTGTTTGGTTATTGGCGTCATGGGGCTCGCCTTTTGGGCCTATACTGAAAACTATGAAACCAAGGGCAAATTGGATGAAATTGCCCAGTTGAACCGCGATATTTCNGAGGCCCATTCNAGGCTGCGGGCGCTGAAAGCGGAATGGGCCTATCTCAATCGCCCGGAGCGGCTNCTGCAGCTGGTGAATNCCAATTTTGACGANTTGAAATTGTTGCAACTGACGGCGGATCATTTTGCCCGTTTGGAGCAGATTCCATATCCTGGACCAGATTTGGGCCCAATCACTGAGCCGATTGAGGTGATGAACCGCGAGGCCTCTCCATGATTCGCAAACCCCTTCGGCCTTTGGCGCGGATATTTTCGGCCAGAACCGCCGGCGAAAATCCTGATTTGATTGAACATGCCAATCGGCGCGAGCGCATCGAGATGCAGCATGAGCGGATTTTGCGCAAAACTCAGCGGCGTTTGTTTATGATGGGCGGAATATTCGTCATCAGTTTTGGCGTCATTGGTATGCGGATGACGGCTTTGGCGGTGTCCGAGCCGATTGAGCCCAAGGCCCGCGCCACAGCAGCACAGATTTTGGCCAGTCGAGCGGATATCCTTGACCGCAACGGTCGGGTTTTGGCCACGAATATCGACACCCATTCGCTCTATGCGCACCCGCGTCAACTCATTGATCCAGAGGGCACCGCCCGGCAATTGGCGGAGATATTTCCCGACATCAATGTCGAAAAAATGGCGGCGCGCTTGGCTGGACCGCAAGAGTTTTTGTGGCTCAAACCCGCCATTAGCCCAGAAGAAAAACAGGCCGTTCATGACATCGGCGAGCCGGGTTTGTTGTTCGGTCCGCGCGAAATGCGCCTCTATCCCAACGGTCAACTGGCCGGTCATATTTTGGGAGGTACGACCTTTGGCGCCCAGGGCGTGCATTCTGCCGAGGTCATCGGAATGGCTGGCGTAGAAAAAGCCTTTGACACCTTCCTGCGCGATCCACGATTTGACGGCCAACCTCTGCAGTTGTCGATTGATCTGACGGTGCAATCGGCGCTGGAGAAGGCACTTTACGGCGGCATGCGCTTGATGAATGCCAAGGGCGCGTCAGCGGTGTTGATGGATGCCTATAGCGGTGAGGTCGTGTCGCTCTCCAGCCTGCCAGATTTTGATCCCAACAACCGCCCACGGCCTTTGACGCAGGGCGACGCAAGCGACAGCGCGCTGTTCAACCGCGCGGTCCAAGGGGTCTATGAGCTGGGTTCGGCGTTCAAGGCTTTTACGGTGGCCCAAGCGATGGATCTGGGTCTGGTGGAGCCTGGCAGCATGGTCGATACCAAAGGCCCATTGCGGTGGGGCAAACATAAGATCAACGACTATCGTGACTATGGCGCGCAGATGTCTGTTGAAAAGGTATTGATCAAATCTTCAAATATCGGCACGGCCCGCCTGTCTTTAATGATCGGGGCTGAGTTGCAAAAAGACTTTTTGGATCGCCTCGGCCTGCTGCAAGCTACACCGATTGAAGTGATCGAGGGCCCAACCGGGCGGCCGCAATACCCAAGAAAATGGTCTGATATCTCAACAATGACGATCTCCTATGGGCATGGTATTTCGACCTCGCCAGTGCATCTGGCCGCGGGATATGCGGCCATTGTCAATGGTGGGACTTTGGTCAAACCGACGCTGTTAAAACAACCGGCCCCGCCGCGTGGCGCGCGCATTATCTCTGAAAAAACGTCCCGGGATTTGCGCAGTATGATGCGGCGTGTGGTGACGGAAGGGACCGCTAAGATGGGCGATGTTCCAGGGTATTCTGTGGCTGGGAAAACGGGAACCGCAGATAAGCCCAGCCCGCAGGGTGGCTATTACAAAGATAAAGTTCTGGCGACCTTCGCCAGTTTCTTTCCAAGCACCGATCCGCGTTATGTCTTGATCGTGACGCTTGATGAACCCGAAGACCGCACCGGCCCGGAGCCACGCCGAACGGCGGGTGCTACCGCCGTGCCTGTTGCGGCAGAAATTATCCGGCGTGTTGCGCCTTTGCTGGGCATCGCTCCAGAGATTGAACCCACGCTACAAAATGGTTTAACATTGGCCAACAATTGATTTTTAGA
>JGI26253J51717_1000999_pt1 | contig 11881 bp, 12 predicted proteins | sample SaaInlV_100m_DNA_6_FD_51717 | JGI IMG/M metagenome (IMG submission 51717)
CTGTGCCTTTCAGCGGTCAAATACCAACACTCAACATCGTAAATAAGCGTCGACATGGTGTTTTGCTGGTTGGGCTGTGATGTTGTGGCGATGAATGACGCTGGACTGCAATCGCAACGGGGCCTGACGCTATTGGAGTGCCTCTTGGCAGTGGCGATGGTTGCCTTACTGTCTGCTATGAGTGTGCCCACCTTTCGGGATCAATTGGCGGCAGCACGGGCTCGCGCGGGCGCCCATCAGTTGTACAGCATGGTGCAGACTGCGCGGAGCAAAGCGCTGCTATCGGGTGAAGACAGCATACTCTGCCCCATGCAGCACCTGGAGGCAGAACAACCGACCTGTGAGGGACATTTTGGAGAGTCTGTTGTGCTGATGAGCCCGGCCGGATTGCCAGCGACGCTGCACAAGGTCTGGTTGCCACTTGAGGGCGTCACGGTGCGCAACCGAGCGGGCACTGCGGTAGTGGGTGGCACATTACGATGGGACCGGTATGGATTTGGTAACCGTAACGTGACCTTATCGGTATGCTCGGGCGGGCATAACTGGTCCGTTGTGGTGAATCGCTTGGGCAGGCCCAGATTGGCAANGCAGTGGGGTGCGTGTCCCTGATCTATGTGTCCTGTCTTATGTGAATCAGTGGAAAAGAGCGCCGAGGGGCGATTCANGGGGCAGAAATACGTTACCCTTCGCGCCTTGGCTTGGCCTGCGACCACACGAGATAAGAGGACTTCGTCATGAAAATTGTTATGGCGCAAATCAACACATTAGTCGGAGACATTAAGGGGAATACCCANCGGATCCTTGACGTGTGTGTTGATCAGTCTGCGCTGNGTGTTGATATGGTGGTTTTCCCAGAGCTCACGCTAACGGGATACCCGCCTGAGGACTTATTGCTTCGCCAGCACACCACAGATCTGACCGCGGCAGCACTTGAGCGCCTGTGCCAAGATCTTCCTGATGGCCTGGCCGTGGTGGTGGGATACCCCCGTCGGCAAGGTGGCCTGCTATTCAATAGCGCAGGAGTGCTCTACAACGGGGCAGTCGTGGCGGAGTACGATAAGCAGTGCCTGCCCAATTATCAGGTCTTTGATGAAAAGCGTTACTTTGAGGCGGGTGCAGACACCTGCGTGGTCACGATTAAAGACCTGCCGATAGGGCTCACTATTTGCGAGGATATCTGGCATCCCCATCCTGCCGCGAATGCCGCCGCCGCCGGTGCGCAGCTATTGATTAACCTCAATGCGTCGCCATTCCATCGGGGTAAGCAGTCTGAGAGAACGGCGCAAGTGTCTGCGCTGGCACGAACGCACCAGTTACCCATACTGTATGTNAATCAGGTCGGCGGCCAAGACGAACTGGTNTTTGATGGGGGCTCTTTNGTGGTGGATGCGCGCGGTGATGTCCAGCATCGGGCCATCGAGTTTGCTGAGGTCATGCTGAGCGTAGAGATTGAAACATCACCACAGCTCAGGGTGGCAGCAGGTGCTGTGGCAACGCCACTAGATGAGCTGGACGCGGTTTGGCAGGCGCTGGTTTTGGGCATGCGAGATTACGTGAACAAGAACGGTTTCCCGGGTGTGGTACTGGGGTTATCCGGCGGCATTGATTCGGCAGTGACCCTCGCTGTGGCCGTCGACGCCTTGGGCCTGAGCGGGTGGAAGCGGTGATGATGCCGTTTCGTTATACGGCATCCATGAGTATTGAGGATGCGGCCGAACAAGCAAACACTCAGGGGGTGGCATTTAGTAATCGATCGATCGAGCCACTTTATGAAGCCTTTATGACGACACTGGCTCCCGCATTTGAGGGTCTTGAACCTAATATCACGGAAGAAAATTTGCAGGCGCGCTGTCGAGGCGTTCTGTTGATGTCCATTTCGAACAAGAAAAATTTGCTGGTCCTCACAACGGGTAACAAGAGTGAGCTCGCCGTGGGTTACTCGACTCTGTATGGCGATATGGCGGGGGGGTTCGATGTGTTGAAAGACTGTCCCAAGATGCTGGTTTATGCTTTGGCGCGATATCGCAATACGCTGGGGCAGTGCATACCTGAGCGCGTTATCAGCCGCCCACCGTCAGCTGAATTGGCGCCAGATCAGAAAGACGAAGATAGCCTGCCGCCTTATGAGGTGTTGGATCAAATCATCGAGCACTACGTAGAGCGCGATGCGTCCCGTGACGACATGATCGCTGCGGGGTTTTCCCCTGAGGACGTCCAACGTGTTGTGAGATTGATTGATCTGAATGAATATAAGCGTCGCCAAGCGCCCGTGGGCGTCAGGATTTCGCCACGCGCCTTTGGCCGGGACCGCCGCTACCCCATTACCTGGGCCTGGCGATCACCCCAATAAGTGGGGGTTACGTCTTAGGGCGATAGTTGAATTGCGGCGGTTTAGGCGGGTCAAACAGACCGAGCGTTGCCTGATTGATCCAAGATCGTTGCAGTCCATCCATCGTGTAGACACTATCGAACTCACATCCCGAGGTGAGGTTAGGATGGTCTGGGTAGTTTTCGCACAACACGGCAATTGAATCTTCGGCTAAGTCATCGAGGCCAAGCAGTAGGTAAGCCTGCCCCATGATAGCGAGCCCATCGGCAACACTCGGTGTCTGTTGCATGTGCTCCACTACGTATTTTCCACGATTCAGTGCGGCCATGTAGGCGCCGCGGCGAAAGTAATAGTTGGCGACATGAATTTCGTTCCGCGCCAGCATGTTCCGCATGTGCACCATTCTTTGCCTTGCATCCGGTGCATAGGCGCTATCGGGAAAACGCGCCAACAGTTGCGCAAATTCTGCAAAGGCTGTTTGAATATGGCTCACGTCCCGTTTGGTATCGTCCGAGGGGATAAAGCGCGAGAAGAATCCCGGTTCAATGTCGTACGCTGCTAACCTTTCATGTAATAGGCGTAGTCGACGCTGGGATGCCGCGGGTGCAGACGGATAAATCGATCGGCGGCCTCGTTCGCCGCCGCAAATTCGTAAGCGCTGTAATGAGCGTAGATGAGTTCCAACTGCGCTTGCTCAGCGTATTGACCAAACGGGTACCGGCTCTCCAACCCCTGTAGGCTGCGGACTGCCAGACTGAAATTTTCGTTTTTCAAATGCCGCTGGGCTTCGCGGTACATTTGCTGCTCGCCTGAATCAGCAATCAGCTCGTCATCGTCGCCACCAAACCAAGAGCAGCCCGATATAAACAACAAGAGACTGAGGAGCAACGCTTGAGAAGCGCATCTGGAAAACACCAAGATCATCGTTCCACCGTGATACATTCTGGCCGTGTAGTGTAAACGTAACTGTTAGGGAGTCACAGCGCTTGGAAGAGGAAGTTTTCAACAGTGAAGAAGCACTCAAGGTCGACATTCCTGCCGATTTACACGGAATCAGGTTAGATGCTGCTGCCGCACACTTATTCCCTGATTTTTCTCGCAGTCGACTTGCCGAGTGGATTAAGGCGGGTCGTCTACAGCGCAACCACCAAGCGTCCAGACCGAAGGACAAAGTGGCGGTTGATGACCAGTTGTTACTGTGGCCTGAGACCGAAGATCGCGTCGAATGGGCGCCTGAACCCCTGCCGCTCGATATTTTGTATGAGGACGAGCATGTCATTGTGCTCAATAAGCCGGCCGGGTTGGTGGTCCACCCTGCAACAGGCCATCAGACCGGCACATTGGTCAATGGTTTGTTGGCTCATGCCCCGGAAATGTCCGCGTTGCCTCGAGGGGGTATTGTGCATCGACTCGACAAGGACACCTCGGGGGTCATGTTGGCCGCTCGATCTGCCATTGCGCATAAGTCTTTGGTGGCGCAGCTGGCGGATCGATCGGTAAGCCGCCTATACAGTGCTGTGTGCCGCGGCACGTTTACCGGCGGGGGTACGATCGATGCGCCGATTGGGCGTCATCCCACTTCACGGTTAAAAATGGCGGTCGTAGAGGACGGCAAACCGTCTAGGACGCACTATCGCATTGAAAAACGATTTAGCGCCCATACGCACCTGTCAGTCAGTCTTGAGACCGGGCGAACACACCAAATTCGCGTTCATCTCGCATGGCGTAAACATCCGCTGGTGGGTGACCCGGTTTATGCGGGCCGGGCAATGCGGCCTGCTGGGGCTAGTGATCAATTAGTGGCGGCGCTGACAGGGTTCAGGCGACAAGCGCTGCATGCCCGTCAGCTGACCTTTCTTCACCCTCAGTCACAAGACAGTATGACCTTTGAGACACCGATCCCTGCCGATATGGCTGGGTTATTAGGGTGTTTAGAGCAGGAAGACGCAGTGTGAGGCCATCGCTCTCGTTGATCCTGCCTGAGATCGATATTCCGGGTGTGACGATAGGCGTGACGACTCGGGATGGCGGAGTGGGGAAGGCGCCATTCGATACGCTGAATTTGGGCGACCACGTGGGGGATAATCCCGCGCATGTCAGAGAGAACAGAAGACGATTGCAATCGGTATTGCCGGAGCAGCCCATCTGCTGGCTGCGGCAAGTGCATGGCAATCGAACCGTCTTGGCAGATCATACCGATTGCAGTGAAGCGGACGCGCACTGGACGACGCAACGCCGCACGCCCCTCGCCATCTTAACGGCAGATTGCCTGCCGGTTGTCATCGCCGCAAAAGATGCCTCTTGCGTGGGCATTGCGCATGCTGGTTGGCGCGGCTTATCAAACGGTGTCCTAGAGTCGTTGTTGACAACATTACCGTCAGCACCAGCGCAGCTGTTTGCCTGGTTAGGCCCCGCTATCAGCGTGAACGCCTATGAAGTGGGTGATGAGGTGCGGCAGTGTCTGTGGAGGACGCAGGGGGAAGAGGCATTGCATCATTTTTACCCCTCTGCTCGCACCACAGGTCATTGGATGGCTGACTTGCCGGCACTGGCAACCTTGATTCTGCACCGTGCCGGAATTGACACGATCACCGCAAGCGGCAGTTGCACGGTCGCTCAACCTCGTGATTTTTTTTCACACCGTCGCGATGGCCCTGCAACGGGGCGTATGGCGACAGTGGTGTGGCGCGCTTAATGTGGGACAGACGAGGCGCTCCCTAGCAGTGAGGCGTGGCAGCATGAGATTGCGCAATAACCCCACTTGAAAGGCGATTTGATAGCCCCATATCTTTTCTAGGGCACGTTAGCGCGTTAGTTAACGAGGATAAGGAGAGAATCATGCGCATGGACAAGCTGACACATTCGTTACAGGCCGCGTTGCAGTGCGCAATCACTCGCTGTTGGATATGAGCACCCCTTTATCGAACCCACCCATGTTCTTCAGGCGATGTTGGCGGAGGCGGGGTCACCGACGCGGAATCTGTTGCGTGCTGCGGGGGTACAGACGGAGCAATTAGAAAAAGCGGTCGAGCAAGCGCTGCAGGCAATCCCCACCGTATCGGGAAATCAGGATATCCACATCAGCCAGGATACTCAGCGGCTCTTGAATCGTGCGGACAAACTGACACAAGAAGCGGGTGACGCTTATGTTTCCACCGATACGGTCCTACTGGCGATGCAAGACAGTAAGCCTACCGATCGTTTGTTAACGGACGCAGGCGTCACTCGTGAGACATTAGGTCGTGCCCTTGAAGCGGTGCGCGGCGGAGACGCCGTCAACAGTGCCGAAGCAGAGGAGACGCGGCAGGCCTTAGAAAAGTATACGTTGGATCTTACGGAGCGCGCAGCGGCAGGCAAATTAGACCCGGTTATTGGTCGTGATGAGGAGATCCGCCGGACGATACAAGTGTTGCAGCGTCGAACCAAAAATAATCCGGTGTTGATCGGTGAGCCCGGCGTTGGAAAGACCGCCATTATAGAGGGTCTCGCTCAGCGGGTGGTCAACGGCGAAGTCCCAGACAGCCTGAGAGACAAGCGTATTCTCGCGCTAGATCTTGCCGCACTGCTTGCCGGCGCTAAGTTTCGAGGAGATTTTGAGGAACGCCTCAAGGCGGTATTGAATGCGCTCTCTAAGGAAGAGGGGCGCATCATTTTATTTGTCGATGAGCTGCACACCATGGTGGGTGCCGGTAAGGCCGAAGGCTCACTCGACGCTGGCAATATGCTCAAGCCGGCCCTCGCGAGAGGGGAGCTGCACTGCGTTGGTGCTACGACACTAAATGAGTACCGTCAGTCTGTTGAGAAAGATGCGGCTCTTGAGCGACGATTTCAAAAAGTATTGGTCGAAGAGCCCAGCGAAGAAGACACGATTGCTATTTTACGGGGCCTTAAGGAGCGCTACGAGGTGCATCACAGCGTTGATATCACTGACAGTGCCATCATTGCTGCGGCCAAACTGAGCCAGCGTTACATTACTGATCGACAATTACCCGATAAGGCGATTGATTTGATTGATGAGGCGGCCAGTCGAATTCGCATGGAGATCGATTCCAAACCGGAGTCGATGGATCGATTGGAAAGACGCTTGATTCAGCTGAAAATAGAGCGTGAAGCGGTTAAGAAAGATAAAACCGCTGCGGCCGGCAGTGAGCTCGAACAGCTAACGCATCAAATTGATAGCATCGAGCGGGAATATGCGGATCTCGAAGAGATTTGGTTGGCGGAGAAGGCCGTCGTACAGGGTGCTGCGCAGATCAGAAGTCTGATCGAGCAAACCAAATTNGACTTAGACGTCGCGCGTCGAGCCGGTGATCTCACCGCCATGTCTGAAATACAGCATGGTGTGTTGCCCGAACTGGAACGCCAGCTAATCTCGGCTGCCAANGTGGAGGCGCCTGAGCCCACTTTGCTCCGCTCTCGGGTGACCGATGAGGAGGTGGCCGAGGTNGTTTCGCGATGGACGGGCATTCCGATCGCAAAAATGCTCGAGGGGGATCGAGAGAAGCTGCTGCGCATGGAAACGACTTTGCATGATCGGGTCGTGGGTCAAAACGAGGCAGTGACCGCAGTCTCCAATGCAGTGCGGAGAGCACGTGCCGGATTAGCTGATCCACAGCGCCCCAATGGTTCGTTCTTATTTCTCGGCCCGACCGGTGTCGGTAAGACCGAACTCTGCAAAGCGCTAGCGGCGTACCTTTTTGATAGCGACCAGGCGCTGGTGCGTATCGATATGTCAGAGTTCATGGAACAGCACTCGGTCGCCCGCTTGATCGGTGCGCCACCGGGTTATGTGGGNTATGAGGAAGGCGGCTATTTAACCGAGGCAGTGCGCCGCCGACCTTATTCACTGCTTTTACTGGATGAGGTTGAAAAAGCACACCCAAAGGTTTTCGATGTCTTANTGCAGGTATTAGAGGATGGTCGTTTGACCGATGGCCAAGGTCGAACGGTGGATTTTCGTAATACNGTTATCGTCATGACCTCTAATTTGGGTTCTGAACTGATNCATGATGCCGGAACGCGTCTGGGTNATGACGAAATTCAAGCCGCTGTNATGGCGCGGGTGAGTGAGCATTTCAGACCCGAGTTTCTCAATAGAATCGATGAGTCAGTGGTGTTTCATTCTCTGGAAAAAGAACACATTCGCGATATTGCGACGATCCAACTCGAGGTGTTAACCGATCGATTAGCGGAGAGATCGTTGCGTTTAGCGGTGAGCGACGATGTCATGGAGCATTTATCTGAGGTCGGCTTTGATCCAGTGTACGGCGCGAGGCCGCTTAAGCGTGCGATCCAGCAGTTGATCGAAAACCCACTCGCACACGGGTTGCTCGCCGGTGACTTCCCACCGGGAAACGAGATCGAGGCAGGGCTAGTCAACGGGACGATTACGTTTACGCCCGGCGCCGCAGTCGGCGAGACGGCGTAAGTCTCGATAATCGCAGTACTGGCGATAAGGTGAGCGATATAGCCGTTACCNACGATCACGGTTCCTATCCAANAAAGGNGCGCGAAGAGGGCACAAAGCGCCACTGAAGATCGGCTATCACCGGTGATCTGTCTATTGGGGCGGAGACCGTTCACGCTGGTTGGTAATCGACAATAATACGAGTGTGGCCGATATGAGACGGATGAACAGAGAGAGGTTTGTTCGTTCCGGTCCGACTCCGATGAGTGCGTTTTCATTGATCGAGTTGCTGGTGGTGGTGGGCATCCTGTCGATACTGTTAACTATTGCGATGCCGTCCTGGCAATCGGTGCGGGTCGCGTCTGCGGTGCGTGAGGCGCGAGTCGTTCTCGAGCGTTTGAACCTGCACCAGCGGTATTTTTGGCAGCAACATACGCGGTATGCCGCGACCGACGAATTACCGCCATTAGCGGTGCTGTCCGAGACCGTAGGCCACTACTACCAACTGAGTGTAGAGTCCACTGATGCCGGTTTTCTGCTGCGCCTCGTGAGCACAGTGCCTACTGCGCCCTCGCTTGCGCTGGATCATCGTGGTGTTTGGACTACAACTGATTTGAGCAGCCGGTAGCCATGTGGATTGATTATGCAATAGCGGCCAGTATTGGCTTTGCAGGGCTACTTGGTTTGATGCAGTTAACGGGCGAACTGACGGCGCTGTCGATGTCCGCTTACCAACTCACCATGGCTGGGTTTCTACTTGACGAATTAGCAGCGGTGTCGTCGTGGGAAGGCGTGTCACTCACCTCAGCAGCGCAATTGTGCGGGCCCTCCGAGTGGGGTACTCAGGCGCTTCATTGCGGGATGATAGAGGCGTGGTTGCGAGCTCTCCCTCAGGGAGGTCTGTCCGCTGCAGCTGATGGTTGGGTGTCACTGACGTGGCAGCAAATGGATGGCAGCTTGATGGTCATCACCCGCTCTGACGCCAGCAATTAGTGTAGAGCATGACGCGGAAGTGACCTCTACGATATCCCATTGTTGTGTCCGTTTAAGCGATCAACGCCTATCGGGTTTCTCACTGACCGAATGCTTGGTGGTCAACGCATTGGCGCTGGTGCTATTGAGTATTCTGTTAACCACCAGTGCTGACATGATCAGTGCAGCGCAAAAAGCGGGCGATCGCAGCGAACAAGCCATTCGAGCAAGGCAAGTGTTTGATTTTCTTGATTCACTTGTGAGGACAGCGCAGCTGCCAGATACGTGGACAACAGATGACATCACGAGCGAGGGAGAGGCGGTTCAATACAGCCTAATAGACCCCTGTAAGGAGTTTGGAACGGTGGTGACTCAACCGCATTGGGGCGGTTTCGGAATCGTAGAGCTTGCGAACCTGTCTTGCTTACCCGGCGCCAACACTGGCGTGGGATTGTATGTTGAGCGAGTACTCCCCTGTCCTGATGAATGTGGAGAGGGGGCGGGCTATCAAATTGTCTCGACGCAGTGCCACCTTCACCGCGAGCAAACGATCGAAGAATTTCAATGGCAGGTTAGCTGGGAGAAAAACATGGAGCGTCCCCATCGATGTCTAGAAAGTGCTGCGTGGGGCAGAGTGGAGCGCATTGTGCTCAGTCATCGGAGTGCTGAAGACAGTATTGAAGGCGTCGCTGTGCTCCGGCTGCAGCAGATCGCACAGGGTTTGGAGGCGACGTATCGCTGGTCTCAGCCTGAAACGATGGTGCTGGGTATCGATGCATGGCAACTCAGCGACTTAAATCGATTCTCTGACCTGACGGGAAAGGAGGCGCGGTTAACGTCTGGGCGCAGCCATGCTGTGCGCGTGAAGGCGATCATCGGGCCGCCGCGTTCTGAAACAGCGCTACCCGGTTTAGCGATCGAAAGGTTACTGGTTTCCGCTGGCCGACCTACGCGTGGTTAACGTTTTGTCGTTATCTTTACGGCGGGGTTTTTTTGTGACGAGTATGGTCATGACACTGCTCTCGCTGGCAGCGTTATCGATGATGGGACCCTATCAATACGTACTCGCTGACTGGCAGTTGGCGTATCGAACCGTCAGTTCAGCTCAAGATCAGTGTCTGCAGGAGACGTGCGGCAGCAGTCCCCCTCAGACCACGCGGTGAGGGAGGTATTGGGGGTTTGACAGCCGACACACCGACTACTTTGGCGTGACGCTGTCGAGTTGCCGTGCTGCAGTCGATGAGAAGGCAACGTCGAGTGGCACGCACTCCACCACTGTTTTGACGCGCGCCAGTGGTTGGCCAAAACTATCTAAGATGGACCGATCGGTCAGTGCGCTAATCGCTTGTTTTTCCTGCTCGGCATCGAGTTCAAAGAGATGGACCCACTCAGTACCGCTGGCATCCCGCACAAAACATTTATAGTCTCGCCACAATTGAGCGTGTGCGGGCGAAGCAGAAAGACAAACAAAAAGTATTAATCCCCATTTTTTCATCGCCAGCAGTCCTTCGGTGCTCTGACGCCATCGCTAGACAGGGTTAACGTTGAACACGCGCTATCAAGCGTTAGCTGATTATCTAGGGCGGTCGCAGTAAGAGTGAATCCCGTCTCGGTGGTAGTCGTCTGAACGCTGTAGTGCCCTGCGGTAGTCACAAACGAATTCGCTGGCGCACCCAAGCTGCTCATATCGTCGGCGTAGCGGCGTTGATCGAGAAAATACTGCTCCTGTAAATTTGCCCATTGATTAAGTGCTGTATAGGCCTCTGATCGATACGCTCGCGCGAGGTAACTCTGGTAGCTGGGGTAAGCAATCGCGGCTAAGATTGCCACAATGAGAACGGTGATCATGAGCTCCAATAGCGTGAAGCCGCGGGCTGTCCGATGGTTCATTCTCGCTCTCCATACTGGTAGTAGATCCGTTTCGATGTGAGCGATTGTTGTGTATCAATGGTGCCCTTGCCGTCTTCACCTGCGCCGACACCGATCAAAAGAGATCGGGGCTCCACTTGTCGTCCCCGTCATCATCACTAGGCGGTGGCACGACGATTTGTGGTGTATCGGGGAGGACAGAGCCAATCACGGTTCGCTTGAGAAGGCGGCCGTCTTGCAACGTAAAGGCGTAAAGAAATCCTTGTCCCACCGCAACGCAGGTGTTGGTGGAGGCTAACTCGCCGGGTAAGAAAGTCGTGAAATAGGCCACACCACTGATCAGGGTCGGCGCAGATAATGCTTTTTCAGTCGGGCGTAAAGGCAAATACCAGCCCTTGGCGGCACTTAAAGTGAGTTGCGATGCCAAACGGCTGTCAGCGGTCTCAATCTCACCCGGTAGTGCGCCTGTCGCNTCAAAAAGATCTGACAGTAAAATGGGGGNAGGAGGAGGGACNCCTGCTGCGCCGTAATATTGCGTTCTGATATCGGCATCACGCAGCAGAAATAAATAATCTTGCGTAGCGCCCCCGTTGGGAGAGGCTCGATTACCCGAGCCTACGAGCACTGCATCAAAAGGCGTCTCCGAGGACGTTGTGATCAGCTGATCCTCACCATTNTGTTCTACTGTGATGGCCTCTACNCGCTCAAAACTCGAGGGCGCCACGCTAACCTCACCGAAAAATCGTCGGTCAGTGGCGAGCGTGTCGCCGCCCAATTCGGCAAAGTGAAAAACAGACCAGTGCGCACTGTCATCGTCTGGCAGATCAAACCGCCATACATTGCCGCCCGTATCGACGGCATAAAAGCGGTCGGTCACGCTGTCGCCGTCCGTATCCATGATGCTCACTTTCGTGGCGAGACTGTCCGTGGCCGGAAATTGGGTCACTCCAATCGTCGTTGATTCAGTGGCGGTGAAACGATGAACGATGTCGCCTGACTCGGCATCTAAAATAAAGACAGCTCGGCCCATTGAGTCGGGGGTGCCCACCCCGGTGCTGTCTTTGTTGCTGTCATACCCCCCGGCGATGATGATGACGGGGGCATCAATCCCCGGTACCCGAGTGACAACGGGCTCCGACCAACTCTGTCCTAACTCGCCCATGCCCGGATCAGTGTGGTCCACGGACCACATCCTTTTTGGAGCATCGGGATCTGAAATGTCGAGTGCAAAGTAAGCTCGCCCACCTCTCCTCAGGCCAAAAAAAGCCCATACTTTATCGTTCGGCCTTTCAATGTTGCCGTCG
>JGI26253J51717_1001007_pt1 | contig 11796 bp, 9 predicted proteins | sample SaaInlV_100m_DNA_6_FD_51717 | JGI IMG/M metagenome (IMG submission 51717)
ATGCTCCTATGGTTTTCCAAACTTATGCTGAAGTAAGACTTTTAAAAGCTGAGATGGCATTTAGAGGTTGGTCAGTTCCTGGTGATGCTAAAACTCATTACGAGGCTGGAGTAAAAGCTGCTATGCAGATGCTTAGTCAACTTTATACAAATGCCGCTGCAATTTCAGATGCTGAGGTAGCTACATATTTAGCTGCTAAGCCTTACGATGCTGCAAGAGGATGGGAAATGATCAGTGAGCAATATTGGGCTGCTACTCTTTTAAATGAGTACGAGTCTTTTTCAAATTGGAGAAGAACTGGATACCCAACTTTAACGCCTACTAACGACCCAGGTAATGTTACAGGAGGAACTATTCCAAGAAGGTTAATATACCCAACTGGAGAAGAGTCTACAAATGCTGATAATTTTGCTGCAGCAATTGCAAGACAAGGACCAAATGATTTTACAACAAGAGTTTGGTGGGATAAATAAGAAGATTTTTGTTTTTTATATATTCGAAAAAGAGGGATTAATTTCCCTCTTTTTTTTTACTTTTATTTTATGAAAGCATTGCTAATTATATTCTTTTTATTTTTTAACTATTCCTTTTCTCAAGAAACNGTTTTTGAATTATTAAATTCTAATCAAACAGGGGTTGAGTTTAATAATGTTATTGAAGACAAAAAAGAGCATAACATTTTACTTTATGCTAATTATTACGGTGGAGCAGGAGTAGGAATTGCAGATTTTGATAATGACGGACTACAAGATCTTTACTTTGGAGGAAATTTAGTTGCTGATAAAATCTATAGAAATTTAGGAGATTTTAAATTTCTAGATAAGACAGAAAATTCAGGAATTTTAGATAATGGGTCTTGGTCATCAGGGATATCTATCGCAGATATTAATAATGATGGACTTGTTGATGTATATGTAAGCAAAGAGTTGTATGATGATAACCCTGAACTTAGAAGAAACAAATTATATATAAATAAAGGAGATTTTACTTTTGAAGAATCCTCAAAAAAGTGGGGTGTTGATGTATCGGCAAGAACTAGACATGCTGTTTTTTTTGATTATAACAATGATGGTTACTTGGACNTATACTTACTTAATCAACCACCAAATCCAGGAAGTTATTCTAAGTTTTTTGGAGCAGACTTAANATTACCAGAATATTCATTACAATTATTTAAAAACACAGGTAATAATAGTTTTATTGATGTTACAGATGAAGCTGGGCTTAAACGAACAGGGTTTCCCAATAGTGTAGTTGCCTCTGATTTAAACCAAGATGGTTATGTTGATTTATATGTAGCAAATGATTTTGATGCTCCTGATTTTTTATACTACAACAATGGAGACGGCACATTTTCTTATGAAACAGAAAGTTCTTTAAAACACACTTCTTTCTACAGTATGGGTGTAGATTCAGCTGATATTAATAACGATGGTGAGTTAGATCTTATGGTTGTTGACATGACGGCAGAGGATAATTTTAGATTAAAATCTAATATGAGTGGAATGAACCCTTCAGCATTTTGGAAAGTTGTTAAAAANGGTGGCCACTTTCAGTACATGTTTAATACACTTCAAATCAATAACGGAGATAAAACATTTAGTGATGTTGCACAGTACACTAAAACATCTTCAACAGATTGGAGTTGGGCAAATTTGATAGCCGACTTTGATAATGATGGATTGAAAGATATATATGTTACAAATGGACTTTTAAGAGATATTAGAAATACAGATGCTGATAAAAAAGTTGGAGAATTTGTGTTAAAAATTGCTGATGATTACGTTAAAAAAAATAAATCATTTGAATATAATTTGTGGGATATTTTGCCCTTAGACAAAGCTCTGGAACTGGTACCAAGTGTAAAAATTAAAAATTATTTCTATAAAAATTATGGAAATTTAGATTTTAAAAATGAAGCTAAAAGTTGGGGATTAGATCAACCTAGTTTTTCTAATGGTGCATCTTATGCTGATTTAGATAACGATGGTGATTTAGACTTAGTGGTAAATAACGTAAATGAACCTGCATTTATTTATAAAAATAATTCCAAGAAAAATAATTATTTGAGATTAGAACTCATAAATGAGAATAACAAACCTGTTTTCGGATCTAAAGTTTCGATTTATAATGGAAATGAAATTCAGTTCTTTGAAAGCTCTAATGTAAGAGGAATTTATTCTACAAGTGAAAATATGATTCACTTTGGATTAAGCGATCATAAAAAAGTAGATAGTTTGATTGTTACTTGGCCAAATGCTAAACAAACTAAACTGTTTGACGTAAAAGCTAATCAATTATTAAAAGTAAATTCAAAAGATTCAAAAAATTTTAATTCTAAATCCAATTCAAAAAAATTATTTTTTGAGGAAATTCCAACTAAAATTAATTATACTCACATCGAGAACTCTTTTGATGATTTTGAAAAACAGGTTTTATTACCACATAAATTGTCTCAGTTAGGCCCTGCCCTCGCAGTTGCGGATGTAAATGGAGACGATTTAGATGATGTTTATATAGGTTCTGCGTCTGGTAAAGTCTCAAAATTACTTATTCAAAATGCGCAAGGAGAACTTATTGAATCTGAGAGTCAAACCTGGAATCCACACAAAGTTCTTGAGGATATTGATGCTATATTTGTAGATATTGACAACGATGGTGATAACGATCTATATGTTGTTAGTGGTGGAAACGAATTCTCACCAAACTCTAGNACATACTTAGACAGAATATACATTAATGATGGTAACGGTAATTTCGAATTTAAAAGAAATTTACTTCCTGATATCTATGAATCAGGTTCTGTAGTAAGACCCTATGACTTTGATAATGATGGTGATTTAGATTTATTCATTGGATCAAGGATGATTCCATGGAATTATCCACAGCCAGCAACGAGTTATTTGCTAATTAACAATAACGGGTCATATGTTAAGTATAATGATATAAATAATAGCCTAAGTGAACTAGGATTAGTTACAGACGCAGTTTGGTCTGACTACGACAATGATGGCGATAAAGATTTGTTTGTAGTTGGGGAATGGATGCCATTAACTTTAATTAAAAATTACAATGGAATATTAAAAAAAGAAAAATTAAATGATTCTTGTGATGAAATAAATGGCTGGTGGTATTCAATTGAAAGTGCAGATTTTAATAATGATGGACAAGAAGATTTAGTTTTAGGAAACCTAGGAAAAAACTATAAATATCAAGCAAATAAGGAAGAACCTTTTGAAGTTTTTTATGATGATTTTGATGAAAACGGAAGTAAGGATATCGTTTTAGCATATTACAATTATGGCATTCAATTTCCATTAAGAGGCTTTTCTTGTTCTTCTCAACAGGTTCCTGAATTAAAAAGTAAATTTCAGAAATATGACTTGTTCGCTTCACTTGACGTTAAAGACGTGTACGGAGAAGTTAATTTAGACAATGCTTTAAGATTACACGCTAATTCTTTTACAAGTGTGGTACTTATAAATAAAAACTCCACATATGATTCTGTGGACCTCCCTTATCAAGCACAATTGTCTTCAATTAATGATATTGTTGTCGAAGATTACAATAACGATGGAAATATTGATCTTTTAATTGCAGGGAACTTATTCACTTCTGAAGTTGAAACACCAAGAAATGATGCCGGTAATGGATTAATGCTAATTGGAAATGGAGATGGCACATTTAAAGCTAAGGCAAGAAAAGAGACAGGATTTTTTGCTCCAAGTGACGCAAAAAAACTTAGTCTAATTAAGATAAATGACCAGCAAGGAGTTATCGTGGGAAATAATAATGATTTGATGCAGTATTTCAAAAGAATTGAGTAAATTGATATGATAACTTTATGAGTAATAAAACTTTTTCAAATATTTTAATATTAGGATTTTTTGTTTTAGTCCTAGGTTTTATAATAAGAGTATTTAGCGGAAACTTTCAAACAGAAAATAAGATAAACCACAGTCCTAAACTTGTTGTAGGAATTGTTGTTGATCAAATGAAATATCAATATTTGACTAAATTTTGGGACCATTATTCAGATGAAGGATTTAAAAGATTAGTAAACAATGGTTTTAATGCAAAAAGTAATCATTATGGATACGCACAAACTTCAACTGGCCCAGGGCATTCAACAGTAGCAACTGGAACTCATCCTGGCGTTCATGGAATTATTGGTAATAGTTGGTTTGATAAAAAATCAAAAAAATCAATTTATTGTGTAGATGATTTTAATTATAAAACTGTCGGAAGTAAAACTAATCAAGGAGAAAAATCGCCTTCAAATTTATTGACAACAACCCTTAGTGACGAAAACAGAGTAGCTACTAATTTTAAAGGCAAGACTATTGGAGTGGCTATTAAGGACAGAGGCTCTATTTTATCTTCAGGACATACGGCAAATGCAGCATATTGGTTTGATTCCAAAGAGGGTAGTTTTATTACTAGTACATATTATTTAACAGATTTGCCATTTTGGGCAGAAGAATTTAATAAGTCTAGACACATAGACAGTTACCTTAAGCCCTGGGATACATATTATGATATTTCCACATATGTTGAAAGCAGCTTAGATAATAATAATTATGAATCTAATTTTAGTGGAGAAGAAAACCCTGTTTTTCCTCATAATTTTAAAATTAAAAATGATAAAACAGGAGAAGCTTATTATGGATCTATAGCATCTACTCCATTTGGGAATTCATTAGTTTCCGATTTTTCAATTAAAGCAATTGAAGGTGAAGAGTTAGGGAAGGATAACATTACAGATTTTTTACTAATCGATTTTTCTTCAACTGACTATGTAGGACATCAATTTGGCGCACATTCTAAGGAAGTTCAAGATACCTATGTAAGACTTGATAAAGAAATAGAAAGACTTTTGAATTATTTAGACAACAATATTGGAGAAAATAAGTATACATTGTTTTTAACTGCTGATCATGGAGCCACTGATGCTCCAGGATTTTTAAAGGATAATAAAATTCCTGTTAATTACTTTAATTCAAAAAAATTTAAATATCATATTGAAAAATCTTTAATTAAAATGTTTGGATCTAAATATATTATTTCAGGCAATTCAAATCAGCAAATTTATTTAAATCATGAACTTATTGATAAGCTAAATTTAAATTTAAATCTTGTAAAGAAAAGTGTTATCAATGCTATTCAGTCCTTTCCTGGGATTGATAATGTTTATTCCTCAGAACAAATTTTAGATGGAAGTGATGGCCATTTTATAAAATTAATTAGGAATGGATTTAACATCAACCTTTCAGGGGACATTATGTACACGATGATGCCAAACTGGACTTATTATAGAAAAGGATCAACTCATGGTAGAAGATTTAATCACGATACGCATGTCCCTTTAATTTTGTATGGAAATGGAATTAAAAAAGGATCAACAAACAGAGAAACTGATGTGATTGATATTGCCCCAACTGTTGCTGCAGTGTTAGGAATTAATTCTCCAAACGCCTCAACCGGCCGAGTCATTTTTGAAGCTATTGATGATTAAAAATCTAAAAATATTAATAATACACCTTTCGGTATTTTTCTTAATGCTATTTAATTTTTCATGTTCAGATTTGAACTTTGATGTAGTTGTAGTTGGTGGAGGAACTAGCGGCGTAGCTTCAGCTATTCAGTCTTCTAGGCTTGGTTCCAAAACTTTACTTATTGAAGAATCTAATTGGCTAGGAGGAATGTTAACATCGGCTGGAGTTAGTGCTGTGGATGGAAATTATAAAATGCCCTCAGGTTTTTTAAAAGAGTTTAGAGACAGTTTAGTTTCTTATTATGGTCATTTGGACAGTCTAAAAACAGGCTGGGTAAGTAATTTTATGTTTGAACCGTCTGTAGGAAATAGAATACTTAAAGATATTGCTAAACAAGAAAATAATTTAACAATCTTGTATGGTTCTACTGTTAGTGAAGTAGTTAAGAAGGAAAATTTTAGTATTAAAGTAAATGAACTCCCTTCACTATATAAAGCTAAAATTTTAATTGATGCGACTGAACTAGGAGATTTAATTCCACTGTTAAATCTTCCGTATTTTATTGGAATGGACTCCACNAAAAGATTTAACGAAGATATTGCACCAGAGCTATCTAATAATATCATTCAAGATTTAACGTATACTATGATTTTGAAAGACTTCGGTAAAAACATGACAATTACAAAGCCCAAAAATTATAATAGAAAAGAATTTATCTGTTCCTATGATTCTGGAGAATGTGACAAAAAAGTTAATAAATTATGGTCTAAAGAAAAGTTAATCAGCTATGGTGAACTTCCCAATAAAAAATATATGATTAATTGGCCCATAAACGGGAATGATTACTATACTAATTCAATTGAAATGAACGCTGANCANCGCTTTTTGAATTATGAAAAAGCTAAACAAAAATCGTTAAGATTTTTATATTTTATTCAAACTGAAATGGGGTTTAGTAATTTGTCTTTAGATTATGAGCAATACCCCACTAAAGACGGATTCCCATTAATACCATACCATAGAGAATCTAGAAGATCCATTGGAAAGGTTACTTTAACATTAAATGATATTAAATCTCCATATTCACAACAATATCCAATTTATAGAACGGGAATTGCTGTTGGAGATTATCCAGTTGACCATCATCATGGCGCTTATTCAAATTATAATAATCTTCCCAAGCTTGATTTTTATCCTGTCCCATCTTATACTGTTCCAATCGGAAGCTTAATTCCTAAAAATATTGATAATTTTATTGTAATTGAAAAATCTATCTCAGTCTCTAACCTTGTAAATGGAACTACTAGACTACAACCAGTTGTGATGCAGATCGGTCAAGCCTCAGGAATTCTAGCTTCTTTAGCAATTAGAAAGAAAAAAAGTATTGATCAGATCAATATAAGAGATGTTCAGTCAGAGATTTTAAAAAATAATGGCTATATATTGCCCTATGTTGATGTTGACGCTGAAGATTTAAATTTTATAAGTTACCAAAAAATAGGCGCTTGTGGTATTTTAAGATCAGAGGGATTAAATATAGGATGGGAAAACAAAACTCTTTTTTATCCAAATTCTAAATTGGAGAAAAAACATATATATTTTGATAATTGGACTATGTTTAAAACTGATCAAATTCCTTTTCCCGAAGTAACGTCAATTAAAAATATTTTAAATTGGATTAGAGAAATTAAAGGAGATTCTTTCTCAAGTGAATCAGAATATTTAGAATTATGGAAAAGGCACAGCTTATCTGATTTTAGTTTAGAACGAACTATTACAAGAGGAGAGTTTTCAGTTTTAGTAGATAAAATAATTGACCCCTTTTCAAATGTTAATGTTGATTATTACGGTAATATAATCTACTAGTTAAATGATTAGAAAAGCAACAAAAGATGATTTACAAAGAATAATTGAAATAACAAAAGCTTGTGCTGTTTTTATGATTTCAAATAAAATATTTCAGTGGAACGAGCACTATCCAAATATTGAAACTTTTGAGAAAGATGTTTTAAGTCAAAATTTGTATGTCCTTGAAATAAAAAATAAATTGATTGGTTGTTTAGTGATTTCTAACAAAATGGATGAGTTTTATTCAAAAGTAAAATGGTTAACCCCCAACCAAAATAATATTTATTTACATAGACTTGCTATTGACCCTGAATTTCAGAAAAAAGGATATGCAAAGCAGCTAATGACTTTTTCTTTCGAATATGCAAAAACAAAAAACATCAACTCTATTAGACTAGACACTTTTAGTGGGAATCCGTTTAACAATATATTTTATTCTAACTTAGGATTCAAAAAATTAGGTAAAATATATTTTAGAAAACAAAGTGATAAACCTTTTTATTGCTTTGAGAAGGTAATGTAAAGGAATCTTTTACTTTTGTATAAAATTAAAATTAATGAACAAGATTAGAATTACTAAACAATTTAATTTTGAAACAGGACATGCATTGTATGGATATGATGGAGCGTGTAGAAATGTGCATGGACATAGTTATAAGCTTTTTGTTACAGTTATCGGTTCTCCTAATGAAGATTCTGGTAACGTTAAATATGGAATGGTAATCGATTTCAAAGATTTAAAAAAAATAGTAAAGGAAGAGGTTGTTGATGTTTTTGACCATGCAACAGTTTTTAATAAAAACACTCCACATAAAGAATTAGCAATGACTTTAAAAAATAGCGGACACAAAGTTATTTTGGCTGATTATCAACCAACATGCGAGCTGCTTATTATAGACTTTGCTCACAAAATTAAAAAACGTCTTCCACCATATATTTCGCTTCATTCACTTAAATTACAAGAAACAGAATCTTCATTTGCTAATTGGTATGAAAGTGATCAATAGTTTTATAAATATAGATTTACAGAAAGAAGAAAAAATATATTTTTCTTCTGATAATCATTTAGGGGCNCCAGATAACTCAAGTAGTTTAAAAAGAGAGAAAAGGTTTGTTAATTGGCTAGATTCAATAAAGCACGATGCAAAAGTTGTTTTTTTATTAGGAGATTTATTTGATTTTTGGTTTGAATATAAAAAAGTTGTTCCTAAAGGTTTTGTAAGGACTTTAGGTAAATTAGCAGAACTGTCTGACTCGGGTATTAAAATTTATTTCTTTGTCGGTAATCANGACTTATGGATGAATGGTTATTTTGAAGAAGAACTTAATNTTANGGTTTTTCATAAACCGCAAAANTTTTCGATTTCTAACAAAAAATTTCTTATTGGGCATGGAGACGGTTTAGGTCCTGGTGACATTGGATTTAAAAGAATGAAAAAAGTTTTTTCAAATTCACTATGTAAATTTTTATTTAAATGGATTCATCCTGACATAGGTGTTAGTTTAGCCCAATATCTTTCAACAAAAAACAAACTTATTTCGGGGGTTGATGATCTTGAATATAAGGGGGATGATAATGAATGGCTTGTACAGTATGCAAAAAGAAAATTGACTCAAATTGAATATGATTATTTTATCTTTGGGCATAGACACATGCCTTTAGAGGTAAGTCTTAACAATAATGCTAAATATTTTAATCTTGGTGATTGGATTTCGTACTATTCTTACGCAGAGTTTGATGGTAATACAGTCGAATTAAAGTATTTTAAAAACCTTTCTGATAAATAATGATTGAAAAATCATCCGTAAGTTTAGAGCGTACTGTTCTAGTTGGAATTATTACTTTAAATCAACCAAAACACGTTCTAGAAGAATATTTGAATGAACTCAATTTTCTCACATATACAGCAGGAGGAACTGTAATAAAAAGATTCACACAGAAAATGAATTCCCCCGATCCTAAAACTTTTTTAGGCAAAGGTAAAATGGATGAATTATCGACATACATAAAAATACATGATATAAATTCTGTGATTTTTGATGATGAACTTAGCCCAGCTCAACAAGCAAATGTTGAAAAATTTTTGAAATGTAAAATTGTTGATAGAACGGGTCTTATACTTGACATTTTTGCTCAAAGAGCACAAACGAGTTATGCAAGAAATCAAGTTGAACTTGCACAATATCAATATATTTTACCCAGACTAAAAGGACTTTGGACACACCTAGAACGACAAAAGGGTGGTATTGGAATGAGAGGGCCTGGAGAAACTGAAATAGAGACAGATAGAAGAATTGTTCGCAACAAAATTAATTTACTTAAAAAAAAGCTTGTTACAATAGATAAGCAAATGTCTACTCAGAGAGGAAATAGAGGATCTTTGGTTAGAGTTGCTTTAGTAGGTTATACAAATGTTGGAAAATCAACATTAATGAATTCTATTTCAAAAGCAAAAGTATTTGCAGAGGATAAATTATTTGCTACTTTGGATACGACCGTTAGAAAAGTTGTTATTGAAAACATGCCCTTCTTGTTAACCGATACCGTAGGGTTTATAAGAAAACTACCAACCCAATTAGTAGATTCTTTTAAAAGTACGTTAACAGAAATAACAGAAGCAGATTTACTTGTACATGTAGTTGATATTTCCCACTCAAATTTTAATGATCATATTGAATCTGTTAATTTGATCTTAAATGAAATAAACTCTAGTGACAAGCCCTTTATTATGGTGTTTAATAAAACGGACAAGTTTATGGANAATAAAGAGTTAATTGAAGATGTTAATGATATGGATTATGAGAAAAACAGTATAGAAAGTTTAAAGAAAAGCTTAAGGAAAAAGTATGATAAAATATTTTTTATGTCTGCTTTAAACAAAGATGATATAAATAATTTTAGAAGAGATGTTTATAAAGAAATCAGGAAAATACATATTACCAGATTTCCTTATAACGCATTTTTATATCCTGATATTACTTAAGTCTANATTACTCAAATCAATATTCAANCCAAGTCCAAGAACCTCTCTTACCTGAACTCTTTTAATTTCATTGTCATCATAAACAAATTGAAAAATTAAATTAGTTGAAATGTATTGATTTACTTTCATAACAAAATTGAATGTACAATCNAAATCTACATTTTGAGGACGATCTAAATAATCAGAATATAANCTTAATCTATTTTCTAAAGACACATTTTCAAAAATCTCTGATTTATAATAAGCTCTAATGGAAGCTCCAAGTTCAAACCTGCTGTTCCCTCCCTTTTTAACTCCAAAGTAAGTTTGAGTTTCATTTAGATCTTCAGTAAAAACTCTGTTTACTAAAATTAATTTTCCAGTCATTGGAGCAACGTTTACCCAAAAATCCTTACTCTTTTTCCAATATAATCCCACCCCTAGTTGTAGTGTAGCAGGCGAAAAAAATCTAGATTTTTCGGTTCTATTAGGATTTCCATTTGAGTCTTTCCCAAATCTATAACCCTTAGCAAATTGAGTTTGAAAATTGAAAAAACTAGAATAACTCCATTTTCCGATTATATCATTATTAAATTTTTTTCCTAAAACTGAATTTACTTCAATTCTATCATCTGTTTTTTTTAAAAACTCACTTCCACTGATTTTATTTAATCCAAAATTGCTAATTAATTTGGTATCCCAATCCCAACCATTATCAGCATAATTAAAATTGTAATCAATTTTAAGAGTTCCAGATATACTACTTTGACCTCCTGAAGTCCAATTACTGAAACTAGATTGATTAACTAAAAAAACTGCATTTCCAGAATTTTTCCATTTAGATTCTATCTCATCTTGAGAAAATAAAGGGGATNCTAATGAATAACAGGGCTAGTAATTGGATTATTTTAAGTTTCATTAAAATTTATTTGATGATTTGTAGATAGGTACAGACGAACAAGCTTCACCAAACATTATACTTTTAGCTTCTAACTGTAATTTTTCTAATAATACAGAGTATGCTAAAAGTGGAACNTTTTGATCTGAACATCCTTTAATAATAACNGGTTTTTCTTTAAATATTGAAAAATCAAAAGCATCAACTATTTCTGTAATTAATTTAACATTTAAAACTTCTTTTGATCCAATAACGTTTCTTACATTAAAAGTATTCAGTTGTGAACTAATAAGTATATACGCCCAGTCAGGAACTATTGCATCATTTGAACATATTATATAAACTGCTTTGTTTTTATATTTTCTCCAGTCGAAATTTTTTACTTTTTCTCTAAAGTCTTTTTCTAAAAGAAATAACTCATCTTTCAACCAAGGCTTTATGTCAAATGAAACTCTTTCAATTTTTGGAAAGAAATGTTCCAAATCAATTGTCTCCAACTTACTATTAGCAACTCTATTTATTATTTCTTGGGACATTATAAAAATCCAAGTTCTAATTTAGCTTCTTCACTCATAAGATCTCTTGTCCAAGG
>JGI26253J51717_1001009_pt1 | contig 11790 bp, 10 predicted proteins | sample SaaInlV_100m_DNA_6_FD_51717 | JGI IMG/M metagenome (IMG submission 51717)
ACTTAAGTTTGACGATGTAATGAATGACCAACGTAAGGTTGTATTTGGGCAACGTCGCGAAATTATGGAGGCAAATGACTTATCCGAGATTACTTCGGATATGCGTGATCAAGTTGTAGACGATTTGATTGATCAGTTCATGCCTCCCAATACTTATGCAGATCAATGGGATACGGAAGGTTTGCACACGGCAGTGATTGAGCGTCTAGGTCTCGATTTGCCGGTGGTAACGTGGTGTGAAGAAGAAGGCGTTGACGATGAACAAATTAGTGATCGTCTTGTTGAAGCCAGTGATAAATTGATGGCAGATAAAACTGCCTCATTTGGCTCTGAGAATATGCGGAACATTGAGAAGCAATTAATTTTGCAAGCTATTGATAGCAAATGGCGTGAACACTTGTTGACATTGGAGCACTTACGCTCAGTCGTTGGGTTCCGCAGCTATGCGCAGCGGGATCCATTAAATGAATATAAAAATGAAGCATTTCAGTTATTTGAAACGATGCTGGATAGCTTGCGGAATGAAGTTACAGAAAAACTTGCCTTAATTCGCCCTTTAACTGATGAAGAGCGCAAGGCCATGATTGCTGAGATGGCAGCGCAGGAAACGTCACTGCCACCAGAGCCTGCTGCTGACGCAGAGCCAATTGCACCAAATGTTAAAGCAAGTGCGCCTAAATTTAACGAAAATGACCCGTCGACATGGGGTAAACCTGGCCGAAATGATCCCTGCCCATGTGGGTCAGGTAAGAAGTTCAAACATTGCCACGGGCGTCTTGTCTGAATTACCCACCTGTAAAGCGATAATAGGTTAAAATTTTAAATAATCATTTGAGTTGCGTAACTGGTACACCAAATATTTGAGCGCATTCATTATCGCGGAGCATACATCGGATAATAGGCTTCTTCACACCTGCACCACGATACATTGCGTGGAGAAAGAGATGTGCAGTTCCCGGATCACTCATGAATGGCGATTGCCTTAATTTGATTTTTTGCTCTCCTTCCTTGGCTTTGTAGATTACTTGGCCTTCCTTGATAGTAATCAAAACCTGAAGCTGATCGAGAGTTTCGGCATCTACAGTAACTGGATTATCTGATAAAATTACAAAATCTGCTAGTTTTCCATTTTTCAATGGAACCTTTACTATTTTTTTCAAAATGCTGCCATTCAGGCCAAAGCGTCGTTGCTTTTAAGGCTATAATTACATCAACCCGCTGATGTGGTCCAGGAATATCACCTGAACTCAAAAGTAAAAATTATCAGAAAAACATTGTTTGTGTGAGGAATTTTACACACTCCTTCTAGAGGTAGCTGGCTTAAAATCGTAGGTGAGTTTGCGTAAAGTGCGAGCTATTTCTAAAAGTTTATACCCATATATCTCATAAAGCCTGAATAATGTTGTTGTATATGGTCTCAGTAGCAGAAAATTGTTATTATTTGGATCTTGTATTTTCGATTTGGAATATTGGCTTAAAGTTCAATATATCCATGACTATTTTCCTAATGTTTGTGATATTCTTCTTACAAGACCAGGAATACGGTTTTCGTTTGCACCGGAAAAACCAAGAACGAGGGCTGGCGGATCTGAGAAAGTGAGCGAATATACTGACAGGGGTAATGACTCTATGCCACGTTTAAGTAGTGCGTGGTGCGCCGCTCGATCATCTGAGTTAGGTGAAAGCCACGCCAACATATGCATGCCAGCGTCAGTTGGTTGTGGCGTGATAAAACTGGCACAATCTTTTGACAGGCACTCGAAAAGGACATCCCTGCGTTCGCGGTAAATTCTCCGAGTTTTGCGGATGTGTTCATTAAATCGTCCATCGTCCATGAAATCAGACATGGCCTGCTCCACGACAGCTGAAGAGCTTTGACCAAGTAAAGTCTTAGCTTGCGCAAAAGCTTCGCTAAGGCCAGGTGGTACGACGATATAGCCAAGCCGCATTGCCGCAAACATAGATTTGGAAAACGTACCGACGTAAAAAACCCTTCTTTCACTGTCAAGCGCGCTTAAGGCAGGCAGGGGTCTGCCGCGATATCTAAACTCACTGTCGTAGTCATCCTCAATAATATAAGTGTTATTTTCCCTGGCATATTTTAAAAGATCGAGCCGTCGTGCTAGGCTCATTGTAATACCAAGTGGCTGCTGGTGTGACGGGGTTGTGAAGATTACTTTTGGCTTAGGATGTTTTTGTGCAGCAAAATGAAGGTCAATCCCTTCATCATCAATTGGAACGGGGGCCACATTTGCGCCCATGATCTGCATTACATCGCGCCCTGCGATATGCCCAGGATTTTCATACCATACAGTGTCACCTCGGTTCAGAAGAACAAAGGCAATCAGGACAAAGGCCTGCTGTGCACCTGAAGTTATAACGATTTCGCTGGGATCAACCTGCATTCCACGGGCTTCCATCAGATGATTGGCGATAGATACGCGCAAAGCTTCATTCCCAACAATATTTCCGTAACTCAGATTTTGACGCGTTCCCTTCTGAGTAGCCTCTAAAAGATATTTCATCCAAATTTTTACGGGAAAAAAATCTAGGCCTGGAACACCTGGACGGAATGGTGCTGTCTCGCCATGCCGAACGCTCGCCTTTGAAGACAGGATTGGTACAGCTTGATCCGGTATAATAATATCTGGCTTGTTGCACCTTTTGGTTGGAAATTCGATTTTTGGTGCTGTTTCCAAGTTCAGCCCTTTTGTTACAAAAGTCCCAGACCCCGTTCTGGCGTCTAAGTAGCCTTCTGCGATCAGTTGTTCATAAACAGATTTCACTGTGATCCGGGATACACTTAGNTCAGAGGCCAATTCCCGCGTAGATGGCAATTTTCTTGATGATTGAAGAGTCCCGTCCAAAATTAGGCGACGCAAGAATGTTTCAATCTGACGGTAGATTGGGACTGAGCTGTCCCGATCAACTTCAAACCCTTGCAGTAAGGCACCCCTAACATATTTTACCAAAGCATTCCTCAATTGGATCTATAATTTATATGTTAATGGGTATATTCGATACACCCACTTGTAAATAGTCTCATCATGAATCGGAATGTTCGGGCGACATGAGGATAAGGTGGTGACACAAATATGACCAAAATTGATAATTATTTTTTCCCTTATGGGCTGCATTTGTTACAGCGCTGGCAGGCGGGTGATACCAAAGCAAAAGTTGAGATGACCGAGTTCTTTGATGCCGCTATTGCAGGCGAGTTTGATGATAATTTCAAACAGCTGGCGCCAGCGAATAAGGTTCATTCCACAGCTTCGGTCCATATGCTGGGCTTGGCAGTTTTGCATGATCTGTATGGCATTCAAGGGCACGAATATTATCATGATGATCCATACCGATATGTTCGGGCCAATCTTGCAGTTAGCAGACTTTTAGGAATCAGTAAATTTTATACAACTTGGGCACTCTATGCTTGGACCTGTGAGCCACTTGGTCAAACCATGATGTACCCCGATAAATTTCCACCAGGTGCTGATCCGGATGCTATCCTCATTACAAAAGATAATTGGCAAGATTTAGGTACGCCTGATTTTTCAACCGGCGTCCCTGCTGCAATAGATGGTATCCTGAGGGTTGCTCAAGAACTGACAGGTGTTGCGCCTTTGTTGCAGATATCAGCGCCCTACAGTCTTGCAGCGGACATCTATGGTCAGGAACCTTTGTTGGCGGATGTTGTGAATAACCCTGATCGGGTGAATGCGCTACTGAACCATCTTGGTGATGTTGTACTGGCACCCTGGATGGATCATTTCTTTACCCAGTTTCCAGATGGGTGGGTGGAACTATCTGATGCCTCGGGTTCACCGTTCTTCATTGGGCCGGAAAATTGTCAAACCATGTCAATTCGCTCAATCCGTCACATGTTGCAGGGGAAGGCATATGCGGATCGGGTATTCGACAATAACTATCGCGGTGATTTTGTAGCCGAAGTAAAAAAGAAAGCTCGGGCCTCGCGTCGTCGAGGGACTGCAAGTGAAGGAAATGATGCACAAAGCGGTGCTAAATTACTAGATCTTACTGATGCCAAGGTCAGTGTGAATCCCCTGTTTATCATGCGGTTAGAGTCTGATAAAGTGGACATTTCTTTCTATGAGGAACAGGCTATCCAGCGAAACATGCCTCTAACCGTTGGAGTTGGATCGCCTGAAATAGATCGTAATAGTATTGAGGATCTCAATGCTAAAAAGTTAGAAATTACGGATCAAGCTCGAGCCCATGTGGCTGCGATAAAACGGGTTTGCGAATCCGTTGATTTGCCTAAGGATAACCACGTTGGGCAATCTTGGCCCAGCCATATATATTTTGAGGATATTAACGGAGAATCACAATTTGAACTGGTGGAGATCGTCCTGAATGAGGTGCACAACTGTGCGTCGATTGAACGGCTTGGGTAATTTGATATTCGCATGAATGCTCCACTATCCAATCACAAATCCTTCGTGCTTGATACAATGATGACCCGGATTATGGTGTTGGTTGCTGATGGTGTTTCTTTGACCACTTTGTCTTCCACACTCGAACCGTTTCAGCATGCAAACGCAATCTTAGGGTATAGCCGATTTGAACTTCAGCTTGTTTCGCTGAGAGATAAAAATCCGAAAACTATGGCAGGTATCTGTGTTTCTTGTGATGCGCAGTCTAGTGAGGTTCTTGGTCATTGCAATGTTGCGAACCGACCTGATCAGGTGATTTTGTGCTGTGGGCAGATACTTAAAGAGCATGACAAAGGGCCGATGCGCATGTTTGTGCAAAGGGTTGTTCAATCCAGTGTTCCTTTATTCGCTCTTGGGGCTGCTTGCTCTGTTGTCGCTGCTGCTGGCTTGATAAATGGTGAAAAATGCGCTGCACATTGGAAAACCATCGCACCGTTGGGAGAAAAATTCCAGATATTAAATTTGAAAATGTACTTTTTACCGGTGATGGCAAAGTTGCGAGTTGTGCGGGTGAACTGGCAACATTTGATCTGATTGTAGGGTTTATCGAAAAGACATGTGGGCCTCGCATCAGCAGTGAGATTTGCAATCACTTTCTGGCTAGTGGCAAACGAAGTGGTGCGACTGTTCAGTTGCTTAATGGTGATGCTCTGATCTGTGAGGATGAAAGGTTTCAGCATGTGTTGCGCATTATGACTGAAACGATTGAAACACCTATCTCACAAATCGAGATTGCCCGCCGTGTTGGCCTGTCCTTACGTCAAATTGAAAGGATTTTTGCACGTCACAGCTTTGATCCACCTTCAAAATATTACATAAACCTTAGGTTAACACGGTCACGCCAACTTCTGGAACAAACCAGAATGCCCTTAACTGAAGTGGCTCTTGCTTGTGGTTTCAGCAATCTTTCTGCGTTTAGCAAGAACTATAGAAGGGTATATGGCGCCACTCCCAAAAGTACGCGGGCCTGTTTCACAGGAAAATATCTTGGTCATGTGGAGCCGATTAGCGGCCTTTGCACGTAATATTTCTCAGCCAAGTTCTCGCTTTTAAGCGTTTCTCTGCAAACGTTAGCGAAAGTTTCGATCAGTTTTGTTGGAACGGAGCGTTTGGTAAAAGCCAACCCGTATTGTGCCGTGGGTCCGTCATCTTTAAGCGGGATGTATGCCAATTCGCTGCCGTCATAGGCCCGTTTGTTTACAGGGCGCATAATTAAAATTGCGTATCCTTCTCCGGCGGCCACCAAACTTCGTACCAATTCATAAGATTTTGCCTGATGCTTGATACGAGGGCGCAGGTTTACTCGTGAAAACATTGATAGGAAGAATTGTTGTGTGATTGGTAGGTTTAAAGCAACCATATCCCGGTCTGCTAACTGTTGCAGAGATATTGATTGCTCTTTGCTTAGTGGATCATCCTTTGACAAAAGCACGTAGGGTGGAGCTTCGATTAGGGATTCAAACTCGATTCCTGGACTAGGGTACATGTTATAGGTTAGAGCAACATCGATACTACCGTGTGAAAGCATATTATTAAGTTCATCAAGATCTACCTCGTGTACGCGGATTGAAATATTAAAACCACGTTCCCGAAGACCCTTTAGAATGATTGGTACTATGAATGCCGCAGTTGGAAAGAAACAGCCAACTTCGACGACACCGTGTGGACTTCGCCGTAGATTGCGGGCCTCACCATCAAATTCTTGAGCATTTTCCAAAAGCCGTCTGGCTTGAGCGATAAAACGACGTCCGACTGGGGTCAACTGCACTCGATGTGGTCTTTCCCTAATGAAAAGCTTTAACTGATATTCAGCCTCAACCTTTTGTATAGCTGCGCTAATTGCCGGTTGTGAAATTGCAAGTTTTTCTGCTGCAGCTGAAATACTACCGTGATCTGCAACTGCGACAGTGTAAGTTAACTGACGAAATGGTGTCATTATAAAAAAACCTGAGGTTATTTAAAATTTTATACTATTTTACAAATAATAGAATCAATTGCAACTTTAGCCCTGTTGCTTCAGCAGATTAAAGAAAAGAGACGAATGCGATCGTCATATTATTGTTACTTAGTTTGCATAAAGTTGGTGCAAAAGGCGCCGAAAGCTAAGTAAAAGGGGAAACTAGTGGCTAGCATAGCACTTAGTGGAGTGACCAAATCCTATGGTGGTCAGTCTGTTATAAATGGCGTGGATTTAGATATTCATGATGGAGAGTTCCTAACTTTGGTGGGGCCCTCCGGATGTGGAAAATCAACGACGCTTCGGATAATTGCCGGATTGGAAACACAAACAGCTGGTGATGTGTCGATAGATGGAAGTCTTGTTAACGAAACGCGGCCAAGCCTGCGTGATTTGGCGATGGTGTTTCAATCCTATGCGCTCTACCCCCATCTTACCGTGCGTCAGAATTTGATTACGCCACTGCGTTTAAGAGATTTAAATTTTTGGGAAAGATTTCCATTATTGGGCCATTTGGTGCCAAGCCGTCGAGCTAAGATGGCGCAAATTGAAAAAGAAGTTCAACTTGTTTCAGAGACGCTGAAAATCGAGCCGCTTTTGGCTCGAAAGCCTGGTCAACTTTCAGGTGGTCAACGTCAGCTCGAAAGCCTGGTCAACTTTCAGGTGGTCAACGTCAACGAGTTGCTCTTGGTCGGGCGATGGTGCGCAACCCAGCTGCGTTTTTGATGGATGAGCCCTTATCGAATCTTGATGCGAGTTTAAGAGTGCATATGCGGGCTGAGCTGTCGGCTTTACATAAGAAACTGAAAACCACTTTTGTTTATGTCACGCATGATCAGGCAGAAGCTTTAACAATGTCGGATCGTATCGCGGTGATGATGGATGGCGATTTACTGCAATTGGGATCGCCCGAAGAAGTGTATCAAAACCCTCAAGATATTCGAGTGGCTGAATTCATTGGCAGCCCTAAAATGAATATTCTGCCCGGAAACTGCGATGAGCTTGGAAATATTACATGTGCCGGTTTTAGTCTTGACGGAACGCTTGAGATCCCGAGCCCTGGCCCCGTTTCGGTGGGATTTCGTCCTGAACATTTGACGCTAACTGAGCCGAATGCTGACCAGAGCTTGGCGGGCAAATTAACCTATAAAGAAAACCTCGGATCCGATGTATTTTTTCACATCGCGCAAGAGGGAATTGAAGGTTCAATCATTATTCGGGCGCAACCTTTAATTTCGACGCCGCAACAACCGGGTGATATTATTCATTGTACGCCTGTCCCAGGTAAACCTTTGGTGTTTGGCCCCGACGGGCAGCGGCTAGACTTTAAGGCTTTGGCCCAATCTGGAACCTCATCCTAATGGGTCGTTCGAAAGCGCATTATTGGTTCGTTGGACCGGCAATTCTTTTGATGCTTTTGTTGTTGATTGCGCCAGTCGTTGTTGCTGCCGCATTATCCATGACCGATTACAGCCTTGGTAACAGTGGTTTTAATTGGATCGGTTGGGAGAATTATGAAAAGCTTTTCACCCGGCGTAGCTATAGTAAAATGTTCACAGCCTCACTAACCTATGTATTGCTGGTGGTTCCGATATCGGTTGCTTTGGGGCTGGGCTCGGCGCTTTTGATTTCTAGTCTGCGGATTGGCGGCGAGCTTTATAAAGCGATCTTTTTCTTGCCTGTTATGGCCACTTTGCTTGCGATGGCCATCGTTTGGGAATTTGCTCTTAACCCCATCGTTGGGGTGGTAAATGATATTCTGCGCTCGGGCTGTGATAAATCTGTGATCTATGGTTTCCTGTCCGGGTCTTGGTTGGGCTATGATCCATTAGAAAGTTGGTATGGATCCGCGTGTGAAAAGAAATTCCCACTATGGCTGGGCGATCGAAAATATGCACTTGGTACGATTGCATTTATCGGGATCTGGCAAGCCTTCGGTTTTAATATGGTCCTCTATCTTGCTGGGCTGACCTCGGTTCCACGAGAGCTGTATCAGGCCGCTCAAATGGATGGTGCTGATAGCGCTTGGGAAAGATTCAAACTGGTAACTTGGCCAATGCTGGGGCCCACACATGTCTTCGTGATCACCATTTCTTCTATCCGATCCTTTCAAGTTTTTGATACAGTTGAAGCGTTGACGGAAGGGGGCCCGTCAAAATCAACCTATGTGATGATCTATGCTATGTTTGAAAAGGGCGTGCGGCAGAATCTGTTGGGAATGGGATCTGCAATTACAATCGTATTTCTCATATTCGTGCTGATCCTGACCTTGGTGCAGGTGTATTTTGTCAATCGGAAGGTGCACTACTGATGTATATTCAAACCAGTTGGCTGGGAGAGTTCTTCAAGCACAGTTTGTTGATGGCGGGGGCTGTTGTAGTTTTATTGCCCTTTTATTTGATGTTGTCTTATTCCATGAAAAGCCCTGCCGAAATAGAAACCAATACTGGTGGGTTTTTTGGCGCCCAACAAATCATGACTGATAACCGCTGCGTCAAAGTTGGCAATCCCGAAGAAGACTGCCTGAAGCGTCCAATTGTTTATAATTACACAGCAGCATTCAAAGAAGCCCCTTTGGTGCGCTATATGCTTAATGGTGTGTTCGTTACTGTGAGCATTTTCATCATTCAGGTTATTATTGCATTACCCTGTGCTTATGCCCTTTCTAAGCTTAGGTTTTGGGGACGAAACGTAGTGTTTGGCATGGTGATCTTCTGTCTGCTGATCCCCGTGCATGCAATCGCTTTGCCGCTGTATATTATGCTGGCAAAGGTTGGTTTAACCAACACCTATGCGGCGCTTATCGTGCCCTGGAGTATATCGGTGTTTGGTATATTTTTGATGCGGCAGTTTTTTATGACTGTTCCAGATGATTTGATTGATGCCGCGCGCATGGATGGAATGAGTGAATTTTCTATTGTTTGGCAGGTGATGCTGCCTACAGCTGTTCCGGCCCTTCTGGCGTTTGGCATTTTTTCAGTTGTTGCCCATTGGAATGATTATTATTGGCCGCGCGTTGTGATCACAGGGAATAAAGATCTGATGACACCTCCCTTGGGATTGCGGATGTTCAAGTCAGATATGGATGGAAATGAATATGGTCCTATGATGGCCGCGACCACTGTTATTGTTTTACCCTTAGTGATTATCTTTTTGCTTGCGCAAAGGCGTTTCATTGAAGGGATCACGATGACGGGAATGAAATAAGAATTTAGAGGGATACCGGTCTGTTTGAAAGCAGTGCCGGTTTAAACGAGGAGCTTGATGCGTTGCAAACGCACTTAGTTCTTAAAATTTAGGAGGTAAATATGAAGAACTTGACTAAAATTTCAGCAATTGCTCTGGCCACCAGTGTTCTTACGACACCGGTTCAAGCGGTTGAAATAGAAGTAGGCTATGCTTACTCGTCACTTTTTGATGTTACAATGGAGCGGCTCATACCTGAGTTTAATAAAGCGCATCCGGATATCGATGTGAAATTCCGTGCAACATATGAAAATTATGAGGATGGAACAAATACTATTCTACGCGAGTCTGTTGCGGGTGATTTGCCAGATGTGACCTTTCAGGGTTTGAACCGGCAGGCGCTATTGGTTGAAAAAGGGATTGCAAAATCTCTTGAGCCGTTCATTGCCGCCGAAGCAGATTTTGCAAAAGACGGCTATCATCAGGCGATGCTGGATCTNGGCACTTTTAACGGTGAAGTATATGGCTTGCCCTATTCGGTTTCATTGCCCGTTGGCTATTACAATATGGACAACCTAAACGCCGTTGGCATTACCGAGCTGCCAACCACTTGGGATGAAGTGATTGCCGCTTGTCATACGTTGATGGACGCTGGTCATAAAACACCTATGTGGTGGGGCTGGAGCGTTACTGGGAACTGGTTTTTCCAAGCTTTGATGTGGAGCCAAGGAGAGCCCATCCTTAAAGACGGTAAAGTAAATTTTGACGGAGAGGCTGGCTTGGCAGCTCTTGAGCAAATGAAAAAGCTATTCCGGGAATGCGATATGCCAAACCTGTCTGCTGGCGATGCAGGCGTTCCGTTTAACTCTGGTGAAGTTTCGATGTATTTCTGGTCAACATCTGCCGTTGGCGCAATCGAGCGTGCAAAGGGAGATTTTGAACTTAAGACAGGCAAATATCCTGGAATGGGCCAACCACCAAAGGGGCTTCCTGCGGGTGGCAACTCAGTCATGATGGTATCAACATCTGAGGATCCTGAAGAAATAGCAGCGGCTTGGAAATTCGTAAAATTTGCTACGTCTGGTATTGGGGCAGCTTTGGTTGCTGAAACAACAGGCTATATTCCACCAAATAAAGCGGCGAATGATCTTTTAACAGATTTCTATGCTCAAAACCCAAATAAATATACAGCGGTTGAGCAATCTGGGTTGCTGCGTGACTGGATCGCCTATCCGGGCGACAATGGGCTGGCTATTACGCAGGTTCTGTATGACGGCATGGAATCTATCGTGACTGGAGAGTCTGACGATATGGCAGAGCTTCAAGAAGAGCTTGTGGAAGAAGTCAACGACCTGCTTCCTAAGTAAGCTAATTTTTAAAANAATAAGATCACCGAGCATAAACGTGCTCGGTGATCTTGGTAAACAATGCACTGACAGGGCTTATATTATGACNACAAATATCGAAATTGAAGGTCGACGAGACAGGGCTGTTGCAAAAGCGATCGCCTACTCCTCTACATTCGTTGCNGAAAAAGCAGAGAATGCCGAAATTTGGGATATTGAAGGCAAACGTTATATAGATTTTTGCGGCGGTATTGGGTGCCAGAATGTTGGCCATCGTCATGAAAAAGTTGTTTCGGCCATAAAGCATCAGCTAGACAGTCTGACGCATACATGCTTTCAAGTAACGCCTTATGAAAGTTATATTGAATTAGCCGAACGGCTCAATTCCCTATATCCTGGGGATTTTGAGAAGAAATCAATGTTTTTTTCAGCCGGTGGTGAGGCTGTTGAAAATGCAATAAAAGTGGCAAGGTATTATACAAAGCGGCCCGCTCTTATTACCTTTACAAACGGGTATCACGGACGGTCATATATGGGTATGGCACTTAGTGCCAGAATGGTGCCGTTTAAAAAGGGCTTTGGACCATTCCCAGGCGAAATTTTCCGCTTGCCGTTTCCGGATGCATATCGTGGGATAACTCTCGAGGATACAAAGCAAGCCTTTGAAACCATGTTTAGAAGCGACTGCCCGCCAGATCAGATTGCGGCTATATTTGTTGAGCCGGTTCAGGGCGAGGGCGGTTATAATATTGCATCGGCTGAGTTTCTGGCCTATTTACGCCAGCTTTGCGACACGCATGGCATTGTTTTTGTTGCTGATGAAATCCAATCAGGCATTGGACGCACGGGA
>JGI26253J51717_1001030_pt1 | contig 11676 bp, 10 predicted proteins | sample SaaInlV_100m_DNA_6_FD_51717 | JGI IMG/M metagenome (IMG submission 51717)
CATTTTAGAAAGGCTGCAGAGAAATTATTTATTTCTCAGCCTGGGTTAAGTAGGCAAATCAAACAAATGGAACAAGATTTAGGTGTTACACTGTTTGAACGCAATAACAGAAGGGTTGCATTGACCAAAACCGGTGACTACCTTCAAAAAGAACTCCAAATAAATCTAAAAAATTTAGAAGACATTTTAACCCACTCCAAATTAATACACCACGGAAAAGAAGGCCACCTCACATTGGGCTTTGTGGGGTCTGCTATGCTACAAATCATTCCAGCTATTTTAAAACAATTTAACAGTAAATTCCCCAAGGTTATGTTCAAGCTGGAAGAAATGGACAACCAAAAACAAATTGAAGGCTTGCTATCCCAAGAAATAGATGTGGGTTTTGTTCGTTTACAACGGGTACCAAGGAGTTTGGAAATTCACACAGTTTTAAAAGAAACCTTTTGCCTGGTATTGCCCAAAAACCATCCAGTAAATAAGCGCAATTTTAAAAATCTGTCCCAATTTAAAGACAGCCCTTTTATCTTATTTGATCCCGAGTACAGCGCCTCCTATTACGAAAAAGTCATGCAGATTTTTGACGGTTGTGGCTTTGCCCCCATAATTTCTCACAACACCATCCACGCGAGTTCAATTTACAAATTAGTAGAAAATAATCTGGGGGTCTCTATTGTCCCAAAATCCCTGCAATTTGGCTACGATATGAATGTTAAATTCATAGAATTAGACGCTATACCACAAAGGGCATTTTTATCTATTGCTTGGTCAAAAAACAACAGAAATCCAATGTTGCAAAATATATTACAGCTCATAAATCCTCCAATAGAACCCTTGTTAAAAAATGTGCGCGCTGCAAAAATATAACTTGATTTACTTATCTTTAAAATAAAAAATGTATTCACTACTCTTATCTCTCTTTTTATTGCTTCAAACACCCAATGTAGAAGGCATTTGGGTCAATATTGACGACGCAACAGGCGTGGCCAAGTCCGAAATTGAACTCTATGTAGCACAAGGCAAGCTCTATGGCCGAGTAAGCAAATTATTGCTTCCAGAAGACCAGGGTAAAAAATGCGTGAACTGCAAGGGATCAGAAAAAGACAAACCCATTGAAGGGCTTATTATTGTTAGGGGTCTCTCTCGAGACGATGCCGCTTGGAGCGACGGAAAAATCATGGATCCAGCCAACGGAAAGTCCTATGACTGCACCATTACTTTTGAAAATCCAAACACCCTAAATGTTCGTGGTTTCTTGGGCTTCTCATTTCTGGGACGCACCCAAGTTTGGAAGCGTAAGTAGGTTTCAATTAAGTAGTTATTTTTTGCTATATTTATAATTGATTGTAAATGAGACCCTATGAGCTTTGAAAAAATACCTGACGAATTTAAAATAACACCTTATTACAGTAATTCCTATTTAATTGATGGAGAATTAAAAGAATGGAAAGGAGCTACTACGGAAGTGTTCTCTGTGATTAAGTCTCCAGACAGTCAAGGTAATACAAGCCCAACATTTTTAGGCACTGTTCCTGACATGGGTGAAGCGTCTGCTCTAGAGGCTGTTCATGCAGCTAATAAAGCCTATAACAGGGGAAAAGGGGTTTGGCCTACCATGTCTGTTGTAGATAGACTGAAATGCATGGAGGTGTTTGTAGCCAAAATGGCACTTTACAGAGAGGAAGTGGTGAAGCTTCTTATGTGGGAAATTTGCAAAAATAAGTCCGATTCGTATAAAGAATTCGACAGAACCATAGAATACATTAAAAACACCATAGAAGCCTATAAAAACATAGATCGAAAAGGTGCGAAATTTGACCACCAAGAGGGTGTTTTAGCCCACATTAGAAGGGGACCCATTGGCGTTGTTTTGTGTCTTGGCCCCTACAACTACCCCCTCAATGAAACTTTCTGTTTGCTCGTCCCAGCAATTATTATGGGAAATACAGCTGTTTTTAAACCAGCCAAACTTGGCGTGCTTCTTATAGCGCCATTACTAAAAGCATTTCAAGAAAGTTTTCCCCCAGGAGTGGTTAATATAGTGTTTGGAAGGGGGCGTAGCATTGCCGCTCCTATCATGAAAACTGGAATAATAGATGTTTTGGCATTAATTGGTCACAGCTCTTCTGCGGTGTCGCTTCAGGATTTACATCCAAATAAAAACAGGCTTAGATTGGTCTTAGGATTAGAAGCAAAAAATCCAGGGATTATTTTACCAGATGCAGACCTTGAACATGCTGTAAAAGAGTGTATTTCTGGTACTTTATCTTTTAACGGACAACGCTGTACTGCTTTAAAAGTACTGTATGTTCATGAGTCTATTGTAACGAATTTTAATGCGCTATTTGCAAAAGCTGTAGACAACTTAGTATTTGGTATGCCTTGGGAAGACACTTTTTTAACGCCGCTCCCTGAAACTTCAAAACCAGCCTATATTCAAGAGCTCATTAATGACGCTGTAAGCCATGGCGCAAAAGTGATCAATAAAAGGGGTGGGGAATTATCTGATCATTATTCATATCCCGCAGTACTGTACCCTGTAAATGATAAAATGAGGCTATTCCATGAAGAACAATTTGGGCCTATTATTCCAATAATATCATATGACGACATAGAAAAGCCTTTGAATGATATGGCTGAATCTAATTATGGACAACAAGTGAGTTTGTTTGGAGAGAATACTGAAGACCTGGGTCCATTAATAGACGCCCTGGCTAATCTAGTGTGTAGAGTGAATTTAAATAGTGCCTGCCAAAGAGGTCCAGACGTTTATCCTTTTGCGGGAAGAAAAAATTCTGCAGTAGGAACACTAAGTGTTTACGACGCCTTACGATCATTTTCAATAAGAACCTTTGTGGCTACCAAAGACAGCCCTAAAAACAAAAAAATTATTGAAAACTTACTTCAATCCAAAGCGTCCAACTTTATTACGACTGAATATCTCTTATGACGCTTAAAATACAGTACAAACCACCTAGTGATTAAGTCGTTACAGTGGTCTAATTCGTGCTAATCTAGCTGGGGTGTTATTTTCTTCTATTTTACGACGCCTTACGATCATTTTCAATAAGAACCTTTGTGGCTACCAAAGACAGCCCTAAAAACAAAAAAATTATTGAACACCTGCTTCAATCCAAAGCGTCCAACTTTATTACGACTGAATATCTCTTATGACGCTTGAAATGTGATCCAAACCAACTTTTGGTTAATTCTTTAAATGGTCTCATTCATGCTAATTTACCTGAGATAACAAGCTCATAGCGCTCCCAATAGATGATACATCACCAAAAACAAAAAAATCAATAATGAAAATTATAATGACACTCTTCCTTAGCTGTTAGTTTAACCTACCTAAGAGGACTTGAAGTAAGTGATTTGGAGGAATGTGATATGCCTATGGTTTAGCTTTCTGATATGTATTTAGAATTTCTATCTATATTATGTTTTAGGTAAAACCTATTTCTTTTACTCACAAAGACTAAATGTCTTATTATATGGTATGGTGTTGTAAATATTCCAGCTAATGCAGCTCCAGCTGTTAAGAAATTTGGAGCAGCTATTGTAACGCCAATTGATAACAAAGTAGTATAACCAGATACTTTCATATAACTCTTGCTAATCTCTACTTTGGTGTCTAACTGAATTTTTGCCTTTAATTCGTCTTCAGTTAATGAACTTATTTGAGCATTTAGACTTTGACCTAATACAAGAATGAGTAATAAAATTATTTTATTCATACCTCAAACTTAATATAAAAATCTCTATNNCCATAAGCTATGAGACAATTCATCTTTAGCTATTAGCTTGACTTCTTAAGAGGGCTTGAGGATAGTGAGTTAGGAGGGTGATATGCCTATGGTTTAGTCGGCACATTCTCCATCTACCCAACTTGAAACACCGCTTGCATTTGCATAACAATCATTTGAATAAGTAACTTTATCACAACCACATACAGGTTGATAAATTTCTATGCATACCACATTTAGGTCGGGTTGGTCAATTAGACAAGTTTCCTCATCATCTTTTTGACACATCGCAATTAAAAACAAAAGTGATATTGAAAGATATTTCATAAATGTTTATTAATCCTTTTTAAAATTATCAAAGATAAACAACATTAACTTCTACTTTATACACCCCCTTTAAATACTTAATTGACTTGCCAAAGGTCTTGTTAGGCAAATATGCTGGATAATTTGAATGTTGGTGGGTGCATCAATTCTTTTGGAGAGCCCTAAATTAAAGCCACAAAAAAAGCCTTTACATTTCTGTAAAGGCTTTGTCTTTTGCTCCTCCTCTTGGGCTCGAACCAAGGACCCTCTGATTAACAGTCAGATGCTCTAACCAACTGAGCTAAGGAGGAGTGTTGCTTGCAGCGTTTGCTACATTAGCGGGTGCAAATATAAATGTTTTTTCTAATCTTCAAAACAAAAAAACAGCTTTCTCTACTTAAAAATTAATTTATAGAGGTCATTCCCGTTTGCAAACAGTAAAAGCCCCATTAAAATAAAGAAACCAACCATTTGTGCATACTCTAAAAATTTGTCTGAAGGTTTGCGACCAGAGATCATTTCATATAATAAAAACAACACATGCCCACCGTCTAAAGCTGGAATGGGAAGGATGTTCATGAAGGCTAATATGACAGATAATAAGGCTGTAGTGCCCCAAAAAGCTTGCCAATCCCAAACATCTGGGAAAAGACCACCAATAGCAGCAAAACCACCAACACCCTTATAGGCTCCCGTTTCTGGGTTGAATATTTTCTTGAGTTGCTTCACATAAGAACCCAATGTAGTCACACCTCTTTCTATTCCCACAGGAATAGATTCAATAAGTGAGTAGCTCTTGGTTTCTATTTCCATAAGACCCTTGTCTACAAATTGCTGCATGGTCAAGCTTTGCAAAGACACCCCTAAGGTGGCAGAGTCATTAACCTGTGCCATTAAAATCGTTTGGGATCCATTGGCGCGCTCAACTAGAAGAGATACTTCTTGTCCTTTGTTGCGCGCTAAAATATCTTTGGCCTGGTCAAAATAAAAAGCGGTTTCTCCATTAATACTGAGTAGTTGGTCCATGGCCTGAAAATCTACATCAGGATTCACTATATGGTCTGGATCATGACCAGACACCACAAAAGGCTGGCGCATAGCCAAGAAACGCATGCGATCAGGGTTGTCTAATAAAGTCTCAATAAAATCTACTGGAATTTCCACCTCTTGTAACGCACCATCCCTTTCAATGGTAATGGTATTTCCATTGACAATTTCAAGAAAAATTCCCCTAAAGGTTTTTATAGAATTTCCGTCTACTGCTATAATTCTGTCGCCTGTTTGAATGCCTAATTTTTCGCCAATCTCTTGATCGGTCACTTGGTAGCCATCCTTAACACTTTCGTTAGGAATATACTGCTCCCCATAAGAAAAAGCCATTCCAATAAAAATGATCACTGCAAGAACAAAGTTTACTGTGACCCCTCCAAGCATAATAATCAAGCGCTGCCAGGCTGGTTTGGAACGAAATTCCCATGGTTGAGGGTCTTGTTTCATGGCCTCAGTGTCCATGCTTTCATCAATCATGCCTGAAATCTTTACATAACCCCCTAAAGGGAGCCAGCCTATTCCATACTCCGTTTCTCCAATTTTCTTTTTAAACAAAGAGAATTTTACGTCAAAAAAGAGGTAGAATTTTTCCACCCTAGTTTTGAATAATTTAGCCGGAATAAAATGGCCCAATTCGTGAAGGACTATTAAAAGGGAAAGGCTAATAAAAAATTGTATGGCTTGTATCGCTATTGGACTCATATGTCGTTTTATAAAGGGTCAAAAATACACTATTCAGAACGGGTAAAAAAATCTGAAACCGCCTCATGAGACAATTTTAAGATTTAATTAATACCCACAGCACACTCAAACTTTGTCGCTTCTTAAAGGATGCCTTACCTTTGTCTTTGTAAACCCTAGTTTGTTACCCATGAAAAATTACTTTTTGGCTTATAAAAAGTTTTGGATGGCATTTTTCGCGCTTTCAGCAGTGATTTTATACTTGTTTTATAACGCTTTAAAGCCCAAAGTAATACTCCCTATATACCAACCCAGCATGGTCAATACTGAGCTGGTAGATTCTACAGTACAATTTATTAGAAAATACCACACTATTCCCAATTTTTCATTGGTCAATCAATTGGGGGATACCATTAGTCAAGATACTTTCAAGGATAAAATATACATTGCAGATTTCTTTTTCACCACTTGCCTCACTATTTGTCCCATTATGACGGGGCATATGGGAGCCATACAAGAAGCAATAAAAGACCAAGAAGACGTTTTATTATTGTCTCATTCAGTTACTCCAGAGCGAGATTCTGTGTCCGTTCTCTACCAATACGGGATTGAAAAAGGCGTGAATCCAAAAAAATGGCACTTGGTTACTGGCCCCAAAAAAGACATTTATGACCTGGCTAGAAAATCGTACTTGGTAGCCAAAGATGAGGGCGGCAGTGGTCCTTTTGACCTGGTTCATACAGAGAATTTTGTGCTCATTGACAAGCAAAAAAGAATCCGGGGCTATTACGACGGCACAGACCCAGCCGCCATAGAAACCCTATTGGAAGATTTAAAAGTACTTCAGGCAACTTATGCTGAAATAGCGGCCAAAAAATAAGTCCGTAAAAACACCTTAAAAAAAAGAATCCTTATCCTGTTCTAACTTATTAAATTAGTGTACTTTTGGCTTAATTATAATCAATCTAAATAAACATTGGAGCGAACAGTAGCAGACCTTAAGAGAGGAGAGAAAGGAATTATTCAAGAATTCCCAGACAATTTCCTGCCCATTAAACTGCTAGAATTAGGTTGTTTGCCTGGCAATGAAATAGAGCTAATTCAGATAGCCCCACTCAAAGACCCATTGTACATAAATGTAAACGGATCTCATATTGCCATTAGGCGAGATGTTGCTGCCAAAATATTCATCAAAACTATTTAAGGATGAGCAAGCGACTGAATGTAGCCCTTATAGGAAATCCAAACACAGGGAAAACGTCTGTATTTAATCAGCTCACTGGACTGAACCAAAAAGTAGGAAACTATCCGGGTATTACGGTAGAGAAAAAAGAAGGTATTTGTAAATTACCCAGGGGCGTTAAAGCACATATTATTGACCTTCCCGGAACATACAGTCTCAATACAACCTCTTTAGATGAGAGTGTGGTGATTGAATTACTGCTCAATAAAAACGACAAAGATTACCCAGATGTAGCGGTAGTGATAACCGATGTAGAAAATCTAAAACGCAACTTACTGCTCTTTACCCAGATCAAAGACCTAAGAATCCCGAGTATTTTGGTCATTAATATGGCAGACAGAATGCCTAAAAAAGGGATAAGCTTAGATATTTCAGCCTTAGAAGCGGTGCTAGACACAAAAATAGCCCTGGTGAGTACCAGAAAAAAAACTGGTATTGACACCCTTAAAGGATATATTGCAGATTTCAGAAACCTATCCGACAAAGCCATTACAGAAACAGAAAGGATAGACCCCGATTATTTTGAGAAATTAAAAAATACCTTCCCAAAGGAAGACTTATACAAATTGTGGCTCGTGATTACACAGGATGTGAACTTCACCCCAATAGAAAAAAACCAAACACAAGACACCTCTAGTTTTACCACCAAATCGAAAGTAGATTTAAAAAGATTACAGCAGCGAGAAACCATCCTCAGGTACCAATTTATAAACGACGTCCTTAAAAAGGGATACCAGATAGACGCAGCTGCAGCTAAAGGCATTAGGGCTTCCCTAGATAAAATTCTCACCCACCACATTTTTGGGTACCTCATATTTTTTATGATACTGATCGGTATATTTCAAGTCATTTATGACTGGAGTAATATCCCCATGGACTTTATTGATGGCTTTTTTGCCAACGCGAGCAATTGGGTAAAAACAAACTTACCCCCTGGTGCTTTTACAGATCTATTGGCAGAAGGTGTTTTGGCTGGTATTGGAGGAATAGTCATATTTATTCCACAAATTGCTTTCTTATTTTTATTTATATCGCTTTTAGAAGAAAGCGGCTATATGAGTAGGGTGGTGTTCTTAATGGATCGCGTCATGCGCCCTTTTGGACTGAGCGGGAAAAGTATTGTCCCCCTTATTTCAGGAACTGCATGTGCCATTCCAGCCGTAATGGCCACAAGAACCATTGAGGATTGGAAAGAACGACTCATCACCATATTAGTGACCCCATTTACCACTTGTTCTGCTCGTTTGCCGGTGTATTTGATCATCATTGGACTGGTCATTCCAGAAGGGACTTTTCTGGGACTGAGCTACCAAGCCCTTACCCTGATGCTTTTATACCTCATCGGTTTTGTCGCAGCCATTCTAGGGGCCATGGTGCTTAATAAAGTGCTGAAATTCAAAAAACGTCAATTCTTTGTCATTGAAATGCCTAATTACAAACTACCCTTACTCAAAAATGTTGCGATAACAGTCGCTGAAAAGACTAAGAGTTTTGTGTTTGGTGCAGGGAAAATAATTTTAGCCATCTCCATTGTACTTTGGTTTTTAGGCTCAAACGGCCTCTCTGATAATTTTAAAGATGCAGACCGAGTTGTGGCAGAAAAAGTAGCCCAAGAAGGATTTACTTCATTCAATCAAGCCAATATTCTAAGTGGTGTTCAAGCAGCAGCTAAAGCATACGACAACTTAAGCACAGGGCTTGAAAAAAACCAATGGTTGGCACTTGAAAAAGAACGCCTAGAAGCCACTGCATTAAACCAGGAGATCGCTAGTTTTAAGCTAGAAAACTCCTATATGGGCTACTTGGGAAAAGCCATTACCCCCATAGTAGCTCCTTTGGGATACGATTGGAAAATTGGTATTGCCGTACTGACTTCATTTGCAGCGCGCGAGGTATTCGTAGGTACCTTAGCCACCATTTATGCCGTTGGAACAGATGAGGTAGACACCATTCAAAATAGAATGGCAGCAGAGACCAACCCGCGCACCAAAGGAAAACTCTTTAACTTAGCCTCTGGAGTCTCCCTGATGCTTTTCTACGCTTTTGCCCTACAGTGCATGAGTACGCTTGCNGTAGTAAAAAGAGAGACCAATTCTTGGTACTGGCCTTCCATACAATTTGCCTTCATGAGTGGCTTGGCCTATTTAGTAGCCTTAATCGCTTATCAAATATTAAAATAAATGAACCTACTCCAAGACATACTCACTTATAGCTGTGTTGCAGCAGCAACAGGGTTTTTAGTAATTAAATGGTTCTTCCCACGGCTACTAAAAAACAAAAAAAGTGGTGGCCAAAAAAATTGTGGCACAGATTGTGGGTGTTAAAAAGGTATTAAAACTGGCTTAAAGTTTTACTAAAACAAAGTCGCATTTAGTCAAAGGATGTAACTTTCACCACCCTTAAACCAATCAAATGCCTTCTATCCTACTCAGAGCAGTACTCCTCATTATAAGTCTTATAAGTAGTGTGTTCCTTCATGCCCAAACAGCAGACACTAAGTCCAAAAACCTCCTTGAGCAACACCCCTCCAAAAAGAGGTCTCACCTACTCCACACAGAAACCCTATCCAGTGTGCTGTTGGACTCACTCACCAAATCACCCATTGCATACGCCAGTATAGTACTCAAAAACAACCAGGGTGTTATTACGAATGAAGAAGGGGCTTTTAGCATTCAATTGCCCAAAGGCATACAGTTATCTGACTCTGTTACAGTGTCTTCTATGGGTTATGAGAAAAAACAATTCCTCCTTTCTACCGTTGGAGATACCTTATTGATCGCTTCCAAAGAAATTGTTCTCAATGGGGTTATTGTGAGCAATAAAAACCTGAGCGCCCAAGAGATTGTCCTTAAAATAAAAGAAAATCTAGCGCAAAATCACCCACAAAATCTCACGACCAAAAGGCTATTTTTTAGAGCTTCTGAAACCCAGTATATGAGCAAAATGGATGTGGATTTTAAAAAATCAAGCATTGGGGCGCTCAACAAAAAATTCATTGATTCCGTCATGGGTCTCATTCCCAGAAACGGAGCTTATTTCACGGAAGTCCTGGCAGATTTACACGGAGACTACACCCAAAAAAATCAAAAAATAAAGCTCATTAAAGCCTCTAAGCTTTACGACAAAGAAAATGAGGTGAGTTTTGAAGGTATTGAGAAAAAGTTTGACGAGATATTTGAACAAAACGTCAAAAAGGACTCCTATCTCAAGGTAAAATCTGGCTGGTTTTCTACCAAGGTTTCTTCAGATGAATTGTTCTATGAAGAAGCAGTTATAGACAGCAGCAATGTAGCCCTAATGGATTCACTTGCCACCCTTAAAAAAGAAAAAGACCTTGCACAAAAACAAGGCTTTGCCAACTATAGAAAAAAAAGGATAGGCCGCTTGTTTGAGCGATTGTTCTTTAATGAAGACAGTCCCTTTGATTTTCTATTTAAAGACAATAGGTATGACATTCGCCTGGAAGACTTTACCTATTTGGGCGCCCTCCCTGTGTATCAATTGCGTTTTACTTCCAAAGGTCGTTCCGATTACAATGCTGTATTGTACGTAAATGCAGATGACTTTGGCGTAGTTCGTTTGGACTTTAAAAACAGCCAAACCTTAAAGAAGGTCAAACTTTTAGGTTTCTCCTATATAAATTACCTCAGCGAGGGAAAAGCCTTTTTTAACAAAACAGATGAACTGGGGTACCAATTGAGCTATTTAGAGGAAAGCTCCGCAGAAAAAGTGGGGATTAAAAGGCCTATAAAAATTGTAGAGAAGAATAAAAATACCCGAGGTAGGAGGAAACAAAACGAACTTATTGTAGCCATAGATTTTGAGATCAACAGCCAGAATAAGAATGAAATTGTGATTTTTAGTCACACGCTTATTGATCCAGAAGCCATTAAAACCATCAAAGAAGACAATAATATACTACCCACTTATTTGCCTAAATACGATCCGAATTTTTGGGAGGGATACAATATTATTGAGCCCAATACTGCCATTAAAAATTTTTCCGCCACATCCCAAACAGTCCCAAAAAGTTAGATAATATGGGCAATATAGGTGTAGGCTAAAAGCGCCCAACCTACAGTGAGCAGCAACCCGCCAATAGGGGTAATGGGTCCTAAAAAACGGGCTTTTTTACCAAAAATATCGGAAAGCACTAGGCCGTAGATGGAGAATGAAAACAGAAAGGTTCCCAAGAGAAAACAGCCCACAATATAATCTTCCACCGGACTGTTATAGCTAAAATTATAGCCTAATACCAAGAGTAAAATGGCGTGAAACAACTGGTATTTTACCGCTGTCTCGAAACTGGCCAGCTGGCTGGCCGATGCCTTTTTCTTTAACCAATGTGCCCCAAAAGCACCAAAAATAACAGACAACATGCCCAATAGGGCACCTAAAAATTGAGTCAGTAAAACAGCCATAGTTAATAAAATTTTGAAGTTTTATGNGTAGTGAAAGTACTATTTATTCTGCGTTAATTATTTTCTANGGGTATTAAGATGACTTTATTTTCTCCTGCTTTTAATGAAAATGCACAGGCTTTAAAACGCGGTGGGCCAAAGGGACGCAATTGGGCATTGGAAAAACCCAGTGGTTCCGTGGGAATGCCAATCCAGTTTTTGTCCATTTTACCGTTGTTGTTCTGGTCTT